>Ga0247609_10002068_pt1 | contig 22111 bp, 31 predicted proteins | sample 172DNAGHGlowgp2_FD_193487 | JGI IMG/M metagenome (GOLD analysis project Ga0247609, IMG submission 193487) | Sheep rumen microbial communities from Palmerston North, Manawatu-Wanganui, New Zealand - 1728 DNA GHGlow gp2 | ecosystem: Host-associated > Mammals > Digestive system > Stomach > Rumen ...
GCTGCTTGTTCATTTTCAGTGTAAACTAATTCTGTTGCTGTTTTAGCCATGTTTTAATGGTCTCCTTTTAAATGGGTTTGAGTTTGGGTTTGCTCCGCTTGTGGCTCCGCATCCCCAAAAGTATAAGTGGTAGAGGGATTCAACCAATTCACTCGTTAAGAAGTCTACTGTGGATGTCCAATGTTCACTTGCTTAATGTTTTTAGTTGATTTGTTCTCTATCTATATAACTATACTAAGTGTTAGGGATTATGTCAACTATTTTTTCGAATCGAGTTTTGGATTTGCTCGAAATACAAGAATCCATTTACCTTCGGAAGTAAATTTTGGTTCGACTTCAAAGGAATTTAATCTAGTTCCATCAGGAAATTCAATTATAATCTCTGAATTTTTTGGAAAACGATATTTTAATTTACATAAATCTTTTAATTCCATAGTAATATCCTTAATCTAGTATAGGAAATATCTTCAGAATAAACAAGAATAATTAGATATAACTAGAAAATTTATCCGCACTTAATAGGATTGACTACTGTGAATAGGATGTCCAAGTGACCCGGATTAAACCAAGTAATGCGGAGAAATTTCAGGGATACAGGGATATGCTAAAGAACTGCGCGGGCCCTGCGGTCCCTTGCTAGCAGGAGAAAAAGAAAAAATGCCGCCGCGCAGCTGCTTATACGAAAAATAGTGGGAAAAAAATTTTTATTTTTTATAAAAGGGGTCTAATAGTTTAATCATATTATATAAAATGCGGTGGATTTTGCTGAATTTTGAATCAAATAGATAGAAAACTATATAATTTTACATCAAAACATTATAATTTTCTATGCTTTTTATGGGATTTTTTACAGAATTTTAGTGGAAATTGGGGGTTAACCTACAAATTTTGTGGGTTAATTAATATAAAAATCTGGACATAATCATTAAGATATGGTAAAATCCAGACGGAATTTTAGTGTAAATAAAAAGGATTGAGCAAGAAGGAGTTGGCTCAATCCAAGTGTGGTATTCACGCATCCACTATAAGAAGGGTGGACTGGTGATTTTCTTAGGAGACCACTATAAGGAAGGAGGTGGATTAGTGGTCTCTTAAGAAAACTCTAGGTTGCTTACTTTTGTTATCCTCCTGAACCTAGTGAAGCGTCGAGTCGTCAGTTTTACACAGCCCCAACGGAATGGTCTTATGTGACTGACATTTACTTCAAACTTTGAAACGTACGATCCGCATCGCACGGATGAATCTGCCTGGGATATTCATCACTCCGAATGTGGTTTTCACGCATCCACTAGCCATCAACGCGCATTGCAGCGGCCCACATGAAGGTTTAATGATGGTCGTTATTACAGTCCGAGAACGTCGGTGTTTCAGCGTCAGTATCCTTAACTGGAGAGGTACAAGTTTTGTCAGCCTGCGCGGCCGGATGAGTTGCAACTCAACTTGTAAAACCGTTTTCCAAGGTCCTTCGTTTATAGAGTGTCTACTAAGCTTGGAGCTGGCGTCCCTCTAATGGTACTCATCACAGTGGATTAGTTTACATGTAATCCGTCATGGAGGGTCTGAAGAGTGTATTACCCACAACTTACTTTTTCTGTATTGATTCCGATAGTCATCCACCCCATATTGGGTGGAACGTCACCAAGAGTTATTGACCTCGACTCTGGTCGGGGTTAGACTTCGCGTCGCTAACAGACCTCGGTAGTTATTTGGTTACCGCCCAACCTAGTTATTGCGTCCCAATAACAAGGCACACCGTCTCGTGGTCTAACGCCAACCATATCGTGGTTGGTCCCGGCATTCTCCTTGCGTCTCGATGCTAGAGTAGAACGAGTTTGTATCTGGTAGACAAACCTTGAACACCCCATAGTTGCGCGGCAACTAGGTACCGTTGTCACTTACGCCCGAAGTGACTTCAGGGAAGGTTACCCATCTTCAGCCTACAAGAGAGCAACTTATCTAAGTGGAGTTGCCAACCGCACTGTTCAGTTTTACGTCATGACAGTCCAGACCTTTGATTCATCGACAATAATAATCACTCTCGTGCGAATCAAAAATAATGAGAGCGTGCCGAACTAACCCGAATCGGCTAGGTTGAGTGGACTTTACAAGATTGCGTACTCGAGTCCTGTTCACTCAGTGGACCAACGGAGCGGTTAGTTGTCATTAGACGGTGCTCATTCCATCTAATCAAGTTAAGTCTTTAAGTCTCTCACTTAACCGAGTACCCATACGTTAAGGTTTCCATGGTCTACGGGTTTGACGCCTGGCACCGTGGCTCGTTACATCTCTTTTATGTTTGAACTCGCAAATGCGCGGACAAATGGGAGAGAGAACACCACGTTTTACGCTTATCCCAGCGGGTATTTGAGTTTTGTGTCATCGGGGTCCAACCGTTCTGGACATGTCGTAGGTTTTGAGTTTACCGACTTCTCCTATCCTACTGGATGGTCATAATAATGTGGCGGGAACCGCCTTATTAACCCGCCTGTGTTGATTTAAGGTCGGTTGTTAACGTATTAATAAGATGTTTTTATCTTTTTTCATCTTACATATATATTATAATATAACCTTTTGGGTTTGTCTATAACTTTTTAGATTATAAGAGAAGTTTTTTAAGGGAACTTCTCGAAACCCTGTTTTGTTTGTGCTTAGACTATTCAGCGTCAGGAATATCTCTAACAAAAGAGTAAACCTTAACTGTGGACTTCGCAGTGCTTTCGACATCACGAGTTCCGGCTTTAGCGATGTTACCTTTCTTCACTAAGCCATTGATAGAACCACTAGAGAGCTTCTCTAAGTTCATAGCAGCGGCTAAGTCAGAGAGAGTGAATTCGCCATCGATACCCTTAGCGGCAGCGAGGATAACCTTTTCACCGTCGGTGTAGTTGAATGGTTTGCCATTAGCACCCATTAACACTTCATCAGTAACGAAACTGTAAGTGCTGACTGGTCTGATGACTGGTCTTTCAACTTCTTTTTCTCCAGAAGCGGCGATTAAACCTTTCTTCATAGCGGAGACGATGTTACCAGAGACTAATGTAAGTCCTGTGGCTTCATTGATTTCGGCAAGAGTTAAACCTTCTTTACCTCTGAGCGCGTTAACGATGGCTCTATCGTTGTCATTGTAAGTGACTGGTTTTGCTGTTTTTGGCATAAACTTTAATTTTCCTTTCTTTATCTTTATATATATATTATAGCCTGTTCTGGCGGCTATTGCCAGCATTTTTGTAAGTATTAGTTAGAAAGTTTTAGGATACGATTTGATATACGATTTACCATTTCGTAGACTTCCCAGAATGCGGTGTCACTCCAAGTATAGAAGACACGATATTCTTGACCATCAAAACGGTTCATCGTAATTGGTTTAGTTTTATCATATACACAAACTATTGCAGCGTTGAAGTAGGGGTCCCACTTAACGATACTAATACCGATACGGTCGACAAGAATTGACTCGTCATGGACGACGCCATTACCGTCAGTCCAAGGGCGACTTCTTGTCCAACTCTTTTGACAACGGCGGAGAACTTTGCGGCAATAATTGCGCAATGCAGTTTTACCTTCTCTTGAACTTTTGAATTGCAATGATGGCATAACTGGTTTTCTCCTTTCCTTATCTTTATATAATAATTATAGCATAGCCTTGGGGCTTATGCCACAAGTTTTTTATTTTTATCTGGGAAAGTTTTCGTATTCCTCTTGATTGACGCGGCGCCAGTCAGGATGTCTGGTTTGCATTAATCCTTCATATGCGGACAAGCGTTCTTTGATTTTACCTGATGCTGTCACTTTCTTCTCTTGCGGCGATGCAGCGCAGGTTACCATATAAACTTGACCTAATGTGTCGTTAACAAAGTAGGCGCAACCGCACCAAGATTCGTTAACATTTTTACTGAACTTAACTGTAAACTCTTTCTTCTTATCCATGATGATTCCTCCTTATCCTAAGAAACTGGTATCGCCATAAGCGAGTTTCCACTTGGCTAATTGATTATTGATAATTTGACGGACACGCTCACGGGTGATAGATGGTTGTAGCATTGCTCCAATCTCTTCGAGAGTATGTTCGTTTTGATATTCTTCTGGGTCTGCATCAGTGCCCAAACCGAATCTAAGTTTGAAGATAGTCTTAGTACGTGGGTCTAAAGCGTCAATAAGTTTTGCGACAAAATCATGGCGTTCCATACGGTCAGTATATTCGTCTGGTGTTTCGCTATCATCGGCGCAGAGATCCCCGAGTGTAGTATCTTCTTCATCACCTACTGGTGTGTCGAGTGATGCGGCGTTTTGCTTCCAAGTTAAGAGTTGTTGGAGTTCGTCCACAGTAATCTTCATACCTTTAGCGATGTCTTCAAGGGAAGGATTATCAGTACCTTCTGTGATAAGTTGGTCACGAACATTGCGGTAAACATTGAACTTTTGAACGATGTGAGCAGGCACACGAACAGCACGGCTATTATCAAGAATAGACTTGGTAATGGCTTGTTTAATCCATGGGACTGCGCATGTTGAAAAGCGGAAGCCACGAGTGTAATCAAACTTCTCTACTGCTGTCATAAGACCAGCGTTACCTTCAGCGATTAAATCTTCTAATGGGATATTGTGGTTACCATTGCGGAAGTTTTTCGCGACAGAGACAACTAGTCTAAGGTTGCAGTTGATGAGTTGTTCACGGGCATCCATGTCTCCTTCATCTTTATATCTACGACCAAGTTCTCTTTCTTGGTCACCATTAAGTAATGGGAATTGACTGATTGATTGTAAATAAAGTGTTAATGAATTTTCCATTTATATTTTTTTTCTCCTTCCTTTACCTTATATAATAATTATAACATACTTCTCGAATTTATTCCAGAGATTCTTTGGCTTTGTGTTTAACTTTTCGAGTGTACTTAGTACGGTCACGAAAGACGTTCATTCGAGTATTTTTTTGTACCTCGAAATGCATTTTATTTGGTAGTTTTGTTTGGTCTACTTTGATTTTGATGTGTTCCATATCTATACACTCCTTATCCTTATAATATAAGTATAACATAGTTTACCAATATATTCAAGAAGTTTTTTCATTACTTGCTGCTGCTTTCTAACCCACAAAAAATGTAGGTTAACCCCGCGGGTGGATCCTTAGTTCTGTGCATTTTATGCACGGAAGTAACACTTGAATTTTTGGATTAACCTACAAAAAATGTGGGTTAACCTATTGTCGCAAAAGTTGTATAAAATTTGCGACAAATTTTGGAGTCGTCGTTTTGTCGAAATTTTTTCAATGACATTTTCAATGAGAAAAAATAAAAAAAATTTTTCTGGACTTACTGCTTAAAACGTGGTATAATCCAGACGGAATTATTATACAAAAAAACGAGTCCCGCAGGACTCGGACTCTTTAAGTCGTCAGCTCAGGTTAAGCCGGTACGTAACCTGCTACGCGTGACCCTGTTTTATAGTGACCAGAGGGGTCCTCACTGTCGATCTCGGCAAAGATCCGCCGTGTCGTTGCCGCGTTACACGGACTTTACTTTCCTATTGAATTATAGTCACCGACCATCTGATTGGATTTGCACCAACATAGCGTCTTATAATATGCGCAGCCCTTGTTAGGGTCGGTCTCATTCTGACCTAGCAGTGGAGCCTTTACGGATAGATAATTTTCTTGGCATTATCTCAGCCATTGTCTTGGTTTAACCGCCGCCACCAAAAAGGGGAAACGCCCGTTTCCGCAGGTGTCGCTGGGCCATCGTTGACCCTAGACGATTGCGTCGTCACAGGTCATGTCCGCTCGGATAGTTTTGAGGCACTATCAATCGCCATCGGAGTTACCTCTCACGCTAGTGGCTCCTCAATCTGACGTTAGTTTCAGTCTACTCCAGTAGGCACGCATCACCCTACACCTTACCGGCATTGCTACTTTCCGGTCGTGACAGTTTTCACTTTGGAGTTCCAGTCTCTAGTGCACCGTGTCTTTCCCAACCTCATCCGTCGATGCGGAATCATTCACTAGTTTGCTCTCTAGTGTCGGGATACACACGTTACGTCTGTGCTTCCGGTAGATTATCCGTACTTCTACTGTACGACTTGGTGCGATTTTGGTTGTTTAAGAGGACGTTACTCCTCGCCAGCTATCAATCTTGTCCACCCTCCAGCCCTATAAGCCGAAGGGGCGGTGCACGACATCCGCGTCGCCCTGAATGGTCTGGGTACCCCAGTAGGAAGATGCCTACTCCATGAGTCGCTTTGGCTAGATGCTATGCTCATCGTCCGGGTGTTTAGTCTCTTAAGCCCAATCAGCAGGAACCTGGTTGCTTGAGTGTCTTCGTCTGTTACAATTCTCACTGCTGCTGATATGCTATACCCATGGGAGTCGAACTTCATACCTCCCTGCTAAGCAAGGCGTGCTTCCGTTACACCAAAGTATAGTCGTTTTAATGTCTCTCTACGTGACAATCGCCTGTTCGGATAAGGGGAGTTACAAGCCTCTCCCCACCTCGTATCTTCAGAGGTAGCGGCATCTTCGACTGTTTATCGAACTCGTTTAGATGCTTTATGACTTCGGCAGCAGGCTCTTTCACGTTTTGACGTCTTAGTATTCACCCTGGTTACTGCTGCGTGGGTGTTTTGGGACCCCGGCGAGAGACTTGCACTCAACCACTACCCAACTTGGAGGGCCATATTAGATGGTCAGTTTTGCTCACGTGCCGCTTCATTGGGTGGTGGATTGATTTCATGACCAGGAATGTTAGATGTCGCCCAGGAAACTTATAAGGTTTACCAACCTGTTAATATCCTTTTGCACCTTTGAGGCGTGGCTGGTGTGTTTTATTAACCATTCCTTACATTATTATTATAAACTATTTTTTGCCTTTGGTCAAGGGGAATTAGTCATTGCTGACTAATTCGTAGACCTTGGCAGTCTTTTTAACGGCACCAACCTTGACACCGTTGTAGATGACGTCGCATTCGTAGGTGACCTCATCATTTGCTTTGACGATACCCTTTTTGATTAAGGTATTGACGGAACCGGACTTGAAGGCATAGCCTTTGAAGTAGTTTAACTCGAACAAAGTAGCCTTTCCACCGTTGTCGCGTAACGCTTGCACGAACGCCTTTTGATTTTCATTCATTTCCCAAGTTTTCTTTTCTGCCATAATAATTTTTCCTCCTTATTTCTTATATTATTATTTTAGCATGTTTTAAGGTTTAAGTCAAGAAGTTTTTTAATTAAGTTTTTAACTAATTTATTTCTTTTCCTATCCTTACATATATATTATAACATATCTTTCGGGTTAGGTCAAGAAGATTTTAATTTTTATTTTTTAATTATTTTTTCCTTCCTTTACCTTACATATATATTATATCATGAAAGTTCGACTTAGGTCAATACTTTTTTGGATCAATTTTATCTAAAAAACTTCTGGACATATTCCCCGGAGTATGATATAATAAAAGGGGATATATATATTAAAAAAATATTGCTGCTGCTTGCTGCTTTCTACTTGACATTTGTTAACCTACAGGCCGCAGGCCGGAGGCCGGCTCATGATTGGATCCACTCGATGATTTCTGTTAACCCACAGAAAATGTAGGTTAATTCCGTCTGATCAAAATGTAGGTTAAAAATAAAATAAAAAAAAGAGGGTTGCCCCCTCTTAATTATTCCGCTTTGTTTAAGCGGTAGACTTTGTCGCTGTAGGACTTTTTGCCGATTACTTCGCCTTGATAGACAATCTCGGCAACGAAGTCACGAGTAGCGCCGTCGGTGTTGACATAACCCTTAGTGATTAAGGTGTTAATTGCACCTGTTTTAAGTTCAGGGATTACCCTACGTGCTTCGCGGTAGGTGATACCATTTTCACCTGCGTTAGACACTAAGTCTAAGAATTGTTTTTGAATGTTGGACATAGTCCATGTGTTGGTTTTGTTTGCCATCGTTGATTTCCTCCTTCATCTTACATATATATTATATCACGATTTGCGGTGTGAGGTCAAGGACTTTTTCAATTATTTTTTTTCTTAATTTATTTCTTCCTTTACCTTACATATATATTATATCATGAAAGTTCGGGTTAGGTCAATAGAAACTTCACTTAATTTTGTTGCTGCTTTCTCTTGACAAAGGCCCCAAAAAGTGATATAATCCGATCCTTAAAATTTTAACCTACGATCCAAAATTTTTTAACCTACCAATTTGTAACCTATTTTTTAGTTTGAGTAAAAGGTTACGCTGAAAGTAGTATTTCCTAGGGCTTTTAGAGGGTTTTACTGCTGCTGCTGCTTGCTGCTTAACCTACAAAATTTAACCTACTTAACCTACGGAGTACCAGACGGAATCGAAAATTTTCCTTGACAAAAATTAACCTACATGGGCAGACGGAACTTTTAGACGGAAAACATTTTTAACTCTTGAATAATGCGGAGAAATATGGTATAATCAGACGGAATCCGTCTATAAAAAAAAGAGACGGGTTATTCCGTCTCCTCTTCATCCCAGTCTTCCGTCTCCTCTTCATCGTAGTCTTCCCATAACTCATCAAGTTCCGTTTGGATTTCTTTCCAAGCATCAGCATCATATCCGTCTACTAATTTGTCTTTATGATACCAAGCACTTTCGTCAATAATGTCCGTTTTATCTTCATTATATAAGACTACGCTACATTTATTTCCGTCTATCTCTTTCACGTAAACGAATTCGGCTTTCTTCATATCGCGAGTGAAATACCAGAATGCTTCCATGAAATAAGGGTGTAAATATTGTAATTTATCCATTCCGTCTACCTACCTTTCCGTCTAGGCACTTACTTTCGCAAGTGCCTTTAACAATATCGCCCATTCAATTTTACTATCTTCAAGGGCTGTATGTTCTTCAACATAATCCGTCTGCCCTGTAAGATATCTAAATACTGTTTCGGCTTTTGCTTGACAACGAGGTTTCTTGTGCTTTGTCATAAACCCATTCCGTCTGCAAAACTCTTTGTATTCTTTTGTTTCGGTGATATGCGGGTCAGTTAAACCTTTCCAGATATCATCAATTCCGTCTGATGTTGGATTACTTTTAACTCCATATTTATCACAAGTAATTGCAATAGCACGAGTATCAAAGCGACTATTGTATGCGTAGATTCCGTCTACTCCATATTCTTTGATATCGCGAGATAACATACCGATAATGTATCTCCACTTTGTTTTCTTGCAATATCCGTCTGCTAATCTTTCTTCATAGATTGGCTTTTTATTTGCATAATAAGCGGTTTTCATTAGTTGTTCATTATCATAGACTTCGCTATTAATATAATCACGAGCCTTAACAATGCTTCCGTCTGCTAGGTTACCAATTACATAACCTAAATCATATACACGACTATCAAATACGCCTAATGTTTCAGTGTCTAGGACAATCACTTTCTTTCCGTCTGGGATTTTCTTTGTTCTTTTGCTCATTTCTTCTTCCTTCTTCCTTTGATGATATTATTATATCATATCTAAGTATTTAATGCAATACTTATTTAAGAATTCCGTCTGCCGCGTGCTATCTCTAGATATTCAAATTCCGTCTAGAGATGTAATTGCAATTACGTCTACTTGTGTCGCACTAGGACTTCACTTTTTTACGCGTGTCATCTTAGATGACTAATGTCGTGGTCAACGAAACTCTTAGATAAGTATTTAACTTATCTCTATAAGAATATTATATCATAATATTCTTAGAGAAACAAGTAGTTTTACTCGTTTCCGTCTGCCATTGCTTCACGCATTAGTTTACAGATTTCCGTCTGGATTTCTTCTGCATTGTCGCAATAGTAGAATGGGTCATCATATCCTGACCATACGTCTTCGACAAAATCTTCGATGCTTACGGGGTGTTCAGGGTCTTCCTCTAAAACTGCCTTATAATTTTCTACTAAATCATCAATGTCAATAGTTAATTCACTACGACAAGTAAATGTTTTAAGTAACATTCCGTCTGTCTCCTTTCCTTCAGATTATTTAGTCTCTCATTATTCAAAGTCACCATCAGCACTATGAATTACAATAACGAGTTTTCCGTCTGCGTCTTCTTCCATAGAAATATAGTCAATTACTTCATTATAACCTTGTTCACTTTCATAATAGTGAGTGCATACTTCCATATTTCCGTCTGGATTAAACCTTTTTAATTTTGCAATAAGTTCATTTACATTCATAACTTACTTCCTTTCTTATGATATTATTATATCATAGATAGATATTGATTTCAATACCTATTTAAGAATTCCGTCTACCGCAGTACCCCTGTACCAATCAGCACGCGTTCCGTCTGGCCTCGGAGAATACAATTATTCAGTCTTAGTGCACTTGAGATTTTCCACCTAATCAGTTGTGGCTACGGAACTCTTAAATAGGTGGTTTTTTGCCGAGTAGATGTCCCCGACAAGCGAGGCGAGCCTAAAATATCAGAAAACCTAAACTGTGCTCTTTTTTTATTTGTGATTTTTCCGTCTCGTGGGGTCAAATAGTTGTACTAGTATTCTATAAGACCTATACGCAGACCCTTGGTTATACGTTCCGTCTGCTTGACGGGCAATTCCTCGTTGAAAGCCTAAGTCATCATCTTCTTAGTTGAAGTGCAAGTCAATTCCGTCTGTTGCGGTTTCTCTGTCAACACCTTACTTCTTCAAGGTATAAACTCACCCAAGTTTCCGTCTGGGTACGTATGAGGGGCTACCTCATTAGGCAGTGGGTAGCGGATAGGACTAAACAAGAATTCCGTCTGCCCACTCTCTAATGAGGGGAAGGACTTTCGTCCTTCCGTCTGCCTTATTCAGCGATGAGTTTGTAAACTGTATCGCTGTAAGACTTATGACCGATAACTTCGCCATCAAAGACAATGTCTGCCACGAAGTCACGTTTTCCGTCTGTGTTGACCACACCTTTGGACTTTAAGGTATTGATACTACCTGTTTTGAAGGCAATACCACTGACCTTTTTAATTTCACGGAGAGTCATTCCGTCTGGATAACTTTCAGCGTTGTCCTTTAAGATTTTAACGAATGATTTTTGGGTTTCGTTCATTTCCCATTGTTTTTTGTCTGCCATAGTTGTTAACTCCTTCCTTATCTTATGTAATAATTATAGCATTTCTTGAATAGTTTTTCAAGAGGTTTTTATCAGTTTCCGTCTGCCGTTCTTCCTTTTCAAAGTGGAAGTATTTAACTTTCTTTACATAGATATTATATCATATCTACGATTTATTTACAAGACTTTTTTGAGATTTCCGTCTGCGCCCTACTTTCTTCAAGCGACTTATAATTACTCATCTCATCTTGTATCTATATTATATCATAACTTACTATGATATTCAAGACCTTTTTAAGACTTTCCGTCTGCCAACTCTTTGGCAACTTACTTATCTCTTTGATACATATATTATATCATATATGTATCAAGGAAACAAGTAATTTTAATTGTTTCCGTCTGCTTCAGTCGCGTCAACGATTTGATACATAACGGGTTGACCGACATCATACACATTTCCGTCTGGATATTCTAATACTCTAACTAACATTCTTCCGTCTGCTAATTTGATATGTTCACTTGCTTGTGCCATAATCCATTTTTTACATTCCGTCTCCGTTCCAACGATTAACGGCAACTTTCTATGTTTTCCGAACATTACAACTTTTTTCATTTCCGTCTGACTTACCTTTCTTTTACTTATCTCTTTGATACCTATATTATATCATATAGGTATGGAAGATACAAGTATTTTTAACCATTTCCGTCTACGATATGGTGGAATAATTGTCCCGCAATGAAGTCCACACTTCCGTCTGCATGCAACGTAAGGTCTTCTTGAAATCGGCATTTTCCGTCTGCCATCACTCCATAAGCAATATCTAAATCAATAGATGACATTCCGTCTATGAATGAGATAGTTACTCTATCAATACGGACATATCCGTCTGGTCCATATTCATCTTGGACTAACTTTGTTAATCTTTTTTCAATTTTATTTAATTTTCCGTCTGAGATATGTAATTTTACTTTTTTCATTTTTTTACCTTCTTTCATACTATTATTATATCATATCTAATAATAATTAGATAGATTTTAATGCAAGTTTTAAGACAATTCCGTCTGCTTGTCTGACTATCTCTTGATAGTTGCTATAACATTCGCAACGTTTTCCGTCTGCCCAGTTCTTGAAACTATCATACCCACTAGCAACATTGAAGACATCAATTCCGTCTAGTTTGGATACCCATTCCTTAATTACTTTTTTGATTTCCGTCTGTCCTAACTCTTTCATTTTTCTTACCTTCCTTATACTATTATTATACTCTTATTTTAAGACCTTTACAAGACCTTTTTGATTAATTCCGTCTAGGCATTCGCTAATTGAATTAAGAAGAATACATTGAGAGCAACATTAGTCAAGTGCATTACAAGACTTGAATATCTAAACTTTCCGTCTGGTATTTCGGTTAAGTCTTTGATTATTCCTAATCCTGCTACTGCTAAACCGAACCAAGAGATGCTTAAGCCATAAATCATAATCAAGATAACATTAACTAATGTGATTACGGCACGAATATCATTCCATTCAAACTGGTATCTTTTTCCGTCTGTCTTTCTTTCTTCTTCCATTCCGTCTACCTTCCTTTCTTTATTTTTCTTATCTCTTTGATACCTATATTATATCATATAAGTATTAAAGAAACAAGCACCAAATACTCATTTCCGTCTGACCTTATCCATTAAGGATAAGGTCATTCATTACTAACACGGCAAGTAATCCGTCTGCTACGTCTCCGTCCTTCTTAATTTTAACGGCACGATTGCAACCTACATTATGGCACACCCATTTTTCAATGTTTTTGCCGTAGTCATCAAACAAGATTCCGTCTGGTGTTTTCATATACTTTGATTTATCTTCACCATTTCTCATAATGATGATGTTTTCCGTCTGGACTTCGGGTAGATATTTCAATAACCAAAGTCTTTTATCTCTATCGCAACGGTCATTTGGACTTGCTGATAAAATGAATACATTATATCTTCCGTCTGCTGTCGCTTTCTTAACTGCGTCAACATTCTTGCGTAGCGGTTTTAAGTTAAGGAAGAATTCCGTCTCCTTATCAAATTTTTCCACACATCCGTCTACTCCGAAGAAATCCGCTAATACTCCGTCCATATCTACATAGATGTTTTTTCTTCCGTCTGGTCTCATGTTTCTTTCCTACCTTTCCTACTACTATTATATCATAGTTTACTATTGTTTACAATACTTTTGTATCCGTTTCCGTCTACCCCTAGGCAATGCCTAGGAGTTTCTTTAAGCGGGCAACCACTTGTTGCGAGGTTTCAAGTTTTTTAACGATTACAACTTTTCCGTCTACTTTCTTTTCAACCTCGATAAGTTGTTTGAAACTCGCTGCGGAACGCATTTTTCCGTCTGCTCGTTTGTAGGATACCTCGATTTGTCCATTGTAGTTTTTGCCTACTTTGAACTCGATACCCGATTTAGTCTTTTTGATTTTTCCGTCTGCCATAGTGCCTTACCTTACCTTTCCTTACACTATTATTATATCATACTTGTGCTATTGCTTCAAGTAGATATTGAGAGTTTCCGTCTGCTCTCTCCATAACCTACATTTCCGTCTAGGTTATGGACGGAGCGGATTTCCGTCTACCCGTTTAACCTACGCCACTGCTCTAGCGTGATTACATCTTTATAACCTACTTTATAGCCGTAGAGTTTTCCGTCTGCCTTAAAGTAGCGTAGCACTTTTAACCTACTATGCCTACTACTGACTATCTCGCCCGTGATAGTATTAACCCACATTTTATTCTTGCTCATAGTTTTAACCTACCTTTCATAACCTACTTTACATAGACCTTTTTTGTTGCGGTGGTGGTGGTTTTAACCCACTCGCCATAACCGCCACCGCTATATTTGCGGGCAAAGTTGCGTCTTTGCTTACGCGTGGCAAAGAAATAGGTTTCACCCCAGTCCTTAAAGTCGCCCTCGTAGTCCGTGTAAATCCAAGTGAGCATAAATTTCTTTTCCATAGTTTTAACCTACCTTTCTAGCGTCCTTTGAAAAATTAAAATTGTCGGTTAGTTTGCTCGGTTTTTGGTTTTTAGATTAGTTGAATAATCTAGCAGTCAGTTCATTATCAATGAATTTTTTGCTTTGGTTAGTGGTAACTCTTAATTGATTATTAATATCAATTTCGTTTTTGTTTGCAAATGGCACTTTGTAAACAAGTCCACCGAGTTTTTTTGAATAGGTGATTATTAAGTAATAATCTACTTTTGCGTTGTCATTGATGGGGTGTGCGTATGCGTCGCTAGTGCTAAACTTGATTTCCACTTTTTCGCCTTGAATAGTGGCGTCATAGTTTTTTTCGCTTTTTGCTAGTTTATTTCTAAATAAACTTTTTGCGACTATTTCCATAACTTCGCCGAGGTTTACGCCGTTATTATCGCGTGTTGCACTAATGCCGACAATTTCCGCGTTATCTTTGATATGTTTTTCAACCATATCGCGAACGAGTGCGATAATATCTTTGCGTGTTGTCTTTTTGGTTAATAATTGTTGATTATTTAATAAGTTAATTAAAGTTTCTTTTTTCATTTGTTTAGTCCTTCTTTCATAATTATTGAATAAGCAACTAACCGACAATTTTAATTTTTCAAAGAACGATGACTTAATCGGGTCTATCCTTTTAAGTTCGTATTCATTCTAGTCTTTATTAAAAACCTTGTCAAACATTTTTTTTCATTTTTGTTATTTTTTATTTTTAGGCATTTTAAGACACGAAAAAATTAAAACCATATAAAAAGATTATCAAAGTATAAAAACGTCTCAAAACGTCTAAAAACGCGATAAAACGCGATAATAGTATATAGGGGGGACGGATACATACTATATAAGCATGATATATAATGGGGGGGGGAATAGTTAATTTTTTTAGAAAAAATCATTTTTCCCCCGCACCCCTCTGGACAAAAGATCGTTCGTGTCATTTTTGAAACCAACAAAAAAGGGCTACTTTTTATTGAGCCCTTTCTCTTTACATCCAAAATATTCAATCCAGTACCTTTCCGCTTCATCCAAATTTTTCGGTTCTCTTTCAACCACCGTTCAATAAAAATCTTCAGGTCGATACTTGTATAACTTCTCAGTTCCCTTCATATCCACACCGATCATCTTCTTTACGTGTTCATATCACCTAGTCTTAATATCAACTGCTTGACCAACATAACTCACATCCTGGTCACCCTTCAATACTAATCTATAAATTCCCCTCAATCCGTTCAATCCCTTTTCTCCCACCAAAACCTGTAATTGCGGCAATCATATCTTCCTTCACTCAATAGCAGCAATCTCACTACTAAATTCTGGATAATCAATTTCGATTTGTTTTAGAACCTTAATTAATTTTAAATCACGTTCTCTGATATCAATATCTCACAACTCTTCTTCGTTTCCATTTTGATTTAAAATTGCCAATCGTTTTCGTTCTTTTAATCCTTCCACATCATGCGCCAAACTTTCTTTTTGCGCCCATTCTTCTTTAACTTGCGCGATTACGGCTTCAATATCCTTAACCAAATCTTCTTTCTTCTTATAGAGACCGTCAATTTCTCCGCTCACATTCTTTATCTTTTCCTGTCATTCAGTATAAACATCACCGCTTTCTTTACATCGTTTTGCTCATTCACTTAATGACTCTTTATGCGCCACGATCTCCGCATCTAATTCCTCGATTCCATGCACTTTTTCCGCAATCTGTTTATCGAACTCAGCAATGCGCTCATTATACATTTTATCGGCTTCACTTCGTACTTTACTCCAATCATTCTTTAATTGGTTGAATTCGGCCACTTTTTCCGCATAATCGTGGTTTCGTTTCCGGGTTACAATAATCAACCCTATGAACCAACCCATTAAGAGTATAATAAAAACACCGACAATTCCTATCAGCACATACATATAAATCTCCATACTATACTCCTTTACTCGTCGGTTTTATTATTTAAATAACCAAATTCAGCCAAAATTAAATCTTCATCAATTTCATTACATGTATCATCACTATCCATTGCCTCGAATGTGTCCGCAATAATAGCAATATATTGTTCATCATCAATTAAATCAGCTTCGTTTGGATCTAAATAATGGTTTTCTTCTAATAATTTCTTTTTATCTTCTGGGTCAATCATAGAAAGCCCTCCATAACTTTTTAATTATAAAAGCTTTCCGTCTATAAAGCCAATATAGGGATGCAACGAACGTCGCACCCCTATAAGAGAAAGAAAGGACGAAAGAAGGAAATAAGTTTAAGCATATCAATAATTAATTACTTTCTTTCTCTTGCTAATTAAATATAGGTAAAAACCTCTAAAAGGTCAACAAAAACTTCCTTTAAATTAAAAAAGTTTGCCGCGCCGAACGCGCGAATTAATGAAATTTGCCAAACTACCATTGCATTCAGTATATTAATTATGATAGGAGGGAATAATAGGATTAAATCAATTTAATCCCGAAAGGAGTAATCCCCTAATGATAAAATTTAAAACAGATATTTGTCCACGTTGCGGCCACAAAGGCATTTTAATGTACTCCAATAATCCATTAAGTGGTCAAACTATTTGCTTCGATTGTATAGCACAAAACCTTAACTATAAAAACATTGAACATGGTGAGTTCTTTTGCCGCACCTATAATCTCCCATGAAATCCTGACCTTTGGGTCAAACTTTCTGATGAGTACCAAGTAGGTGTTTTTAGACAATACACAGAATTAGTATTGAATGACGAAGAGAATAAACCTAATTTAGCTTATGCTTCTACAACTCATGATTTATGGGCTCGTACCAATAAAGAATGAGAAAAGTGCCGTTCATTTGAAGAAATCCTCACTAAACTTACGCCAATTAAAGAATCATATATTACACGTGGTCGTCTCAAATGGGGCGAACAATATACGTTTGAAGAACTCATCCAACTTGATTCCCTCTATACTCGTACCATTAAAGCCAACAACATTGTTAACCCTCTTCAAAAAGAAGCCGTTAAAGCACTTTGTAAAATCCATATTGAAATGGATGAAGCCATTCGTGGTAAAGATGCAAAATCCTTAAAAGATTTCGCTAGCGCTTATGCTACATTTGCTAAACAAGCTGATCTTGAGGGCATGATTAATGAAACGAAAACGGATGATATCACCACTGTTGCGGAACTTTATGACTACATGGAGAAAAATGGCTTTCAGTTTACATTTCATGATAACAATGCAAGAGATGAAGTTGACCGAACTATTCAAGATATGCAAGAGTATTTAAGAAAGTTAGTTCTTGAATCAACTGGATTAGGAACTTTACTTGAAGAAATGGCTCGTACCCGTATTCAAAATGCGGAACAGGAATTAACCAATCAAGCTGCGGAGAAAATGTCCTTAGATGATCTTATGAACTTTTCTGCGGATGACATGGAAGTTGATACAGAAGCTGATGATGAAGCAATTAATGAAGATTTCAGCGATGAGCAAGATGATAATAGTTTTGATGTAATTATGAAGGAGGACGATGCTGATGATACTGAATCCTCAGAATAGTGAAACTGATCTTGATCCAGAGATTGAAGAATATATTAATTTCTTAGACTCCGATGAACGCGATCAATCTGGTTTTCTTAATAAAAAAAGAGTTCGCGAGAACTTTAAAAAATGCGGCGACCTTTTAAACCTTTATATGGTTTACCCTGATCGTTTTATTGATTTAATTACGCCTAAAAATTCTCATTTCCACTTATTCTTTTTCCAACGCATTATGATAAGATGTATGGCAAGAGGCACAGTAACTTATGAAACTTTTAGTCGTGGTACTTCTAAATCATTCTTGGCTGATATTGACCGTTATTTAAAATGTATGTTTATTCCTCGCCATAATACAACCATTACTGCGGGAACAAACAAGCAGGCGGCTGAAATCGCTAAACAAAAAGTTATTGATGACCTTTGGGTAAAATTCCCTCTTCTTGCCAATGAGATGCAAAAACGAAAGATTGCGGGAAAAATTCTCGATGCTTATAAGACCGGGGCGGACTATGTAGAGTTCCATTTTAAAAATGGGTCCTCACTTGGCTTAGGTAATGTTAGAGGTCTTCGTCGTCAATCATTAATTTTCGAAGAAGTTATTGAGCAAGATGAAACAAAAGTAAATGAAGTTTATATTCCTTTACTTAACGAACCTCGTCGTATGGCAAACGGTTTAATTAATCCTTATGAACCACAATCTCAGCAAATTTATATTACTACTGCGGGATTTCAGGGCACATTCGCTTATAACAAACTTATTGAAACATTATGCCGTTCCATTATTGAACCAACAAAATACTTTGTATTGGGTGGTTCATATCGTATTCCTTTAATGTGTGGATTAACGGTTCAAAAACAAATTGAAGATGTTATTAATTCTCCAACTTTTAATAGAGAATCATTCTCAAGAGAATATGAAAGTCATTGGAGTGATGCACCAGTTGGTGCGGCGTTCAGCGCGTCTTTAGTATCCTCTTTACGTCAAGTTAAAATTGTCGAATTAAAAGACAAATTAACAAAAGTGCAACGAGAAAATGATTGTTTCTATGTAATATGCGCCGATATGGCTAAAGATGGTTCTGCGGAAACAGCCGTTGGTATAGCAAAAGTTGTACCAAAGGAACATTACTTTTCATATAAATTTGTTAATTTGTTAACAATCCCGTCTACTGATTATATGGTAATAGCGAATAGTTTTAAAAAACTCGTTCTTGCCTATAATGCAAAGCTTCTAATTTACGATGCTAATGGTATCGGTGCTGCTATGCGTGACTGGTTAAACAAAGAAACCACTGATGAAAATGGCGTGATTTTAGAAGGTTTAGGTATTATTAATCCACCTGATACAGCAGAACATGATTTAAAACGTTATCCAAAAGATAAAACCATTTGTTATGAGATTAAATCTGGTGGTAAAACTGGTGAACAAATTCACTGGTTCTTCTTCTCTCGTATGAGCACTGGTGCAATTACTTTCCCAATTAAAATGGCGGAAGCAGTTAACTTGTATCAACAAAACAAAACTTTTGGTCAGATGAGTAGAAGAAAACAACGTGAGTTTTTAAGTCCATTTAAAACAATGGATAAAATGGAAGCTCAACTTAAAAATCTAGATATTGTTAACACTTCTGACCAAATGAGCAATTCTTTAAAAATTGTGAGACGTAATTCACAAATTCAAAAAGACTTCTTCTCTATGGCAGAATATCTTGTATGAGCAGTTAACCAATATATGGAACTTGATTATTACAAGAGAAGACGTAAGAAAGGAACAAAAAGAAGAATTGCATTCTTCAATTAAGAGGTGAATCTATGGCAAAAAAGACAGACGATAATTCACAATTTCGTATTAATAGAGCAAGTAAAATTAAAGAAATTTATGCAGATGAAACGTCGAATAATCGACGTTTTGGTCGTTCTATTAGTGCTGCATCAAATGATTTAACTACCGCGGCGCAAGTGCGTGAAGCCTTAACAAAAGCTATTAATAATAATTCTCGTGTTATTGAACTTTCCCAACAATTATATGCAAAGAACCCAATCTATATGCAAATTATTGATTATCTTTGCAATATGTTTACTTGGAACTATAAAGTAACTCCTCATAAAGTCTATACAAAGAGTAAAGCAAAAGCTCGTAAAACTATTAATGAACAAGATTACAAAATGATTTACAATTATATGTTAGAAATTGTAGATGGTATTAGTATCGAAACTAAGTTTCCTGCAATGCTTCAAAAGTTATTTGTTGAAGGAGCCGTTTATTTTGCTACAGTTTCAGATGAGGAATCCTTATTAATTGAAACTATTTTATTACCAACACGTTATTGCCGTAAAATTGGCGACACACAATTTGGTACTGGAGTAATAGAATTTGATTTCTCTTATTTTGATGATTTAGGGTTAACAAAAGATAATCTTGAATTACTTTTTAAGAGTTATCCAAAAGAATTTAAAACTTGTTATAATAAATATAAAAAAGATGTTTCCAATATGCGTTGGCAACAACTTAACCCATTTTTTAATTCTTGTTTAATGATGAATGAGTATGGTATTCCTACTCTCTTCTATATTTTAGGTTCTATTCTTGATTATGAAAAATACCAAGATAATGAATTGGAACGTAATGAAAATTTACTTCATTATATAGTAGTCCAAACTATGCCGCACTATGAAGACAAACTTATCTTTGAAATGGATGAAGTTAAAGAACTCCATCACTCAATGCGCAAAATCATTGATAAAGGCGATAGAACTAGATTAATTACTACTTTTGGTGATATTAAAGTTGAACATGTTTCAGAGAATGATACCGCAGAAAACCAAGTCTTATCTAAGTCTTTCCAAGCAATCTTTAATAATGCTGGCTTCAACAGTGGTTTATTCACTTCTGAAAGTGTTACTGCTTTAAAAATGTCACTCCTTCGTGATAGAGGATTTGTATGAAAGTTCGTGCAATCTTTGGTAAACTTTTATAATATCACTATCAATAATTGGTTTGATTTTAAAACATATGAGGCCAATCTTGATATTTTACCAATCTCTCCATATACTTATAACGATGATATAAAGATCTACAAGGACAATGCTACTCTTGGTGTTGCTAAGATTGATTATTTCATCGCAGCGGGCGTCAAGCAAAGACATTTGCAAGATATGCTCGACTTAGAAGATTTTTTACATCTTGATCAGATTCAACCAATGCAAACTTCTTATACTCAAACTGCAGAAGATAGACAAGAAGAAGCAAAAGATGGTTCTGATTCTACTAAGAAACCTGTTATTGAGCCAGCAGATAAAGAGTAGAGATGTACTGACGAGGATAAACAATGAAGAAAAAAGCCATTAATTTTAATTGGCCTGCAACCTTATCTTTCTCGGCAGATAATGATAACGAAAACGAACGCTTCTCTCGTGGAAAACTTAAAGTTTTCTATCGTGGTGAAACAGCAGATCATCGTTATTTTTCAGATGAGTTCAGCGACGAACTCATTAAGTCACTTCCTTATACTCCAATTGTAAGTCATTATGATGCAGATAAGGATGACTTTGTAGGACATGCTACAGAACAAGATATCTATGGTATCGTTGATCCATGCGGCGAAATAGCCTTCGAGACCGACGATGAAGGAGTTACTTGGGCTGTATGTGATACTGTGTATTACACAGAACGTCCCGATAAGGTTGGGGAAATCGCAAAGAAGATTGAAGGTCATAGTCAATCTCTTGAACTCGATCCAACTACAGTTAAATATGTAGTAAACTATGACTCTAAAAAGCACTTCAAAAACATTGAGTTCACTGCAGGGAAATTTGTTGGAGTAAGTGTATTGGGTAAAGATCAACAACCCGCTTTTACAGGTTCTTGTTTCTTCGCTTCAGATGCGCAATTTGAAGAAAAGATGAAACTTCTTAAAGAATATTGTGAAAAGCAAAAAGTTGAAAAACCACAATCTGGAGATGATATAATGACTTTAAAAGAATTTATGACACTCTCCTGAGGTGATATATCCGTTAAGGTCGAAGAAGCAATAAGTGGCGCTTATAGCAACGAATATTTCTCCTATATAGTTGATATGTTCGATGATTGCGCTATTGTAAGGATGTATTCTTACATTGATGGAAAGTTCTCTTTAAATCGTGTAAAATACACTATCGATGAAAATGGTATCGTCACTCTAGGTGATGTGAACGAAGTTCATATTGTCTATGAAGATGTGCCAGATTCCAGTATTGCTAACCACACCATTCTTAACGGTGAAGGCGATGAACATGTAGATCCAGTTACTGAACAAGGTAATGCGGATGAAACCTTTACTACTGCGGAAGAAGTAACTAACACTACAGTTGTTGAAGATCCAGCACCAGTTGCGGATCCACAACCAGTTGATCCAGAACAAACTTCTGATCCTGCCCCAGTTGCAGATCCAGAACCAGTTGCTGATCCAGCACAAGTTTCTAACGCTCAAGTTATCACCGAACCACAGAAAGGTGTAGAACCCGATGCAACACAAGAAGAAGAAAATTCAGGTT
>Ga0247609_10002069_pt1 | contig 22107 bp, 24 predicted proteins | sample 172DNAGHGlowgp2_FD_193487 | JGI IMG/M metagenome (GOLD analysis project Ga0247609, IMG submission 193487) | Sheep rumen microbial communities from Palmerston North, Manawatu-Wanganui, New Zealand - 1728 DNA GHGlow gp2 | ecosystem: Host-associated > Mammals > Digestive system > Stomach > Rumen ...
GAGCGATCGACTAATTGTTGAATTCTTTCCCTGCTTTTATCGAATGCTATATCATAACCTACAATCTGCCTTTTATCTCTGCTAACGAGAGTCATTACGTAAATTCTGTTTTTTTCTCTCTACAAACGAATAAAGTTCATCCATTTCTATAACTTCCACCCTTTCGTTTGGATAACTTTTGTTTGTAAGCGTTTTAGCGTATTTTTTAATCCAGTACAAGCATATATTTTTACTTATGCCTAATATCCTCCCAACTGCTCTTCCACTGTTTCCTTCCATATACAGTTTTATTGCCTGTTTTTTTATTTCTTCACTATAGATCCTTTCCTTTGGATTTGGCGTGTATGCTTTTCCACAGCGTTTACATTTGTATTTTTGGCGGAGAGCCCTCGTTTTTCCTGCTTTTATTTGTCCAGTTTCTTTTCCACAATTTTTACATTTCATTTTTCTATTTTATCATATATTTTCTTTTTGGGTACATTTAATATTTTAAAAGAATTTTAAATGTGATATAATCAAAAAGGAACTTATTTTATAAATTAGATCTCATAGATATTAAATTGGTGCGGGGGAAACGAATTTGAAAAGATTTAAAAAAATAAAAAGTTTTTTGTTGATTTTATGTTTTATTTTAAGCATTAATTTTAGCTTAAATTTAATGCAAGCTTTTGGGACAGAACAGAACTTAAATCCACCTTCTAACAATAATGTAGTTGAGCAACCAAAAACTGGAGAGCAAAGTGTGTTACCACAGAATCAATCATCAGAGGTAAAGAGATCAAGTACGTATAGACGCTCAGTGAACGTAAAAAACAATTACCCTCAGCAAAGTGGAGTTTCAAATTTTAATAATCCTAATCAAAACTTACAACAGAATTCAAGTGAGCCGCAAAACTCTTCTATTGCAGAACAAACACAGCAAAATACAGAAAAAATTGAAGAAGTCAAGAAAGAAAAAAAAGAAAGTTCTAAAAACATCGGGGAATTTTCAGCTACATACCCGGAAAAATTTAAATGGAAAGAGTCTGAAGAACTTAAAGACAGTGAAGATGAGGAAGATACTGAAACTATAGAAGATAAAGATAGTAAGCCAAAGGATTTACCTGACGCGAAAGACGAAGAGATAGTTTTGCCGGAAGTAATAGCAGCAACAGAGACTAAGAGCGAAAGCTCAGTAAGTCTTTTCGCCGGAATAGTAGCGTGGGCTTGCATTTTAACAGGAATAGGTATAATTTTATTTATACTTTTTATGAATAAAAAGGGAGGAGAATTCCCTGTAGACTCTGAAAAAACAAAGAAAAAACGAAAATCATCAAGGAAAAAGTATTATAAAGGAAATTTTTAAAAGTAAAATAGTTCGTAATTAAGATTTAGTTTAAAATGAAAGATTCTTTAACAGGAAAAAATTTAAAAAGATATCCACTATAACGGATAGTAGCGCTAAGCTTAATATTATTCCAATTTTTATCATGTATTCTTTAAAATCGACTTTGCTAAATTTTGAATTTGATTTAAAAATTAAAATATTAGAAAAGCTTTGAGAGATTAATATAGATTCTTTTGCCATAAATAATATTGCGACTGAAGAAATAAAAATTCCAGGAAACAAAGCTGTAAGTTGAAAAAGTATACCTTTAATACCATATTGAGAATATAAATAGTTTTGAATTAGTCCAACGCTAAATCCTCTGAAAAATGGGATAATTGGGACTAATAGAAATCCCCACACTGATAGTCCCATAAAAAATGAAATTAACAAAAATAAAAAATTAGAAGAAAGAGATGATATAAATACATAAAATATAGGTTGAGAAAACCTATCCTTAAAGCTACTTAAAAATATTGAAGTTATGTTCTCTATGACTTGATTTTCCAAAAAATCTTCTATATTTGATCCTAAAAAAACGCCAAGTAATAAAACTAAACTTAAAAAAGTCATCAGTTTATTTTGTGATATGGATTTTTTAATTTTGTTTATTATTTTCATTTTTTGCTGTCTCCTATTTTTATTTTGTTTTTGTTTTGTTTAACGTCGAGCGTTTTTATGCCACAATGAATTTTATGAGAAATTTATCTATGTTATTCTGATTCTTGGAGTGATCAATAAACATTTAAAGAAAAAGAGAATTTGAGGCAAGGAAAATTAAATCTAGCAAAAGCAAACCTGTTAAAGGCAAAAACGAAAATTTTAAATACAGATAACATGGTCTCCAAAGACCTAAAAAAGCACTTGGAACGGCGATGCAGAGCAGGGACATAATGTCTAAAATCAGAATTAACGCCTTCAACAGTATAAGTTTGACTTTTGTTTTTTAGTGAAATGTGAGAACCTTCATAACAGATTTCTGAATAAGCGGGATACGCATCAGAATAGTATCGAAGAGCTTTAGGAGAGCGATCGACTAATTGTTGAATTTTTTCTATTCTTTTATTTGTTTAGTATCTTTTCCCAATTTTCACATTTCCTTCTTCTATTATACCATATTTTTCCTTAAATTCTCCCCTCTTATGAAAACAATATCGCAAAAATGAATTTTGTGGTATAATATTACACATAGAACACTATGTCACTTTAGATTGGAGAGGATTATATGTTCAGCGAAGATGTTTCAAGTAATTTTTGGAGCCAATTTAAGGCTTTTTTCCCTATCGTTTTAGTTGCTATTTTAATTTTCGTAATCGGTTGGTTCCTTTCAAGTAAAATAAATAACATTATCTTGAGAGCAATGCGTAAAGCTAAAGTGGATGAAAGTATCATATCTTTTGTCGGTTCGCTACTTTTGATTTTATTTAGAGTGATTGTAATTTTAGCTACTCTCTCTAAGTTTGGAGTGGACGTCACTGCTTTAATCGCCGCCTTGGGTGCCGCTTTCGTAACGATCGGAATCGCTCTTAAAGACAGTTTGTCTAACATCGCAAGTGGTGTGATTATAATAATAAATAAACCTTTTAAGGTCGGAGATTTTCTTGAATTCGGGAATAAATCCGGAAAAGTTATGAAAATCGAACTTATGTTTACTACAATTTTAACCCCGGATAATAGAGAACTTATTGTACCTAACTCTAATTTAACTTCAAGCGATATGATTAACTGCAGTAGACAGAAAATTCGCCGTATCGATTTAACTTATTCTGCAAAAAATATCAATGACGTAAACAATATTAAAAATAACTTCATAAATATAATAAGTAATAACCCTAAAGTTCTAAAATCCCCAGAATCTAGTTTTGTAATCAAAGAAATAGACGGTGAAAATATTAAAATATTCGCAAGCACTTGGTGTGAGTCTATCAATTTTGATGCCTTGCATAATGAAATCCAAGAAAATATGTTAGTCTAAGAGTTTAAGGAGGATATATATGGAGTTTGATGCTTTTTCAGCAGGCGTCTCTCTCGGAGGTCTTAGAAATAAAAATGACATAAAATTATTAATCTGTTATCTTCTTGCAAGCATTGACCACAGTTTATCTCAAGAAGATATTGTATCAGTCCTGCAACAATATAACCTTGCTAATTACTTTGAAATCAATAGTGCATTATCAGAACTTATTGAATCCAAAAATATTGAAAAAGATCACTCTAATCCTAATCTTTATACTGTAACGGAATCCGGTAAAATGATTTCTCTTCAACTAAGTTCTTCTTTGCCTATCTCTATAAGGGACAAAGCTATCAAGGCTGCTTTAAGTTTGCTTTCTAAAATACAACGTGAAACGGAAAATAAAGTATCTATTGATAAAAATAAAAACGGTTATAATCTAAAATGTAATATATCCGGTGGCAATTCTGATTTGCTTTCGTTTTCTCTTTATGTGCCGGATAAGATGCAAGCTAATTTTGCAAAAGAAAACTTTCTTAAAAATCCTACCTTAATTTATGAATGTATTCTTGCAATTCTTACTGAAGATAAAGACCTTTTGAAAAACTTACTAAATGAAATAAAGAATAAAAAATAAAAATTAATAAATTTTAAATTGCTGTCAAAGCGCTTCGAGTGCAAAAAGCAAGATAAATACTTGCCTATGAGTTTTTTTAACTCATATAAACCGCTGCAAACTTTGTTTGCAGCGGTTTATTTTTGCACTCGAAACGCTTTAACCAATTTTCAAAAAAAGATAATTATTTCGCCTGTACTATCTTAACTTTATCGGCAGGAACTCCAGCTTGCCCACAAACTATATCTTTTATCGCAATCGCAGAATTTTCATTGAGATCTCCCTGTCCAACTACTACGCTACACTCATCATTCTGTAAAAACGCTAAGCACTCAGAAAACCCTTTAGCCTTTACTAGATTTTCAATGTTTGATTCCTGCTCAATTCTTTTCGATATTTCTCCTGCTTTTTTTATAGCTTCAGCTTTAGTTTCCTCAGTTGATTTTGTGTCATCTAAAATTTCCTTTATATTTTCTGTCGATTCATCTCTAGCTTTTTGCCTATCTGCTTTTGCTTTATCAAAATACCCCTTATCTTTCACTTCTCCATTTTGATCATTATTTTCATTTTCTGGTTTTGAGTCACATACCTGAGAATTATTTACAAACTGAGCTTGCCCAAGCTCTTTTGTCGACATTACTTCATCAGTTATCGACATTTCTTTATTCGAAGAAAATTGCCAATTTAAATATACGGCCGTTGCTAATGCTAAAACCAACGAAGCTAATATTAATGATCTTTTCTTTGATGCTTTTGATGTTTTTAAATCTTTTGAAGTCATTTTAATCCTCCCAAATACAACTTTTATTATTTTGTTACGAAAACTCTCTTAGATGTAATATTAAGAGCTGTTTTTACAGTTTCTATCACCTTATTTTTTACATCTATGTTATCCCCTCCACTGCAAATCACTACTACTCCCTTAACTATCGGCTGAATCTGCATAACTGACAATGCTTTTTCTGTACCGTCAGAATCTTTGATCGTTATGTATTTTGTTTCTACTTCATTGCTTTCTTGTTTTTTACTCCTTTCATTTTCATTTTCATTTCTATCTTCAACGGCTTCTTTATTTTTCTTTTGCTCTGTTGCGTAAACATTCTGCATCGAGCTTTCTAAAGTTACCAACACTTTAACATTTCCTACCCCGGATATTTCTGAAATTATATTTTTTAAATTTTCTTCCAATTGCTCTTTATATTCGTAAGTATCTGACGTAGAAAAATCTTTATCATTTTTTTTATTTTCTTTTAATTTCCCCTTAGAAAAATTAGAAGTAAAAATAAGTATTATACCTATTACGCCTAAAAAAATTATAACGTATTTTACTTTATCATTTGATAAAATTTCTTTTATTTTTTTTAAATCCATCACGTGTCACATCCTAAAACTTCAATATCTACTCTTAAGATTTCAGTTAATTTCTCTTCTAAATACCTCCTCTTATTCATATCTTCATTTCTAATGAAAACCTCTATCTTTTTAATTGATATGCAGTTGTCCTCATTTATATCCATGAATATTTTAACTTTTTTTATTTTTATATTTTCTTCTTCACCTATTTTCTTAACTTTAATCTTTAATTCTTCTTCAAATACTTTTTTTGTCTGATTTTTTATCTCTTCATTGAATTTCTCATTATGTATTTCATTATTCTCACCTAATTTAAATCCTAAATTAATTTTATTTGAAAGGTTTTTTAGCGGGAAAATCAAGATAAGTAAAATAAAGAGATTTAAAACCACCTTCACGATTTTTCCCATTTTTTCATCTGGAGATATTATCTCAAAAATAGCTACGATTATAAATGCAAAACTTAAAATCATTGCCCAATTTTTTAACACAATCATTTTATTTCCTCTTAATTACAAATTTATCGGATTAAATAATATAACCAGCGAAGTAGATACTATCAGCACAATTAAGCAGCATAAAATTATTATCAGCAAAAGGTTTAACACTTCAGTTGTATTTTTTATTAATTTGCAAGCAGACGCAATACCAAAAGTTTCACTTAAATTTAACGTTATAGCATTTACAATTTTAAAGGTCAAACAATCTAAAATTACCGGGACAAAAATCACTCCCAAAGCTAATAAAAAAAATGCACCTAACCCTGATTTTAAAAGCTTTATACTGCCATTTATCACTAAAAGTGCATCTCCTAAAGTCTTACCAACTACCGGTACACTGCCACTTAACATAAATTTAAGCGTCTTAGTTCCAACATTATCAGCAGCTGATGTAATTACCGATTGTATAGTTAATATCCCCACAAATACCACCATACTTATTCCAATTATCCATTTAACGGTCTTTGAAAAAAATGAGCAAACATTAGAAAAACTACACTTCGATGGCATTGAAGAAGCAAGTGAAATAGCTAAAAATATATTTAAAATTGGAACCAAAACTTTTGATGAGATTTGCATTATAAATTCACTAAATAATATCATAACTGCGCTATAAGTGCCTCCAAGCAAACTTTGATTAGATGCGTACATTATACCTGCCATAATTGGAATATAGCTCATTGTAAACTTACTCATAATGACCATTATATTTGCTGTTTTTACAATAATCCCAACTATTGGCTTGATTATAACAATGCAAATCGAAAGTAGGCAGACAAAATCTAAAACTTTTTCTATTTTCTTTTTGTCTGTTGACAGTTTTGCTGATAGAAAAATAGAACAAATTATTATCAATGATAAAATCGTTAAAATCGACTTTATTATGTTTGGAATCTTTCTTTTAAATTTTTCCGATATAAAATTATAAATTTTTTTAATATCAAGTTTTGATAAACTTTTATAATCTATATCTTCTATACCTATTGAATCTAAGTCTTCTTCTATGTCTCTTGGAAGCTCTTTTTTTAAATTATCTGCACCACTTAATTTAAATTGCTCTTTATATATTTCTTCAAAATTTAAACTTTCACTCTGCTGATCTTCCGAAAAAACAACTCCGGTCGTTGAGATAGCATTAAAAAAAATAAAAACACCACACAGAAAATAAAATAATTTTTTCATCTTTAAATTTTACCTCACAAGAGCCACTATTATATTTATAACTTCCTTAAGTAAAGGTAACGCCGCTAGCAAAATAAGGACTTTACCTGCAAGTTCGATTTTCGAAGCTAAAGATGTTTGTCCAGCGTCGATACAAGTATCCGACGAAAATTGCGTCAAAAAAGCAATCGCTAAAACTTTGAGCAAAATAAAAATATGTTCATTAAAAATTCCGAGATTCTCGCTTAGTCTTTTTATCTCCGATAAAATAGGGTCCAGCATTTTGAGTATATTGAAAATCAAAAATATTCCAGTCATTATTATCATAAGCATGGAATATTCCGGGCTATATTTTTTTAAGGACATAGACAACACAGCGATTATCGCAGATAATCCAACAATCGTATAAACACTCATTTTCTATAACCCAAACACGGATTTAACCGTTTTAAATAAAATATCGATTTGCTGTATTATCATCATAAGTACCACTATTAATCCCGCAAGTGTCGTCATCATGGCTTGCTCTTCCCTCCCCGATCTTATCAAAACTTGATTAAGTACCGCCACTATTATGCCAATTGCCGCAATTTTAAAAATTAAATCTACATCCATTCGGTTTTGCTCCTTAATTTCAATTTTCTCTTTATTTTCAATGTTCTTTACAAGATCAACAACAAAATGCTCAGCCCCAAAAGTAAACTTAAAATAAAATATAATCGACTTTTCGTATTTTTTTCTTCGTCCGATTCTAAAAATTGACGCTTTGCTAAACTGAACGCCATTTCACAATTTGCTTTTTGTCCTAGTAAGTCACTTTTCCCTAAATTAAACCCAAAATTGTAAATTATCCTACAGTCTTCTTCTTTTAAAAAATATTTGCTTTTTATTTCCTCAAGCGCTAAGTTCCAAGAAAAATCTACCGTTTGTCCTTTTTCAAAATTTTTATTAAATAAACTTAAAAATTCACTCATTTCATCATGGCAAAAATAATTATTAATAAGCTCTTCGATTGAGTTCCTTGTATATATACTTTCATTTTCTATGTATTTTATAAAATTCAAATAACTCTTTAAAAAATTGCGCCGCAAAATAAACCTCTGAGATACTTTATATCCTAAAATTATAACTGCACACAAAAATAATATTGCACCTATAAACTTTTGCAAATTTACACCTTATCCTTCATCTTTTAAAATTTCATTTACATCGAAAATTTCAAAATTTTCTTTATAGTCTTTTTGCATTTCGGAAAACTTTTTCAATAAAACTATTTTGTCAAAAGCACCACTTTGCAAAATTGAATGCACTGCTTTTTTACTTAATAGCTCCTCGATTGACCCTGAATGAACGCTGCATATAAATTTAACACCCGAATTCAATCCTAAAAACAAAGCTTCTAGATCTTTTTTTAAATCTATTTCATCACAAACGATAATCTCAGGCGATAAATTTCTTATACTGAGATTAATGCCATCTACTTTCGAATAAGAATTTAAAACGTCACAAAAACCTATGTCATTTTGAAACATTCCACAGTGTGAACCTGAAAACTCATTTCTTTCGTCTAAAACTACTACTTTTTGTTTTTTTTCAAATTTACCGAGAGATAAACTTCTTGCGATATCTCGAAGATAAGTAGTTTTTCCACTCTCAGGAGGCCCTGCTACTAAAATCCCTTTAAAATCCTTTATTTTGTATAGAATTTTATCTGCAACTCCGATTAAATTTTTGGATATTCTGATATTCAACGACGATATATCCTTGATGTTTTCAATTTTTTCATCTGAGTTATATATGGCAGTAGCGCAAATGCCTACTCTATGCCCACCTTTTAGAGTTATGAATCCTCTTTTCAGATCATTTTGGTAACTATAAATCGAGTACTTACATATTTTATTAAAAGATCTAAAAAGAATATCTTTCGAAACAATAAAGCTATTTTCTTGAAAATTTTGACTAGCCATACCATCTTTTGAAACTGCATACATACCATCATTTAAAACTAAAACAATGGGTCTATTTAATCTCAAGCGAATTTCTCTTACATTTTCCTTGTAATTATTTGGAATTAGCTTTAATATTTCGAATAACGAACTGTCTAAATTTTTTATAACTTCATCATATTCTCTACTCATAAGTTCTTGTCCTCCTTTTTTACTATATGAAACAAAAGGACATATTATAACTTTTATTCATTAATTTTATTTAATCATTTTTGTTGACTAAAATATAAAATGATTGTAAAATCAAGATAACAATATTGAATTTAAAGGAGCTAAAGTTATGACAAATGAATTTTCTCCGGATGTAATTACACTTTTAGACGATAACGGAAAAGAACATATTTTTGAAATTTTAGATACAATCGAAAATGAAAAAGGTTATTTCTACGCACTTTTCCCAAAAAATAATAGTTCTGAAACTGATGCAAATTATTATATTTTTGAGCTCCTCGACGAAAATGGCGAGCAACTTCTCGCAGAGGTCCAAGATGATGTTCTCTTGAATGAATTGGCTGAAACTTTTGAATCTCATTTCGAGGACTTATACGAAATCAATGAAAATAATAATTAAAAAAAATTTTTTTCATAAATATTATTTACTTTTCTTTTCCTTTATGTTATAATACTCATATGATTTAATTCCTGCTTAATGCGCGGACTGTGTTATATAACCCTACAACTTTTTTATCGGGAGCTTTGCTCTGTGTTTGGGATGGCAGACCTCTTAGCTTTTGCTAAATGAAGGGAGCCCGATATCCATAGGCTGGCACCCACCTGTTTATTTAGTAGGCAGGTTATTTTATACACATTACGCTTAGGCGGGATCTTTTTATGAAAAATAATTCTCGAAAAAACAAGTTTATCCCTTGGATTTTCGAGAATCTTTTTTATATTATTTTTATTTTAAATTGCTTTTATCAAAGTTTGTATTAATTCAAAACCTTTGTCAGCAGCCAGTACTTTAAACTTTTCGTAATCTAAATGTGAATCTTTGTTGTTTACATTATCAGAAATCACTCTAATACTTAGAAACTCAACGGAGCTCATAAAACACACATGTGCAATACTTGCACTTTCCATGTCGCAAGCTATTGCGTTAAAATCTATTCTTATTTGTTTAAGTTCTTTTTCATCTATTATAAATTTATCGGATGACGCTATTGTTCCCAAGTAAACTTTTCCACGGTATTGATTTTTTTCGTTTAAAATCAAATCCGTTAGTCTTTCAGAACATGGTAATTCAATTACTTCTATAGTTGAGATAAAGCCTTTTTGGTCACCTAAAGCTGAGGTATCCACATCGCATTGAACAGCTGATTTAGAAACAGCTATATCGAAAACGCTCATTTTTTCCAGGAGACCACCTGCTACTCCGACGTTTATTATAAATTCTGGATTGTATTTTAAAATCATAGTTTGAGCACAAACCGCTGCATTAACTTTACCCACTCCACTAATTGCCGCAACGCAATCTTTCCCGAAAAGCTTTCCTATATTAAAATTTATAGAGCTTATTTTTTCTGTTTTGACGTTTTGCATTGCACTTTTAATTTTTTGGAGTTCTATATCCATCGCACAAATTATCCCTATCATTTACTTTCCTCCTCCGCTTTTCCGCTTTTCTTTAAGGAAAGAAAAGCTTGGCAAAAGAAACTAATGTTCGCTCTTTCTTTAGCATTTTGTAATTTTTACACCTTGTTTTTTACTTTTACTCTTAGGTTCTTCAGCTTTTTTAAGAAAGAAAAGCTTTAAAAAAGAAACCAATGTTCGCTCTTATTTAGCATTTTGTAAGTTTTACACCTTGTTTTTTACTTTTACTCTTAGGTTCTTCAGCTTTTTTAAGAAAGAAAAGCTTAGCAAAAGAAACTAATGTTCGCTCTTATTTAGCGTTTTGTAATTTTTACACCTTGGCTTTGTTTTGTATTTTTAATCTTACAGTTTTTTAAGGAAAGAAAAGCTTTAAAAAAGAAACTAATGTTCGCTCTTATTTAGCGTTTTGTAATTTTTACACCTTGGCTTTGTTTTGTATTTTTAATCTTACAGTTTTTAATAAAGAAAAGCTTTAAAATTTATTCATCCAATTTTAAAACTGCCATAAAAGCATCTTGTGGTACTTCCACAGAACCTAACTTACGCATTCTTTTTTTACCTTCTTTTTGTTTTTCCAGGAGTTTTTTCTTTCTTGTGATGTCTCCTCCGTAGCATTTAGCTAAAACGTCTTTTCGAACAGCTTTAACTGTTTCTCTTGCTATAACTTTCCCACCTATACAAGCTTGGATCGGCACTTCAAAAAGTTGCCGCGGGATTTTTTCTTTTAATTTTTCGGCCATTTTTCTGCCTCTAGAGTATGCTTTATCTTTATGAATTATGAAGGACAAAGCATCCACAATTTCCCCATTTAACATCATGTCTAATTTTACTAGATCTGATTCGACGTAGTCTGCCATTTCATAGTCAAATGAAGCATATCCTCTGGTTTTTGATTTTAGCGTATCGAAAAAGTCGTAAACTATTTCGTTAAGTGGCAACATATAGTGGATATCGACTCGATTATCGTCGAGGTAATGCATATCCTTGAAAATACCACGTCTATCTTGACAAAGTTCCATGATGTTACCTACATATTCGCTGGGCGCGAAAATATGAGCATTTGCCATTGGTTCTTCTGCTTTGGTTATCAATGATGGGTTCGGGTAATTTGTCGGGTTATCTATGTAACTTACACTGCCATCAGTTTTAGTTATCCTGTAAATTACGCTTGGCGCTGTAGTTATTATATCGAAATTATACTCTCTTTCCAGTATAATCTCCATGTGTAAAAGACCAAGAAATCCACATCTAAACCCAAATCCTAAAGCAATTGAAGTTTCAGGTTCAAAAGAAAGCGACGCATCATTTAGCTGTAATTTTTCTAAAGCTTCCTTTAAGTCACCGTACCTAGAGCCATCCGCAGGATATATCCCACAAAAAACCATTGGGTTTACGGCTCTGTATCCTGGCAAAGGTTCTTTTGCAGGATTTGATGCAAGTGTCACAGTATCTCCGACTCTAGCTTCGCTTACAGATTTTATCGAAGCTGCAATGTAACCAACTTCTCCGGAAGACAAGGATTTGCTTGGTTCCAGTGAAGTCGCTCTCAGATAACCGCATTCAACAACTGTAAAAGTGGACCCCGTAGCCATTAATTTTATTTCATCACCCGGTTTTACTTTTCCTTCTTTTATGCGTACGTAAATTATTACGCCTTTATAGCTATCATAGTATGAATCAAAGATCAAAGCTTTTAAAGGGTCATTGTCGTTGCCTTTTGGTGGCGGAATCAGCTCAACTATGCTCTCTAGCACATCTTTAATATTAAGCCCAGTTTTTGCTGAAACTTGTGGTGCTAAGTCTGCTGGCAAACCTATTATCTCTTCTATTTCTGATTTAACCCTTTCAACATCAGCGCTAGGCAAATCTATTTTATTTATAACTGGAACAATCTCAAGTCCCGCATCAAGCGCTAAATAAGTATTCGCTAAAGTTTGCGCTTCAACGCCTTGTGAGGCATCTACTACTAAAATAGCACCTTCGCACGCTGCTAACGACCTTGAAACTTCGTAATTAAAATCCACGTGACCTGGAGTATCTATCAAGTTGAAAATATACTCTTTGCCGTTATTTGCCTTGTAAAGAAGCGTAACAGCGTGAGCTTTTATGGTGATGCCACGTTCTCTTTCTAAATCCATATTGTCAAGCAACTGCTCTTCCATTTCTCTTGTGGATACAGCCCTTGTAAGTTCCAAAATCCTGTCTGCCAATGTAGATTTACCATGGTCTATATGAGCTATTATACTAAAATTTCTTATCTGATCCTTTGGATAATCCAAACTTTTCACCTCGTTTTTATTTTTTAATCCACTTTCTCTATTTTAGATTTTTTTAGTTTTACTTCATTATACACCCATAAAATTAAACTTATTAAAACCGATAAAATTGCTACAAGTTGCGAAATACGAATTGACGTATTCGGAATAAATAGGCTGTCAGTTCTAAGAGCTTCTATAAAAAATCTTCCAAGCCCATACCAAAAAACATACAGCAAAAATAATTGACCTTCGTATTTTTTTAACTTCAAGCTAAAAAAGTGTATAAGTAGAAATCCTAAAGCGCACCAAAGAGACTCATATAGAAAACACGGATGGACACTTTCTGAGTGTGTACCTTCACTAACCATTCTAAAAATTGAATCTGTCTGAGTCCCGAACGCTTCTTGATTAGTAAAGTTCCCCCACCTTCCAATCGCTTGTCCTATTAAAAAGCCCATAGAGCTTAAATCTAAAAGATTTAAAAATTTTATTTTTTTAATTTTAGACACTAAAAGTCCGCCTAAAATAGCTCCAATCAATCCCCCATAAATCGCTATTCCGCCTTCATTTATGCGAAAAATTTCCATTGGATTTTTTATAAATAAATCCCCTTTATAAAAAACAACGTAATAAATCCTAGCCCCGACTACTGCGAAAATTGCACCAAATATAACTGCATCTATCAATTGATCCTGTGTGATTTTGAAATCTTTGGATCTTTTTAAACAATAAATCAGCGCCAACAAAAAGCCTAGACATATTAATATTCCGTACCAATATACTTTAACGCTTCCAAATTGAAACGCAACAGGCGAAATCTCAAACGACAAATTTAGACCCGGAAATTGAATATGGTAAATTTTATTCATAACTTTTCCTTATCCTTCATTTTAACTTAATTTTATTTTTTTGAATCCGGTAAAACAACAGATAGTGAACAGTTATTAACATCTAATTGATTTTTTAGTCTTTCGTTTACTTCCTCAAGCGTTGTTTTTGCTATGCATTCAACGGATTCAAATAATTCTTTATTAGAAAAATCTAAAGTTAAAATGGCATTTGCGATATTTTCAGCACTATTTAAAAGAGAGACTGTTTTCCCGTAAATTGATTTTTTAGCTCTTTCGAAATCTTCTTTTTCTATACCTTTTAAGTGTAAGTCTTTTACGTATTCTTTAATTATTTCAGCTACTTTATCTGGATCTCTTGATTCTCCAGACAAAATAGATGCGCAATATCCTCGTCCTTCAAAACATTCGTAACCAAAAGTCTCATTTATAAGTCCTTTTTCGATTAAATCATTGTAAAGTTTTGAAGATTTTGAAGCTAAAACGTATAAGATTATATCTGTTTGCGTAGCTTCTTCTGTTGTCAGTCTTCCTTTCGAAGCGTCATCTTTAAAACCTAATTGAAATAGTGGCATAGATATTGGGAACTTCTGCTCTACCCTTTTCTCGGCTACTTCATAAGGTTCATTTTCAAAAATCGTTTCCGGAACTGTGTTATGAGATGGCTTTAAAGTCTCATCAAGTATTTTTAAAACTTTGTTTGGAGTTACTTTTCCAGCAATACACATCGTCATGTTATTTAAATTATAAAAGTTATTGTAAACTTCATATAAATTATCAGCGTTTATCTTTGATATAGATTCGATAGTTCCGGCAATATCGTTTTTTACAGGATGATTGTGATACATCGCCTTTAATAGATTAAACATCACTCTCCAGGACGGATCATCTTCATACATTTTGATCTCTTGTCCGATTATACCATGTTCTTTCTTAACAGTCTGTTCTGTGAAATATGGTGACTGTACAAAATCTATCAATATCTTTAACGACTCTTCAAAGTTTTCAGTACAAGAAAAAAGATATCCCGTCATGCCAAAAGACGTATAAGCATTTGCACTTGCACCAGTTTTTGCATACTTTGAAAATGCATCTCCATCTTCACTTTCAAATAACTTGTGCTCTAAGTAATGTGCTATTCCATCCGGAACGGTTATTTTTTCAGATTTACCGGAAATTTTAAAATTTGTATCTATAGAACCTACTTTTGCTCCTAAAATTGCATAAGTTGAATTATAACCTTCTTTTGGATATATATATACCTTCAAGCCACTGCTATGCTTGAATTTGTAGTATTTATCTTTCAGCCTTTCGCTTCTTACTTCTTCTACCTTTATCAAATATACTCCACCTTTCTAGTTTTAAAGTCATCTGCTCTTTCGCTATGCCCGCACGAAATCGTGCAAATGGCTTCGCCATTTTCCAAGTAAAATTTATAATTTTACTGGGGGCATAGCGACCCCAAGTTCTGAAATTAATTTTTACTTACACCTTTTAAAACGTAAACTGTATCTAAAGTGATCATATTCGCCGCTGTAATAATTTCATCTTTCGTGACTTTATTTATTTTTTCAATCAATTCCTCCGTAGTAAACTTATTTTTATCGAATATTTGCGACAGATAAAAATTTTCCATACTGCTTAAATAATCCCCAACAGTTCTAAAACTATTAGATAAGCTTTTCTTTATGGAGCCCATATCTTCTTCAGTAAACTTACCTTTTTTCACTTCATCTAATTGATTTAAAATCTCCTCTTTTGCTTTATTTATATTTTGATTTTCAACACCACTTTGAACTAACATAATACCTTTATTTTTATCGTATTTAGCAGCGCAATAATAGCAGAGGCTATATTTTTCTCGAACATTTAAAAATAATTTAGAATGAGGTGTAACTCCAAAGATTGCTACAGCTACTCTCATCGCATTTACTAAATCGTCATCAACACAAACTTCTGTTCTAAATCCCATAACCAATTTACTTTGCGCTACTTCCATCTCATCTTGGTATTCTGAAACTTTTTCTGCTCTTTTTATAATCTTCGTTGAACAATTAACAACATTCTCTCTTTTTATTTTGCTAAACTCATTTTTAAATCTTTTATATATTGCTTCGTTATCGGCTTTCCCGAGCAAAGTTATTTCAATTTGAGCTGATGATAAAATATTCTGCCAAGCTTTAAAAATTTTTTCCGGAGTCAAATTTTCAACTTGGTCTATTGTTCCCAAACGATTTATTCCGAACTTTTCATTTTTACACATCCACTCTTCGCACTTATTTTTAGCAAAAATTCGCTTATCGTTGTATTCTGCTTCAATTGTTTCAATTAATTGTCTTTTTTCCTGCTCAACGTTCTTTTCTAAAAATTTTCCATTTTCTAACACCGGCTCAAAAAACATCTTACAAAGTAAATCTGTTGTGCCCTCAGAAATACTCTCTTTTCCCAAAGAATATTCATCATCTAAAAATGAAGCCGATATGCTCAATACTTGAGTTTCACCTAATTTACTAACTTCACCATCTACCGATACACCATATAAATCTTCTAATCTATCATTTAATCTCTTTAAATCAGGATATTGTTTACAGGTTTTACTTAATAAAAATGGTAAAATCGCATTTTTAGATACACTTTCTTTTTCAAGTGGAGTAAATGCGGTAAGTGATATTCTGCCCGTTTTAAACCTTGTGTCTTTTATGTTGCTAAAGTTAACTCCATCACATATTTTCCTTCTTATAAAATTCAAGATAAAACCCCTCTCTAATCAATCCTTTATAACCTCATATACTGTTATTATTGTACCATACTTTAATTTATATTTCCAATTTTCTTTTAATTTACAATAACTTCAAACAACGCGGGAGTGCCCAAAGAAAAAACATATGGTATAATAAAAAAATGGAATGTAAAAATTGTGGAAAAGAAACTGAGAAATAAAAGCAAGAAAAACAAGTGCGCTCCGGCAAAAATACAAATGTAAACACTGTGGAAAAGTATACACGCCAAATCCAAAGGAAAGGAGCTATAGTGAAGAAATAAAAAAACAAGCAATAAAACTGTATATGGAAGGAAACAGTGGAATAGCAGTAGGAAGAATATTAGGTATAAGTAAAAATATATGTTTGTACTGAATAAAAAAATACGCAAAAACGCTTACAAACAAAAGTTATCCAAATGAGAGAGTAAGTGTAGTTGAGATAGATGAACTTTATTCATCTTTAGAGAGAAAAAACAGAGTTTACGTGATAAGTTTAGCAAGTAAGGCAAAAAGCAGATTGTAGGTTACGATATAGCATTTGATAAAAGCAAAGAAACAGAGAAAGAATTCAATGATTAGTCAACCGTTATCTGATAGCTCTCTAATGCTACTCTGATGCACATCACTCTTATTCAGAAATCTGTTATGAAGTATTTCACCTTTCACTAAAAAACAAAAGTCAAACTTATACTGTTGAAGGCGTTAATTCTGATTTTAGACATTATATCCCTGCTCTGCATCGCCGTTCTAAGTGCTTTTTTGGGTCTTTGGAGACCATGGTATCTGTATTTAAAATTTTCGTTTTTGCCTTTAACAGATTTGCTCTTGCTAAGTTTTCTTTCCCTCATCTCAAATCCTCTTTTTCTCTTTCTTCTTTTATTTAACTTCTCTTCTTGGGCACTCCCCACTTACCTCACTCTTGACATAACGCTTATTTAAGTCGTAAAATAAAGTATGAGGTATTTTCTTTTATCTCAAAATTTAGGAAAAGCTATCATACTAATAAATTTAATAAATCCCATTTTTATTTAAAGTAAAGTCAGTTTAATTTAGAGCTACTTTCCCATAAAACAAACTAATAACAAAATTTTAAAATCAAGGAGGTACATAATTCTCGTGAACATATTAAGTTTAATTTTATTTATTTTTACGGCTATTTTCAGCGGAATTGTTTGTTTTTTCGCTGGGATTAATCATAGGAAAAAAACAGCAGAAAATGAAATAGGTTCAGCTGAAAAAGAAGCAAAAAGGCTTGTAACAGAGGCAATATTGGAAGCTGAGGCAAAGAAAAAAGCAATTATTTTAGAAGGAAAAGATGAAATCTTAAAGAATCGTTCAGAAGTTGAAAAAGAATTATCAGAGCGAAGGAAAGATATTCAACGTCAAGAAAACAGACTTCAGCAAAGAGAAGAATCGCTCGATAAGAAAGTGGAAAACGTAGATAAAAAAAGTGAATCTCTAGATAAGAAGGAAATATCTATCGATCAAAAGTTAGCTGAAATTGAACAAATAAAACTAAGCCAGACTGAAGCCTTAGAAAAAATATCAGGGTTTAATAAAGAGCAAGCTAAAGATTTCCTTTTAAAAAAGCTAGATGATGAACTAATTCATGAAAAAGCTATTAAAATAATGGAGTCTGAACAAGAGTATAAAGATGAAGCTGAAAGCAAAGCTAGAGAAATTATAGCTTTAGCCATCCAGAGATGTGCATCAGATCACGTTTCGGAAACAACTGTAAGCGTTGTGCCTCTTCCTAATGACGATATGAAAGGAAGAATAATCGGACGAGAAGGAAGAAATATTAGAGCAATAGAAACTTTAACAGGCGTCGATCTAATAATAGACGATACTCCGGAAGCTATTACTTTATCGAGCTTTGATCCTGTTCGTAGAGAAGTCGCTAGAATAGCGCTTGAAAACTTAATAGCTGATGGTCGAATTCACCCTTCGAGGATTGAAGAGACTGTTGAAAAAGCTAAGCGTCAAGTTGACAAAACTATAAAAGCTGAAGGTGAGCGTGCTGTTATAGAAACATCTGTGAATTCTATGCACCCAGAACTTATAAAATTATTGGGAAGATTAAGATATCGTACTAGCTATGGACAAAATGTTCTAGATCATTCGTTGGAAGTGGCTCACTTGAGTGGACTGATGGCTTCTGAACTTAATTTAGATCCAACTCTTGCTCGCAGAGCTGGACTTTTGCATGACATTGGTAAAGCACTCGACCATGATGTTGAAGGTTCACACGTTAATATTGGTGTAGATATACTCAAAAAGTACAAAGAAAATGAAAAAATAATACATAGTGTTCACGCACATCATGGGGATATAGAAGCAACTAGCATAATAGATTGTCTCGTTCAAGCAGCTGATGCCATTTCTGCTGCACGACCTGGTGCTAGACGTGAAAATATCGAAAATTATGTAAAAAGACTTGAAAAGTTAGAAAATGTAGCGTCGTCTTTTGATGGAGTAGATAGTTGTTATGCTATACAGGCTGGCCGTGAGATTAGAATAATGGTAAAACCAGAAAAAATTTCAGATGACAATATGGTTATCTTGGCAAGAAATATATGTAAAAAGATTGAAAATGAACTTGAGTATCCAGGTCAAATTAAGGTCAATATGTTAAGAGAAAGCAGAGCTGTAGATTACGCTAAGTAAATTGGCTCTGTTAGGAAGAACTCTTACATCACAAAAAATGTTATAAAATATTATAAATATAAAAAAAGCTTAGTTTACAAGATTTTAAGACTTGTAAACTAAGCTTTAAAAATACTTATTTATAGCAGCAATATATATTTTCATATTTATCATCTGTAGTAAAGTAGCTCAGCTGTCGGCAACCTGCTGCACAGATAAATCCCTTATCGCAACCTTTACATTTGCCCTTGAGCATACTTGGAACAAAATCTCTATTGTAAGAAAAAGCACCTTTTCTATTCCAAATCTCTTTTAAAGTATTTTTCCTTAAATTTCCTTCAATAAATTTGTCATCCTGCAAAGATTCGCAACCTTTTACATTTCCGATACTATCTATTCCCACAACAAACTTTCCTGCTTGGCATCCTTTCCAAATACCTCTTCCTTCGCCTCTTATATATCTATCGTTTTCGTCGTAATATCCTATGTTATCGCCAGCTACCACTATCATTTCGCCAAGTGAATTTTTTTCTCTTACAAACTTTGTTAAATATGGAACTTTATCCACAGAGATTAGCAATTGTCCATTTTCTCTGGCATTACCCATTGGCGAGGCTAATTGCAATTGCCAAGAATAAACATTATTATCTTTAAATAATTCATACATTCCCTCAAGCTCATTAACGTTTAAATTCGTAATAGTAGTAACTACTCCTATAGGTATTTTTTCTTCACGTAGCCTTTTCATTACTTTAAGTACATGCTCAAAAGAATACGGATTTCTTCTAATTTTGTTGTGAGTTTCTTCTAGCCCATCTACTGATATATATACTTGACATACACCAGAATTTTTTATCTGTTCAAAGTTTTCATCTTTTAAGTTAAACGCATTTGTTATGATATTTGTCCGTACTCCATTGTCTACAAATTTTCTTGAGATTTTATCCCAATCTTTTTTTAAGAAAATTTCTCCTCCAATTAAGGTTATCTCTTCTAATCCCATATCAATTAATTGTTGTGCTATGTTTATACACTCATCGGTAGAGAGTTCGTTATTTCTTTCTTTTCCAGCTTTTGATCCACAATGCAAACAGTTCATATTGCACTTTAATGTAGTTTCCCATACAGCTTGTCTTGGATAATACTTCATTTTATGTTATACCTTCTTTTTTAAAAATAAAAATGGATTTTAAATAATGCTATTTTTATTTAAAATCCATTTAATACATTTTTCATTTATATCTAATTTGGCAACAGCACATGCATGTCGTCCTTTTTATCTTCGTAAACTTCTACGCTTACATCATTAGGAAACTCTATACCGATTTCCTTGAATGCTTCTTTTGCATTCTTTAAAACTTTATTTTTAAAGTTTTCATCATTGCTTGCTTTTTCTACAAGCTTATTATAAATTAATTCCATGTCCATAACTTGTACCTCCTCCTAATTAAAATTTCAAACTATCTAACCCTTTTGGGAAATATCCCATATATGCGCAAGTCATCATCATCTTATCCATATTCAGCTTTACTCCTCCAGAAACTCCAGATAAATCACTTTCATCCAGTTCTCCGGATGGATTTAAAGGTAATATGAAAACTATATGTTTTTCGTCAGTGCAGTGTGCAGTAAACTTAATAGGCAAATCTTTACCTGTTGCTTCCTTTACCGCTTTGTTTCCGTCAATCAACAATAACTTTTTGAATTCTGGGTCATTTTTTGCTTTTGCTATAGCTTCATTGCCCAATTTAACAATTTCTTCTCTTGTCATTTTATATTCCTCCTATTTTAAAATGTTTTGCTAGCTATAATTTAGTTATATAAACTCTAGCGATTTTATTTTACCATTATTTTTTATAAAAATCAAGTGCATTTTAAAATTATTGTGTCAGAAATTTACTTTTAATTTTTGTCACATTTGTTATATATAGTAATAATATGAAATTTACTTAGTTATCTTAGCAATTAGTTTTTTCAAACTTCTTCTTTAAGATTTCTAATGCTTTCTTTTCTATTCTTGACACGTAAGATCTAGATATACCTAAAATTTTTGCGACTTCTCTTTGAGGTTGAGGGGTTTGACCGTTTAAGCCATACCTTAAAATGATTATTTTTTTTTCGCGAGAATCTAATACTTCATTTATGTAACGATAAAGTTTTTCTGATTTCAATTTCACGTCTATTTCATCCACAAAAGAATCTTCTGTAGCGATTAAATCCATTAAAATCAATGCATTTCCATCTTTATCTGTTTCTATAGGTTCGTTCATGGAGACATCTTGTAAATTTTTCTTTGTACTTCTGAAGTACATTAAAACTTCATTTTCTATACATCTTGCAGCATAACTTGAAAGCCGGATTCCTTTAGAAATATTAAAGCTATCTATAGCTTTAATTAAACCTATAGTTCCAATAGAAACTAGGTCATCTTGGTTACTTGCAGTTGTAGATGAGTAATATTTTTTAACTATGTGAGCTACTAATCTTAAGTTGTGTTCTATCAATTTTTCTCTTGCAGTTTTGTCGCCTAGTTTTATCATTTGCAAATATTGTTTTTCTTGATTTGCTGTCAGTGGTTTTGGGAAGGAGTTCCCTCCTGTTACATGCAATATGAAAAACAAAAAGTTTTTTATAACCGGAAAAATTAAATTAAACAATATATTTTCACCCCTTTCTAATACTTAACAGTCTATGAATGGATGAATCATATTGTGCAAGTACCTCTCAATTTGGCTAAAAGCATATATTTTTTAAATTTTTAGAATATTTTTTATTTCAAGTATTGACAAGTTGATTTATTTAATATATAATTGTCACTAATACAAAATATATAAGGGGTGTTTTTTATGAGCAATGTTAAATTAGATAAGTTTTATAAGGAAATGTTTGACGATCAAAATTTTAAGGATTCATTTATTAATCTATGTAAAAAAAACAAAGATAAAAAACCAGAAGAACGTTTTGAGATAGCTTTAAAAGAATTAATTATGCCCTATGCTAAAAGTCATAATTATAATTTTACTGAAGAAGAGATTAGATCTTATGAAG
>Ga0247609_10002071_pt1 | contig 22088 bp, 12 predicted proteins | sample 172DNAGHGlowgp2_FD_193487 | JGI IMG/M metagenome (GOLD analysis project Ga0247609, IMG submission 193487) | Sheep rumen microbial communities from Palmerston North, Manawatu-Wanganui, New Zealand - 1728 DNA GHGlow gp2 | ecosystem: Host-associated > Mammals > Digestive system > Stomach > Rumen ...
GACTATCACCACCGAGGCAAAGACATACCTTGCAAACAAGACTGAATATGAGAGACGCTCTGGAGCCATTCGCAATACGCAAGCTCTTATTGACACATTGCAAGGCAACTTTGATTCATTGTTGACGGAGTTCCCTGGTTATCAACCAGCAGATGAGCATGTTTTGTTTGAGTGCAAAGATATAAAACAGGAATGGACGCATCTTATAAGCAGCACCGGTAGCGTGAAGAACCAGATAAAGAGTCTGTCTGCTAGCATCACAGAGTGTCAGGAAGTTCTCGACACATACTACAATACAAGTGGAAAGACCGAGGAACATCTGACTTCCATCTCAGAGCGTAAAGACGAGCTCGAGGGGTCACGCCTGCTCATAAAGCAGACCGGCGAGGAATTGAAATCACATTCCGATGCTATAGCCGCAGCTGACGAAATCATCAAGGAGAGTATGCAGAAACTGGGAGTGAAATCGCTTGATGACTTGCCTATTAAGGAAGAACTCACAACGCGCAAGAACGAACTCAATGGTTTGCATGACGATATCGTTGGCAAGATGGGCTCGCTAAAGCAGCAACTCGAAGACAACGAGAAAAACATAGCAAAGCGCAATGAGGCAGAAAAGGAATTACTGGCAGCAAACCAGGTGCTTGCAAAGTGGGATATTCTCAACAGTTACTTCGGTGGCACTCGTTTCCGTACCCTTGTCCAGACTTATGTTTTGCGCCCATTGCTCAACAATGCCAACATTTATCTCGAGAAGATTACCGACCGCTACAAACTCACATGCAGCGAGGAGAACGACCAGCTGTCAATCCTCGTTCATGACCTCTACAATAAAGGACAGGTGCGTAGCGCAACAATACTCTCCGGCGGTGAACGTTTCATGATATCGCTTGCCCTGTCCCTTGCCTTGTCATCGCTAAATCGTCCTGATATGAACGTCAACATCCTCTTCATCGACGAGGGCTTCGGCACCTTGGATGAGAACAATCTCAATTCCGTGATGTCCACGCTTGAGAAATTGCAGGAGATAGCAGGTCAGAGCAACCGACGCGTCGGCATCATCTCCCACCGGGAGGAGCTTGAAGAACGTATTCCCGTGAAGATTATGGTGAAGAAGCATGGTGAAGGAAGAAGTATGATTGAGATGAAATACGAATAATAAAGTCGATATACGTAAGTGTTAATTTGACAATAAGATAAAAGTATGAATCATTAAATAGAAGAGCCAGCATATAACGGAGACGTAATAGCCCTATGGTCAATGTTGAAAGACATTGTGAACAAAACATGGGACGTTCAAAGTAAAACGGCACACATGACAGATCAATAGCCAAACATTATGATACAAGACGACTTTGCAGAAAAATTCGCGGAGGCTTTAAACCTGATAGGCTCCACCATCAGCGATGAAAAGACCGGAAAAGAGCTCACCCCGGAAGAATTTTCACAAGCATATCTTGAAGACCTCTATCGCAAAAAGATAAAAGGATGGTACAGCAAGAAAAGAAGTTCTTTGGCAAACAGTCTTCGACTCCAACAAAAAGGATGCTGCGGCACATCAGTAAACTCAGCAAGTTCCCGATGCTTACAGAATTCTGGAGAGCTTACGTTTAAGAGAAGCAGAGAGTCTGTCAAAATCAAGATTATTGACAATCTTTTTACGATGTCTAGGAGCCATGCTTTCAGTTTTCGGTTGAAACGTTTTGTCAACTTTTACTCGTTCGGCTACTTCTAAGAAAGCCTCTTTCTTGTCCGCCAGTTTCTTTTTAAGCTTTTCAAAGGCATTGTGGCAACGGACGCTTATGACATTTCTGTTTCTCTTTGTATCCTCCCAGCCCAATTCCTCTAATGTCTTCGCTAAATAATCCTTTTTAGAACAGTCGAGCCAATTGTAAAGAATGACCTGATCTATACCTTTGAGTTTTTTGACATACTTTTCAAGCTCAGCAATGAGCTCTTCCTTTGTTAAATGGTTCCCCTCAACATCAAGATCTTTCAGCGACAAACCTTCTTTTGTATTGGGCTTCTCCAGATTCGATTTCTTGTTTACAATGCGAAATTCCTTCATGAGAGCCGAATACACTTTGTTGTGCACAATAGTTGACAAATAGGTCTTAACGCTTGCTTTGTCTTCCCTTTCTTCATCATAAGAAGAATAAACCTTTTCAAGGGCCTCCCAGATTCCCGTATCTTTTGCTAAATCGATATCAACGGATGGATTAAGTGTACCGTGTTCGCCAATAAACTTTGCTACTGTGATATCTGCCACCTTAGAAGCCTCTTTATAATAGGCATTGCAGAAAGCATTGAAATCTTTGTCTAGTATCATCGCTAAAAGATTTGTTGGTTATTTTCAAATATAACGAAAAAGCCGCAGAAATTCAACTCTGAGGCGTGGCTAGATTCAAGAGTCTATAGTAACATTTTAGAACTAACCCTAAACTTATTCTTTGCGATTGAGTTTAAGCGAAATAGACTAAACATATTCCAACTCATTATTAACAAACAACCACCTTTTCTTGCATTACATTTTCAACCCAAACACTTTAAGAGCCCTAGCTTTCTCCCAAAAAACCATGGCGATATCAGACATCGTCTTGTTATTTGTTAAATCTGCATATTGCTTACCTAATGTAAAGTAATCAATGCAGGTATCTAGTAATTTCTTTTCATAATCATTTAGATTAGTATCAGAAACTTTAGCGTTTTGTTTATATTCTGAAATCAAATATTTTCCTATTAAGACTGTTGCATATACATTCTTATGTGCCGCTGCAAGGATTAAAGACATATCTGGCAAATATGACTCTAACCCCAAAACCATACTGATAAAGCGATGTTCACCACGCAAAGAGTAACGCTTCATAAAATCCTTGTCATCATCGAACTCTGATGAATTTTCTGAATCGTTATAATCACACTTTTCCTGACAGCGAAGCTTTATATTATACTTATCTTCAAGTCGCTTCTTGATCACTATTTTACTCTTAAAAACCAGACCATCTTCCTCTTGTAAACATATTGGAGTGGTTTCTCCGCGAATTAACCTAAACGCTTTCCATTGACCCTTCTTTTTAAGTAAAAGAAATGTTTCATATCCATCTGGGTCGTCACCAAAATAACCATTACTAGCAATCTGGTAATCATCATAAACGAAAGGGTTGTCATCGTCCGTAGCCCAATCTACACAGCCCATACCATTAATTGATACAGATTTAAAAACACCCCACTTATCTCCGTGTTTCTTAATCAAAACATCTGCGGCAAACCCATCGAATTTCCCAATTCTATCTGTAGAATCTATTGTTATTCCACCCTCAATAGCACCATAATTAGTAAGGGGGATTGCAATATAATTCTGTGAAAAAGTGTAATAATGTCCTTTAATAAGGAAAACTTCTTCTTTAAAATTACTCATAAAAGCACCCTTTATAATACTTACAATTTGAACAAAGCTCTATTTACTTTTTCCTTAGAGATTCTAAAAAATCCCTGTCTTCTTTACTTAAAGCTTTTGATTCTTCCCTGTTTACAACATCAAATAATATCAGCTGTTCTAACTTAGTAAGATACACTCTATCTCTGTTCACTTTCTTTTTCCACCATTTATAAAACTTAATGGGATAGTCCGTCATCACAGATAAGGCTTGGACTGGGTCTTTATAACCAGGAAAAGAAATCATTCTTTTAGTTCCTTCAATCCTTGTCAAATACTCTGGGAAGCGTTTAAGCGCATACATCAATGGCTTGTAAACTCTTTCTTTATCTACATATATTTCCTTTTTAATAACTATCTTATGTAAAGAAACGGGATCTTTCTCTACCCACTCTCTAATACTTCTTGTAATATTGTTACCATCAATTATCAAAGTAAGACGTTCTCTCGGACCATAACAGCCACTTCTAGGAGGATACAAGACAGTTTGTTCTGAAGTCTCTTTATCTGTTTTTGATCTTGTCTCTTTAGGAATAGTGGACTTAATACTATTCATTGTAGCTACAATATCTTTTATAGGCATATCCTTCCCAGGATAATTCTTAATTAATTCCTCGTTATTCTGTCCTAAGAAGAAATCTTCGATAAAATCCCATCTTTGTTTATTAGAGAGATCTCGCGTAAAGAAATGGTTAAACAGCTCATTGCTAACCTTGTGTTTATCTTGAGTTCTCATATACAAGCTATTTTCATACGACTTGCTTTCACTATCCCTCTCTACTCTATCTGGATTATTAATACGGACAAAAATCATAGGAGCCTCTCCGCTCAACATCTCATACGAACCAAGATTCAAGATCTCCAAAAAACTACCCAAACGAACATAAGAAAGAGAGTTTTCTTTTGATAAATACTTGACAACACGATCATCGTCTTTAAACAGTTCGCTAGCCAATTTTATTAGACTGGCAAAATTAGCCTTGTATTTATTACTGAAAACAAGATACTTTTTGGGGAATCCTCGTTTTTGCAAGAACGCATCATCTTCCGTTCTATCAAAACGGCTATCGTCTCCAGAATATGATGATAAGACAAATGTCACAAGCTGCCTTGCCAATCTATCATCATACCATTTTTTCATTCCCTCTATCATTTCATCCTTATCAAACTCTTTCTTCCCTGAAGAAAAGAATTTTTCGGAGAAGTAAATGCTAAGATTGTCTGTCGCCTTTTTTAATTCTTCAATTATTCTTAAGCGATTTGCCGGTGTGGTTGAATACTTAAACTTAATAACCGGAGAGACCTCGACATCGCTGAATAACTTGCCTTTATAATAATCTACCTTAACTAACGGGAAACTCTTATTATTAAAATCTTTAGACCAAATGACATCCAGGTCAAGGTTAATAATAACAGTACCATCTTTTCTCTCAGAAAGGATCTGACATCCATTAGGATATTTTTGTAAAAGTTTACCGAGATCATTTCTTGAAACCTTGGCAAATGCTTTAGTAAATAGAGATTTTGGCCTGGCTAATAGAACATTATATCTATACTTAGCCAGGTAATCCTTCTCTATCATCATAAGAGCGGTCTTAACCTTTGATTCCAGATCATCAGAATCTTCAAAAGCAAAAGAAAAGTCATCTACAGAAAGAAGCATATTTCTTTTCTTTCCATTATTTTGATATGTTTCATATACTTTCTTCAGAACGGCTTTCAATTGATAAAGTCGAAGAGAGGACATACCATATAATTGCTTACTATATTTTTGATCTCTTGTCGAGAAATTAACAACAGCATAACCTTGCATATCTTTTGTCCTCGCAACTCTTCCTATTTCCTGAACATAATCTGGTAATAATCCAGAAGGAGCATGATGATATACCACTTGAATATCTGGAATATCAACACCCATTCCAAAGGCCTTCGTACATATCATCACCTTCGCATCATTCGATCGGAATGCTTTCTCAGCCTGTTCTCTTTTTAGTGATTCCATTCCACTATGGTACCTCACCGCTTTTACTCCATTTGCAAGGGCCTTAAGTTGAATCTTATCTACTTGATTTCTGTATGGGGCATATACAAGCGTTTTAATATCGTTTTTAGCAACACTCTTCGTTAGGAATGATACCGTTTGATTGATTTTAAAAGTATCAAAATGCTTGTCATTAAAATCGTAATTGCCTATAACAAATTCAATATTATCTCGTTTAACAACTCCTATATAACAATGAGGATTTCGTAAATATAAATTATCTATAGTATCAAAAACCATATCATTTTTATCACCTCCATATACGGCAGTTGCGGTAACGGCAATTATAGGAAACTCTTGTCCGTAATACTTCCTAATTTTATTAATATGAGCTCCTATATACCAGTAGTCGACCCTAAAATCACGTCCCCATGTTGTAACTAGATGCGCCTCATCTATCACAACCAATCCTAATTTCCTCTCTCCAATGAAATAATTAATGTTGTATGACAACAACAACTCTGGAGCCATATAGAGCACATCAATAATACCATTTTTACAATCATCTATCAATTTATCTCTTTCAACCAAACTTAAATCACTATTGAGATATGCCACCTTTTCAAATCCTCGGTCAGTTTGAATTGCTTTAACCTGATCTTTCATTAGGGCAATCAGAGGAGATATAACTATTGTTACATCTCCTTTTTCTGAGATATGAAAGGCAGGAAGCTGAAAGAGAAGAGACTTGCCCGCTCCTGTGGGGGCCGTCAGAAAAATATCTCTATAAGACCGTTTCTGTTTAACATTCTCATATTCATTCAACAATGTTTGAACGACCTCACCCTGAGAAATTTCAATGACATCATTATTAATGTTTGGATTCTTGTATACTCGAATCGGTCTAAAGACTGCTTTTGATCCCCAATACTTTCTAAGGAGTTCATTGAGTTCTTTACTTGGCTCATACTCGCGGTTGTATTCACTCTCCTCCGCAAAATAGATAGAACCGTCAAAGTCTGAGAAAAATGAATTAATTTGTTCTATCTTACTTAATTGATAGGTTGCCTGAGGACGTTTGGAACTATACTTAATAAACCATTTGAAGCCTTTTTTATTCTCTGATATAACCAAATCCAAGAGAGTATCAAAAACGGTTGAATCAGAATTTGGATCTACAAAATAAGAATCTTTTGGAAGATCTTTAATAACATCAACACTTTTTTCAGAAGAAAACACTTTAACTAATGTACCATCCTCTTCTTCTGGCAATTTGTAAGAACAATAGTATTGACCTTCGATGCAAAACTGATCCGCCTGATATAACGGCAATTCCACTTCTTCTGAATCTGTCTCTTGGGTATCATTAACAAATTCTTCTTTAGGAATAGGAAAGATAGAACGCAAATTATCTATTAAAAAGATTATTTCATCAAAAACGTCTTCCCGACTTTTAAAATACGAATACTGGGCATAAGACAGAATAACGAGATTGTTTGCGTTTAATGCTTTTCTGAGAAAAAATTTCCCCCAACTCCTATCAAACACATCCTTACCAACATTTCGGGTAAAAGTAGTATTATCTAACAAATAATCCGAAACTGAAGAGATGTTGATTTTTGAAACATCTCCAACAATCACAAAGCATTGTTTAAGGTTTTCGTCCTTCAATTCAAGGATCTTATTCTCAAATTTTGAAGAATAAATTTCACAGTTTGTCATAAGCACATGGATTATAAAAAGTCAAATAACAGCTCTCAGGTCTTTGACCCCATATATGATAATTCAGAATGAAGTGTCACCTGACCGTTCATCAGCAATGGCAGCAGTTCGTCGCGCTGCTTGATTAAGTTGTTGTTCTCTTCAATGTTTGCATCTATTTTACCATATAGTTCTTTTACTCGATTAAAGAATAAGTAGGCAAGCTCTTCAGGTGCTTTAATCCATTTGTTTGCAATAAAGGTTTCTGTCATAAAGTTCTTTATGCCACTTGTCTTGCCTTCAAAGTTGAACATGATATTATTGTCATAGAACATCTTCCACACATAAAAGAAATAGGCAGAATAGTGGAAATCAGAGAAACTGAATGCGTGACAGAAGTTAGAGCACGTAAGACTTCCACCATTACGCTTGATAACGCCTGGTGTAATGAAAGCACTACGTCCCGTAGCCTGAACTGGACTACCACCTGAAACTTCTATTACCACATCCCATTCAGATAGCAGTTTGGTTTTATTAGATTCTTTGATATATCGCTTTGGAAGTTCATTGAGCTTGACAATATCCGCACCTCTTATACAGCCTACTTCAATAGGAGTGTTTACAGAATATTCATCTGCGCCCCAATCTCCAGTATTGTTTTTACAAATGAATTCATTCAATCTGCAAACATTCCATGATTCAGGAATATCCATTTGCAGTTCTCCATTCCATACCATAGCACCACCACTTGACTTGTACGGCTTGCCTTCCTCATTCGGGAAGTCAAACTGTACAAACCAGTAGTCGTAAAGCTGCTTGGCAAGTGCTTCTAAATTCTGATTTATCGCACGATTGAGGAATATTTTCTTGTCTAATGATGAGAAGATTTCACCAATACGCTTTTGTTCTTCTAATGAAGGAAGCAAAAGGGGCATACTTTCGAGCGATTCAAGAGAAAGCGTATATCGCTGACCACTGCCGCTGGCACTATTCTCGAAATACTTCTGAATGTACGACGAGTGCATAAAAGCATTGAGATACTTGCCTGATAGCTTGCTTTCGTCTGGAGTAATGAGGGCACAATGATAGCCTAAAAGTACATTATCGAAATCGTCTGCTATATAAGTGGGAATGCCTATGTCATCCCTTGTTTCACTATCCTTTGTAAAAGCGACTTGTCCCTTCTTAATAGTGAACTTTTCAATCTCACTGGAGTTTGCAGATGCTTCCATAAAAGAAGCAGCCATTTCCGAGGTTATTGCCCAGTTATGATATACGTCAGTGAAGTTACATAACCTCACTGGCGTTTCATTCTCTTTCATCTTCTTATCAACACTGCTAATCTCGACCTTAGCAACTTCAGATAATTTATATCGTTTCAGCTCCATCTTACCCATTGAATTGAAGTTGCTTTAGTTGTGAAAGAATCTCCGTTTCCAGTTTGTGGCTTTCCTCAAACTGTTTGGAAAGAGTGTCCTGATAGTTGGCTATACGATTATTGAACTCTTCCTCGGTTATATCCACATACTCAATCTTGATGTCGAAGTACTGACCTGCAGACAGGCTGTAGTTTTTCTCCTTAATTTCATTGTAAGTCACAGTTACAGAGAAATCGTCGATAGGCTTTTTCTCATTGAAGGTGTTGACAATTAGGTCTATTTCGTCGTCACGTAAACGGTGCTTCTGCAAATTGTCTTCTTTGTAGTCTTCGCCTAACTTGCTGGCATCTATCAGCACAACCTTGTCGGAAGAACGTGACTTGTCAAAGAACAAAACAGACACATTCGTACCCGTATTGGCAAACACATTACTTGGCATAGATACGCAACCATACACAATCTTGTCATCGACAATCTTTTGCAGGATCTTCTTCTCTATGCCATTCTTCGCTGTGATAAATCCGGTTGGGATAACGATAGCTCCTTTCCCTTTCCCTTCCTTCAAAGAGTTTATAACATGCTGGATGAAGCATGTGTAAATAGCCATCGTTTCTTTCTTCTTGGCAGGTACATTCGGAACTCCAGCCCAAAACCGAGCTGGCATGGCTGCAATCTTTTCGCGGGTATTGGAGAAGTCCATCTTGAACGGTGGATTGCTGACCACGAAGTCAAACTGACGCAGTTGTTGTCCGTCATCACTCTTATGGTACGGAGCAACCAGTGTGTCGCCTTGGATGGCATTGTCAAGCGATGATACCAGACCATTCAGGAGCAGGTTCAGTTTCAGCATCTTGTTAGAACGCTGGGAAATATCCTGCGAGAAGATTGTGCAACGGTCTTCGCCTATCTGATGGCCAAGAGCCATCAGCAGCGTACCTGTTCCTGCTGATGGGTCGTAGCACTCCATGCTATGAAGGTCGGCATTGTCGCCCACCAACAGACGTGCCATGATGGTTGCAATGGCATGAGGCGTGTAATACTCTGCATATTTGCCACCGCCAGCTGTATTGTAGTCTTTGATAAGGTACTCAAAGATAGAGGCAAAGAAGTCGTAATGCTCCGCAAAGGCTTCCTCAAAAGAGAAGTTCACCAGCTTGTCAACAAGAGCACGGGCAAACGGCGCACGTTGAGCCGAGTCCGTGACAAAGTTTGTCAGGGTCTCGAAAAGCGGAATCTTAGTATTCTCAGTTGTCTGTGTAGAGAAGATGTCGGCATTCTTTTCAGCAATATCGGTCATCGTATTGTCAAAGATTGTGTCGAAGTCGCCTTTGCCCTGCTGGTTCCATAGGTTGGAAATCAGGTGATATGGTTCCAACATTGGTACGTCTGGCGAAATGGCACTCTGCAATAGCATCCGTTCATTGTCACTTAGTTCAGCGTAAGCAGTTTCCCACTTGTCAGCTGCCTTTATCTTCTTAGCTATTTCACTCCTTGCATTCTTAATTTCGTAACCGAACTTGTCGTTCAGGAACTTGTACAAGAATACCTGCGTGATTATCTTATACTCGTTACCATCATTACCCATACCGTAAGCAGCACAGGTGGCTTTCAATTCATCTATAAGCCGGAGGGTCTTTTCTTTTATCGTCATATCTGGATTATGCTACGCCGTATGTAGCGTTATACTGGTTGATATATTGCTGTGATATTCTTTGCTGGATAAACTTGTAATCGTCCATTTCTAGCTGTATCTTTGGAAACTTATACAAACAACCATTGATAAGGGAGAGAACGGTGCGATTGAAGTAGGCATCCCTCTTTAGGATGTCGTTCCTATCATAAACCTTGGAATCTATATCTTCCTTGATGATTTTTAGGATGACCATAATTTCCTCATCCAAGAATGAGAAGATTGGCTTCTGGTGCTTTTCCTCACGCTCTTTGTTTACTTCGCGAATACGCTTGTGAACACGGGCAAACTTAGCATCGCCATTATACTTCTTCAAAAGAACATTATTACGCTTCTGGAGGTCTTGAAGTCTCTTGATGATATCATCAAGAGCCTTTGTCTCTTCATTGAACTTGGCTGTGGTGTCAATGACAAAGCCATGTTCCTTGAAACGCTCCATAAATGCATCGCGCAAAGTAACAAATTCGGGGTCTTCTTGATCATAGTTGCTGGTGAAGGACGATATTGTACGCTGCCATTTTTCTTTCAGTTCTATTCCGCCAGCTATCAGGCGCATTTCCTCAGTGCCAATCTTACTGAAGTTAAACTCAATATCCATCATGGCTTCATTGATGAGCACCTTTGTTTTGTCGCTCACACTGAAAGCCTCCTTCTGGTTGATGATGTCGATGCGATGCTGTACCTCAGAAAGCAACTCTGGCAGTTTGGAGATTTCCAGCTGGGCAAAACTCTCCTTCATATCGTCATCGCCGAATGTGCGGACTATATTTGCCATATTCTTTGCTGAAATCAGAGCCTTCTTCAAATCGAGCAGCACAGCCTTGTCTTCCTCCGTCGAGATCTCAGAAGAGAACTCTTCGGCGTTGTCGTAGGAATACTTAAACAACACCTGACGGATTTCCTTCATCTGCCGTACAATCTCTTCCTTATCTTCGATAACTTGTGTAAAGGTATCTGTATTGTTGCCTTCGCCTGTTTCGTTCACATCATTGAAGCGGTTCAACTCTTGCAAATAGGCTTCGTTGGTCTCGTCGAAGTTGCGTTTGATGTCTGCAAAGTCGATGAGGAAACCGTAACGCATATCCTTGTAAGGACGATTTACACGGGTGATTGCTTGCAAAAGGTTGTGATCTTTGAGTTTGCGTCCGAAATAAAGCCGTTTCAAGCGTGGGGCATCAAAGCCAGTCAGGAGCATATTGAACACAATCAGAATATCAATGGTCATATTCTTCTTGAAGTCCTTGATGATTTGCTTTCTAACTTCCGTGTCCTCATAGTCGTGAAGGATAAGTCCAGCCTTCAAGTTAAGTTTCGGATCTATCTCTTTTTGAATGGCATCAAAGTTGGCAAACAACTTCTCTGCCTGTGTACTGGTCTCGCATATAATCATGCCGCCCAGCGTCTTGTCGCCTTGAGCTGCTCTGAAACTTACAAGGTCATTGATGATGTAGCGAAGCAATTCATTGACATAGTTATCGTGCTGAATAATCTCACTCTTCTTGATTTCCTTCTTCTCAACAAGGGTGTCAAGCTTGTCATATACCTGTGTAAGTTTCTCTCTATAAGAGGTCTCGATGTCTTCGCGGATAATCTTCAGCGTATAGCCATCTGCAATGGAGCGGTCATAGTAATAGGTATGAAGATAATCACCAAAAACTTTACACGAAGCACGCTCTTCTTTCAGAAGCGGTGTGCCAGTCAAGGCTATCTTAATGGATTCCTTATCGGCATCAAACAAGTTGGCAAGGAAACATCCACCGGGCTTATATCCACGGTGTGCCTCGTCAAGAATGAAGATGCGTTGAAGGTTTGTAGCGTAGTCGTTAATGTTCACCTTCTCTTTGTCCTCGGCAAAACGCTGGATGTTGACGACGGTAATTTCTGCCTGTCCGCTCGACCCCTGCTGTGCCTGATTCTGGCGGAACTGTGCCATCAGCTCAGCTCTTGTGTTGGCAGTGGCAACCACCAGTCCACGAGCTTCAAACTCCTGCTTAGCCTGTTCCAGAAGGTCAAGACGGTCAACTATGAAGTAGAACTTGGCGACCTTGTTCTGCTTGGCATAGAAGTCATTCAGAATGCAGGTAAGGTAATACGACAGAGCCGTTTTTCCGCTTCCCTGTGTGTGCCATACGACACCTGACTTTACACCTTCCGAAAGCTTTTGCCTGATGGCCAGTGCAGCGAACATCTGCTGATAACGCATGATGTGCTTCTGGTCAGTCGATTCTATCTTGCCGTCCACTTCACGCTCCATCCGAACATAGGCAATGCCATATTGGAGAATGAAAAGCAAGCGTTCAGGGCTGCACATAGATGTGAGTATTCTGTTTGTCGGTGTATTCTCTCCGAGATTTGTCTGATACTCAGGGCTGGTGTGAATCACCTGACAGTTATAGTCGCTCAATATCTTCTTTTCCGTCTCTTTGTCGATGGCAAGGTAAGGATAATCCCTGTTATATGGGGCAACCTTCAAGCTTCTTGGATTCTCTTCCCTAAAACAGTTGAATGGGGCAAAAGACCTTGCACCAGTACAATAGAACGCTCCCTGTATCGGAACAATGCCGCCCAAGGCATCATACTCCATGTTGTTGGAGAATATCATCAGTTGAGTGATATTGATGAAGCGGCGGAACTTCTTGTTGGGAAAGCGTTCCTTGTTCATACGGGTGCTTTCTGCCACTATGCCACCATGATTGTTGGGTTTCTTAACTTCCACAAAGCAGAGTGGCAACCCATTTACAAATAGGGTAATGTCAGGACGGAACTCGTCTTGACCATTCTTGCAGGTAAACTCTGCCGTGAAATGGAAATCGTTGTTCTTGGGGTTGTCAAAGTCTATCAACCGAACTGGCGATACGGACTTCAATCGCTTGTAGAAGCCTCTGCCGAGGTCATCATCATTCAGCTCTTTGCGGATGTCACGCAACACTTGAAGATACTCTCCATCATGACCGGGATTCAGCTCTTCAAACTTTTTCTTGAATACTTCCAACAAGATATTGGTGTCGCCATCATACACTGTACCCTCTGTGGCTTCGTGAATCTTCCCGAAGTACTTATATCCCAATCGAGTCAGATGCACCATCGCTGGCATCTGTACCCTTGTTGCTTCATTGAATGTTGACATAATTTATTCTTTTAGTCCTTTTTTATTTCTCTATTGTCTCCTCCTACACTTATTCTTGCAGATAGCTTTTTATTCAAATCTTTTCCGCAGACGATATGTCAGTGGCTATATCTCTGAGCCTTTTCATTATCTTCATTGGGTTATAGTTGAGTCTTTTGTTGCGGTGGAGTCTGTGGGATATTCAAGGGTGGAGGAGTCTTTTTGGCCGGTCTCTATGTCGTAGATTTCATCATTGTGGGAATCAATGTAGAGGAGATATACCTGAGCGGTGTTGGCTTCGTCTCCAGGGTCGATGCTCAGGATAATGCAGCCAAGCGGGGCGGCGCCATAATAGATGTAATAGTCTGACTGGTACTTGCACATCTCTTTCTCTATGGCTTTCATTTCATAGCCGTCACCCTTTTTGAAAGGTGGCTCAAAGAGTTCCACGGAATCAGGAGGGCCGTAGAGGGAGGTGAGGCTGTCTTTGACGCGGAGGTATTCAGATTCCACTTCTGCCCAGGTAGTGCGGTCCGGGAAGGATAGTGATACTCGGCGAACAAGCCTGCTCCGTGGGGTGCCGCCAACAGTAATCTTAACAGGTTTGTCCTGGTAAGTGCCGCTCAAAAAGATAAAGTTCCCGTCTCTTAGGAACTCTTCAAATCCCAATGACTTGAGGGTGTCTGCATAAGAAATGTAGTTGCCGGCTATAGGGATGCCAAGGAAAGGCAGGTGCATTAGCTGCTGGTTCTTTTCAGAAACCTTTTTGATGTCTTGGGAGTAAGTAAATAATTTATTTACGGATCGGCAAGATTGGCAAGACTGGAGGGCAGAGCATAGGAGCAGTGCAGACAACAGTAATGCAGTTATGCAAGCGTACCGTTTCATATTTGGGCGAATATTAAGATTGTATGTGCGTTTTCTGGGATTGTTCCTTGCTGTAGAACACTCAAATTTACGAAAAAAAAGTTTGGGAGCAAATACGATTACAGGATTGGGGCTGTAGTGGCTCCTGAAAATAGGACCACTACACTTGCCGTTGGCGCTGGGCATACCCTATTTTACAGCCAGTGCCGGAGTGGCTGATCAGCTCGCCGCGGCAAAAGTCAGTAAGGGTGGCAAGGTCGGGCTTGAGGCCGGTAAGAACATAGTTGACCGTGCTCTTGCGGGCCACGTTTTCAATGTTGCCGCCTGAAAAAGAAGGGAAACCGGCAGCAAGAGAAGTGGCGTCAGTGTCGCTGAGGCCAGGAATGAGAGACTGGAGAATCTGCTTTCTGGTCTGCTCGTCGGGATTCTTGAACTGAATCTTGTAGATAAACCTGCGTTCAAAGGCCGGGTCCAGGTTCTGGGTAAGATTGGTGGTGGCTATCATAATGCCGTCCAGGTTTTCCATCTCCTGAAGAAGAATGTTCTGGACTGAGTTGTTTGACTGGTCTTCCACTCTTTCCACCGCAACCCTCCTGCCGAAGATTGCGTCCGCCTCGTTGAAAAGAAGGATGGGAGCTTTGTCACATGTTTTGCACAGTTTGCGATAATTTGAGAAGACAGCCTTGACTCTGTTTTCCGTTTCCCCTATCCACTTGGACATAAGACCTGGCATTTCAACGAAATAGACATCTCGTCCGCTTCGGCGGGCAAGCTCGAAGACAGTGGCCGTCTTGCCTGTTCCGGGACCACCGTAAAAGATTACAGAAAAACCTTTTCTCAGGCCGCTTTCTTCCAGACGGCTCTGCACTTGCTTGAACTTCTCAGCTTCGAGAAGATCAGCCAGCTGCTCTACCTGCTCTCTCTCCCTGGAGTTGTAGAAGAGCTGCTTTGCCTTTATGCTTGAACTTCTTATGATGTCTTTATCCTCTGATGTTCGCGATTGGGATTGGGGTTGAGGTTGAGATATGGTCTGGGGCTGGGTGGAAGAGTTGAATGGCTGGTTGTTTTCGATTGCCCTTTGGGCGGCAGCGGTAATGAAGTACCTGTCTCTTTTTGCTTTTGTATCAGTTTCATCCTCGTCGTCATCGTCGTCACTTTCACTGCAGATCAGGCCTGCCGCTTCCATCGACTTGAGTCCAGATTTGTGGATTAGCATTTCTATATAGCCAAGGCCCAGGAATGAGGCCAGCTCCGTGAGTCTGCCGCCAACCGGATGCTCAAGCAGGCCGGATAGTATTGCAACCTTCAGGTCCGCGTCCTGGCCATCTATGTTGAGCAGAGATTTTACGTAGTCAATATCTGTACTGAGGGCAGATATGGTTTTCTGATTGAAACCGTTCTCATCCACCGATGAGAATATATTGTTCATGCAGTCCAATGCAGTCTTTTCGGCTGGTTCATTGTTGTGGTCTGCATTAGTATTGATTGTCTTGGTTGTATTGTTGTCTGTCATAGGTACCTCCTTTTCTAAATGTTAATATATCAGTTGACTATGATTTGACCGGCCCGCTTTGCCGGTCCGTGGCGGGAGAACCCCGCCACGGGAGATACACTATGCCGCCATACGTACTGCAGTCTTTAACCGCTTGATTAAGCGGCTTTTAAGTACATATACATTAGCAGTGGTAACGCCTAGAAGTTCGGCGATTTCGTCACTATCCCTGTCTTCAACCAGATACCTGTACAGGTCCCGGTCTTTCTGGGAAAACTGGCGGCTTTTCAAAATCCTGTGAATTAGAACTTCGCGGTCTTGTTCTATCAGGTCAGCTTCAGGACTGTCCTGAGTGTCTGTAATATAATCCCCACAACTATCAGTTATTACAAATCTTTTGACGTATTTCACCTTAGGTTTCGGGGATTCATCAGTTTCTTCCACCTTGATGAGGTTACGGCCCAAATAGTCTTTCACAGAATTGACTGCGATACGGTATATCCAGGAGAAGAGAGTTCCCTTAGATTCGTCGTACGACTTGAAACTAGCCGTCGCTTTCAATGCCACAGCGTTAATAATATCCCTGACAGCTTCTGTGTAGGTACCAGGGAGAAAGTTCTTATACTTCTTTTCAACAATAGTCCAGACGGACTTGCTAGCACACCCGAGGATCTCAAGCCCCTGGGTGGCATTTACATTTTTTGGGATAATCTTGTCCTTAATGTACCTCCTTCTTTAAACAGTTAAACAATCAGTGAACTTGTATGCACTTGTCCGGAGCGAGTGCCTACACATATTTATACACCCGATCACGGGATTTCTTACAGGGAAATATCGATTTTTTTTCACCGATAAGGAGAAACGGCCGCTATGTGTTGCATTGGCGCGCCGTCAGATACAAAAACCGTTCCGCAATCCACTTTTGGTATAAAATATTTCAAAAATCTTTTATTGCTTGATATCAAGCTGAATAGGAGTATCGTGATTGCTTAAGAAGGTGTACAGACAGCTGTCTGGAGACGTTGCCCAGGCAACAATCAGCTCTCTAATTTTCCCCCTTTCTGCTTCTGCATACCTCTTGACCTGACCTCTGAGACGGGTTCTGCCATAACCCTTGAAGTGCTGCTGGAACCTCTGGCGGGAGGCCTCGTTCCTGAAGGCTGACTTGCCCCAGCCATTGATTACACTGCAGAAGAACTGATGCATAATCGGGAAAACCACATCGACTGCCTCAGCCAGCAAAAGGGCCTCGCTCTTGCGAGGGAGGAGTCGAGCCTCCTCGAGCATAGCCAGAGCATGCAGATAAGGACCCGCACCCGGACCTGAGCACAGCTGCGGCCAGAGAGTGCACCTGTGAAAGTCTGCCTCAGCCTCTGGAGCATTCTCCAGGATTGCCTGCTGGGCTATTATCATATATATAAGTATCGCTGAGAACAAGAAGTTTTCCTGCGGATTGTCTGAAGGGGTCTCGTTGCCCAGGCGATTGTTCTGCCTGTCTGGCATGTGGAGCACACACTCACTGCCATTTTGGCAGATTACGCTGAAATACTTCCTCAGATGAGTGAAGAACTTGTTGTTGTAATAGTCCCAAAAACTGCCGGTTGTAAATGTAATGCCGGAAAGGCCCTGTGGGCTGGTAGCTATGGTGAGGCGCTGCAGGCCCAAGCGGAAGAACTCATTGAGTTTTTCCCAAAAATATCTGCTGCTGCCCATATTTCCAAAATATCGCTCAAGCTTCCTGGAGACAACCGGAATAGCGAGATTAACCGCCTCTCTATAAGTATCCACACCTTCCTTAAAATCTATATGACGCTCAAATCCAGAGTATTTCAAGAACTCAGGAAGCTCATAGAACCTAGTGTTCACCCCAGCGAACACAGGGAATCTCATAGCTGTAAAACGTCTCTCAATGTCTTTCTGAGCCACCTCGTCCACACTGCGTACAATAGTCTGAGCCGCATATATGCAACTTGCCAGAGCCATAAAGTAGAAATCCTTTTCTTCCAGCCTGCGGCCAAAAGGCCTGTGGATGGGCACCCTCGGATATTTTGCAACCGCCTCTGCCACTATCGCAGCCGCCGGGGCCCCGTTGCCTCTTGCCCCAATCCAAAACTCGTTATACCTCAAGAGCACGTCGCTTGTATCGATGCCCTCAGCATTTCCATTAACCTCAAAATACCTGTTGAAAGCACGGTGAAACATTCCGTAAAAATAGCGTTCAAGACCTTCTTGTGATAATTGCATTTTCCTCATAATGACCTCCTTTTCTAAATGGTTAGACTTCCAGTGAACTTGCCAGCACCTCGTCCGGACTTAGGCGCAGCCACCTATAAATACTTGCACCCAGAGATTTTCTTACAAACAAAAGTGAATTTTTCTCAGCGATGAGACTATCCACAAAAAGCCGCAGGCTTTCACCCGCGGCCTTGATCTTCCATAACAAGCTGTGTTACACTACTGTCCGGCGAACAAGAGACGGGCATTTATTGGCTTCATCACAGATGAAGTATCAATAACTCTCTGTCCCTCCTCTATTGCATTTTTCAGATAATGCTGTTCTTAAGTATTGGGAACTAGGAGAATTGGATAATTAGATATATGTATAATCTAATACAATACCCTGTTCTTTATAATACTTAATAATAGCATCTTCAATGTCTATAAGAATTTGAGCAATATCCATTGTATCATCTATAGGAATGGAAATACCACAGTCAGCACACAATTCATCCTTTTCTTCATCAACCCAAATCTTTGTTGAAGAAACAACTTTGTCTCCCCAATTGATCAATGATGGGGAGATTCCAAGTTCCTTTAATTTATTTCCTATCTTACTTGCCATCTTCTTAGAAGTCTCATTCGTTATCAAGAATCTACTTCTAGAGTAAACGACTGGGCATTGTCCAGGCACGGATACGGATCAACATAATCGCCGAGAAAGACAATCTTCTCGGTTTCAAATCCTTTCACAGCGTTTCACCAGAACTTTCGGCCGTGCACATCGGGTATAATTATCATTTCTGCCATACTGCACACATATAGCTAACACTGTTCAAAACGGACGATGCCACCCTGAACGGAATAAAAGATCAAAGCATCTGTAACTTCCTTGCCTGCAGCAATCAAAGCGGAACGGTAACAATCTATCTGTCCACAATATTTACCAGCATAAAACTGGGACTTTTCGTCCAGGACATTGTCAAAGCCTGGATAATTTTTGAAGTCGACAAGAATGCATCCCTTTTCTGTTTCCCAAACAAGATCCATTTCTCCAGTTACTACAGAATCTCCCGATTTCATGATAAAAGGAAGTTCATGATAAACTTTAACAGGTTTGCCATAAGTGGTATCCAAGAATGAGAACAGATTACCTATAGCACGGACAACTTCAGCAGGGACAGGAATGCTATCGTTAAGACCATAAGCTTCTATAGTCTTCTCAGCGACAGTTTCCGCGGCTTTTCTTTCAATGCCGCCAGGGTTGTTGATGCCAGGGTCTATTGTCGCAAAGATGTTATGAATGCATGTTCCAAGAACATCATACGAATCTTTGATTCCTTTAATGGTTATACGTTCAGCACCGATGCCGGCAGATGGGAACACTCTGGATAGTTTATATCTAATTAGAGAAGTATCTGGGGATGCGCCACTTGGAGAAATATATTTAGGATCTTTCTCTTCACATTGATCCGAGAGCTTGAACGACTTGGCAGCATCGGCTGCGGTATCGAAGGCTGGGTTATCAGAATCTTCTACACCGGCAAGACTCTCTACAAAAGCTTTAGAAGCACCTGTATTTTTGCCCCAAATACAATATGTTCCATTTGCGCATCCTTTTTTGGCATCCGTATCAAGTCCAAGGTTTGTCAGCCATTTCATCTTTTCAGGCTGCGCACAAGCCGTAATAAGATAATCTCTAGCCCTGGTTGCACCTACATATAACAATCTGGCAGATTCTTCCAGCTGGCTGGTCTTGAACTGGCCAAGATCTGGTTCCAGAGTCATGTTGTCCTTGATGTTATTTGGAATAGTACTGTTGGGGGCGGGCAGAAAATAAGGAACATATCTTACCAAATAGTCAGAATATAGTTTATCATCAGATACTGGTGTCAGGCGCTTATGGTTAACATACAGATAGCTGTTTTTCAGCAACCGCTTTTCTTCCAGCACATCTGCATCAAGGGAAAGAAGAATGACAATGTTCCATTCCAGCCCTTTGGACTTATAGTAAGTCAAAACGCTAACACCTGCTTCCTGAATATCAGATCCAACTGTCACGGAAGAAATCTGGGTCAAGAAACCGCCAAGGGTTGCAGCCATTCCGCTTTTAATGCAACTGTCTTCGTATGAACTGGCTTGAGCTCGAAGTGTCTCCAGGCATAGTTTTCTGGAGGTGCCGTTCCTCCATTTGGATGATAAATTTTCCAAATCCAGCTCAGCTATCACACTATCTACAATATAAGAAACAGGAGCACCTTTAAGCCGTTCTTTCATCTCTTTCAAGCGGATAAATAGATCCGATGTGCCTAATTTCTGTTTATTTTCAAGGAGGTATTCAACAGGAATATCTTCCAGCAAATAGGACAATTCCGCATCAAGAAGGTCTGAGGTGCATATAAAAAAGTTGAGAATAGCACGCAGAACGGCAATGGCCTTGTTATTGTCTCCAACTTCTTCATCTCTTGAAACAGGAATTCCAAAACAACGCAACTGGTCAACAACCTTGTTGCAATCTTCATTATCGTCACAAAGAATTGCTATATCTTCTGCCTTGACAGCCCGCATTTGTCCAGTTTGCTTGTCGCAGACCTGTTTTATATTATCATTCCTTCCGCCTAATATATCACAAACGGCTTTGGCTACGGCTGGGAAGAACTTTTCCTTAGAGTAGGACAATCTACCAGTTCCAGAACTGGCCACTCCAGCAAAGGACCAATGCCTTAGACCTCTGATATTGCCTCCCATATCCTCCCTATGAGGTTTTAGTTCAACTTGTTCCGCTGACAACTGATCCTTAAAAACAGGCACAAAAGACTTGTTCACAAGATTTACAAGTTCTGGAGTTGAGCGCCATGACTCTTTCAGGACTTCGTACGAGCAGCCGTCCTGTTGGCGTTGGCTTTTAATCTCTATAATCTTGGCAATAGTTGAGGTGAGAGCTGTATCCGTGCCCCTGAAACCGTAAATAGCCTGCTTAGGATCACCTACCCAGAAGCTACCCTTAGCCACAATCTCTGAAAGCAAATCAAAAATTTTGACCTGCGTGGGATTTGAATCCTGGAACTCATCTACAAAAACATAATCTATAGAAGAACAGATGTCTTCCTTAACAGATGGATCTTCTAAAAGAAGAATGAACAGCTTCTCCATATCGTTGAAGCTGACAACATTCATAGTTCTCTTTTCTTCTGCATTTCTTTTAAGGCATCTTTGGGATAAATCAAAAATCCTTTTCTGGACATCGGCGATGAGCTCTGTTTCTTCTTTGGACTTTCCTGAATTCTTAAAAATACGACTGAACAAGGCCTGGCTTTCCTTAAAGCTGTCATTCAGACATTCTACTGAAAATGTTTCAGCCTTGTTTATGATACTTGTCACAGCCGTTTTCCAAAAATCGTAATTGTACCTTGAAGTCCTGACCGCCTTGATTTCAAATTTCTCTGCAAACTTTCTGAAAACGTCCATATCTTCCTCCTCAACTACTTTGGTAAGCAGATTGGAGAGTTGAGAATCAGCGGCATCTTCATCCAAAGCCTTTACATCGGCACCGAAACCCAATTTGTACCAATATTTTTGTATGAATTGAAAAGCTACAGAATGGACTGTTCCTATAATGGTAGACTCAAGTTCAGAGGCCTTTTCATACATACCTTTGGAAAGCAACTTTTCTCTTGTTTTGACTTTCAGCTCTTCAGCGGCTTTTTCTGTAAAAGTCGTGAGAATTACCCTTGAAGGGGAAGTTTCACCTTTTCCAATGAGTTTAGCAAGTTTTTCAGTAAGGAAAAAAGTTTTGCCTGATCCAGCCCCGGCATTAATGTATTGAACATTCTTCATTATTCAAGTCCTCCTTTAAGCGTAATGTTAATGCTGCCATATGGCCGCTCTTTGATTGTTTTATCATTATAATCGGCACGGAGTGGATAAAGATCCAAAATATCTTGATTCTTATAATAGTCCAAATTTGTGAGTGGAGATAATTCTCCTTCTTCAACAATGCCATCGAGCAGTTGGTTATAACGGAACTTGTAGGAATGTCTTACTTGGAGGAAAACATCATTCAAACCAACTTGTTCTTCTGGCAGTGTCCTGTAGTTATCAACCATATCTCCCTGGAAAGGAACTAACTCGGTAATGAACTTGTATTTAGGGAACAACCAGTATCCATAACCGTAAACCTTCTTATTGTCAGCCTCAAGAGCTGCCTTATAGAGAACCA
>Ga0247609_10002072_pt1 | contig 22052 bp, 16 predicted proteins | sample 172DNAGHGlowgp2_FD_193487 | JGI IMG/M metagenome (GOLD analysis project Ga0247609, IMG submission 193487) | Sheep rumen microbial communities from Palmerston North, Manawatu-Wanganui, New Zealand - 1728 DNA GHGlow gp2 | ecosystem: Host-associated > Mammals > Digestive system > Stomach > Rumen ...
ATGTTTGTGCTTCTACCTCTTTCAAAACTCTATCATATAAATCACCATCTGGTGCTGCACTAAATGTATATTTTTTATTATTCTCAAACTCTTCTTCTCATATTATCTTTTGAAATCATGCTTTTGATAAAAATTCTCTTTGATTTAAAAAGCTTAATCTAGCTGTGCTTATAAATGTTGTTGAGTATCACTGAGTGTTTAAATATTTTGGTAATGGTTGCATTAATAATTTATAGCCACTATATGTCGAATTATCTGGACCAACGTTAATAAGTGGAACAACTCATAGTAAAGTTGCTATATGAGCGGTATCAGATGTTAATCAATTTGTGATAAAATTTTTAAATACAATTCAATTCCTTTGTATTTGGTCAAATTTTGGCATTTTATCATTTCATCATACATTTGCAGAATCAATTGCTGATAATGATTCAGCAAAAACTAATATAATGTTTAAATCTTTTCATCATCACTTGACCTGTAAAATATAATCTGCATATGTTAAATCCTTTTCGTCCTCCAATTCTAAATTTTCTATGTTTGATTCATCAGTTCTGCTGATATTAAGCGTAAATATATTATCCAGAATATCTATATCTGCATTAAATATTCATAAGCTTATATAAAATAATGCATAAAGTATTGTACATATAGAAAATCCTATCAATTTCACTTTTTTATTTCATTTAAATTTATCAAATTTTTGCACACATAAAAAAACAATGATTCATATGCATAAAACCGCAAAAATTCGAAGTACGACCTCCTCTAAAAAACCTGAAGATCAACCACTTCATAGAGTAAAAACATCAATAATAGGTACTCTACTTTGGAAGAAGTATATAGAAAATATGTCTATTAAAAAAACAAGCAATATAATAAATACTATAAAATCAGCTATCAATCTTAATACTGTTTTTTTTATCCAATAATTTAATAATATTAATAGTTGTGCTAAAAATATTACAATAATATCTCATGCCAAATTTGATATAACGTTTTCTCGTGGATTTAAGTTTTTATATGAAAAATATACAATGATTCATTTTATTATTAAACCAATAAACAAAAGTATAACCAATGTCCTTCAGTATAATGGACTATTTTTTACTGATGAAAATACAAATTTTTTAATGTTTTGTTCCATTGTATTATTATTTATATCTTTATTTATTATTAAATATTTTGTGTACGAATATGTACTAATAATAATTTTATATAAAATTTCAACTTTTGCGATGAATTATTAAATAAGCAAATCTTTCAAAACGACTATAATTTATGGATTAATAGTCGCTTCACTATAGTAGTTCTTTAATAAATTTATTTCATCGGTCATTATAATATTTATTCATAAATCTCTCATCGATTGAAAATCTCATGTTTCATTAACAGTATACGTTACAACTTTTTTTCATAATGAATTAGCTCTATCGACAATTTCTGGTGTTAACATATCATAAGGAGCCAAAAAATATTTACTATTATTTTCTCATATAAAATCTAAATCATCCATATTAAATGTATCTCGTCAATAAATTATATCAGGATCTTGTTCTAAGATTTCTCTTGCAGAATCTGAGTAGCTAATAAATATCACTCTATCTTGCATATTTAAATCTTTTACGGTTTGTATTGCTTCTAAAGCTTGTTGTGCTCATAATTTTTCGTTATATACTTTTATTTCAAGAAAATAATAATCAAACAAACCATCTATTAGTTCTAACATTTTTTGTAACTTCATGTATTTTTCTCAGTTTTTTATTTTACAATTCTTTTGTATTCGATCAAAATTTAGGCTTCAAACCCTATATTTGTTACAATTTGACGCATAAAGAAAATCTCAATGTACTACTATATTTTCAAAGTCTTTTGTGTAAGATACATCAAATTCGATTCAATCAGCTCATGATTCCTTTGCCTGCAAAAATGATTCAAGTGTGTTTTCAGGCGCATTCTCCGTAAATCATCTATGTCATATAAATATAATATTATTTCATGTATTTTCTGACTCTACGCTTACTCCATCTTTATTTCAAAATTCAAATGATATATATGAAGAAAAATAATCATATACTGGATTATCCTTTGGTAAATTTGATAAATTTTTAAACAAAAAGATGTCTCAACTATAAGAAGAAACTGTATATCTGTTATTTTCATAAAATTCTGAGTTCGTAATTCACCAATTTCTATTTCTTTCTTGTGTAAATATATCATTATACATATTATCTACCTCAACATATCAACTTCATACCAATCTCTTTAATGAATTATAAAAATCTGTGTGCTGTATTAATCATGATTTCTCTAATCCTGGTTGAATTCATGATCATACCACTGTAGCTACTGATCTAGTATATCGATTTGGTCAAAAAATATCACTCTCTCATTCCTCTGCTGGATTCATTTTTCTATGATCTCATACTATAACCAATATTCAATTCTCAAAAAATCATAATTCCTGAAGCTCCTGATAAAATTTATACAATTCATCATCTGAATATTTCAATGCCAATTCTTCTGTTTTTCAATATGGTGTATTGTATGGTTTATGAAATGATATTGTTTGTAATCATATAAAATATTTTCATGTTTGTGCTTCTACCTCTTTCAAAACTCTATCATATAAATCACCATCTGGTGCTGCACTAAATGTATATTTTTTATTATTCTCAAACTCTTCTTCTCATATTATCTTTTGAAATCATGCATTTCATAAAAATTCTCTTTGATTTAAAAAATCTAGACTGGCTGTACTTATAAATGTTGTTTTATATCATTGGCCATTAAAAAACTCTGCAAGAGGACTCATTTTTAATCTATATCAACTATATGGAGTATTTCATAATTTCATATTTATAAGGGGAACTACTCACAATAAAGTTGCTATATGAGCGGTATCAGACGTTGTTCAATTTGTGACAAAATTATTGAATGTAATTCAATCTCTTTGTATTTTATCAAATCCTGGCATATTATTATTTCATCACACGTTTGCAGAATCGATCGCTGATAATGATTCAGCAAAAACTAGAATAACATTTAATTCTTTTCATTCTCATTTTGTATGTTTAATTTGATAAGTTTTATCTATTATCGTTGTATCTTTTTCTTCTAAATCTACGTTAGAATCTCTTAGCTTATGTATATTTAGTGAAACTATATCTTCAATATATTTAATATCCATATTAGAAATTACGACAATTGTATAGAATATCGCATAAATAAACGAACAAATTGAAAAAACCACTAACATGTTTTTTCGTGATTTTTTTAAAAATTTCATTTTAGCCTGTACTAAGAAAAATGTTATGAATCACGTTACTACAAAGATAATTATCCACAACCTTATAATTCAGTTAAATCACGAGGATCAATTACTTCATAACATAAACACATCGACCAACGAAACTCTACTATGAAACATAAATATTGTAAACATATCTATTATATATAGCACAAGAATCGCAAAAACAATAATATCATTTATTAATCTTAATTTACGATTTTTTATCCAATAATTTGTTATTATTAGTAAATGTGCTATAAATATTATTATTATATCACTGGCTAGATATGATATAACATTCTCTCGTGGATTTAAATTTTTATATGAAAGATATATAATAACTCACTTTGCTATTAATGCTATAAATAAAAGAATAACCAATGTTCTTCCATATAATGGGCTATCTTTTATCTTATTTCTGAATCGTAAAAAGATAGATTTTATATTTTGACTTTTATCCTTAGAACTCATAAAATTTAGACTATTTTATTTTTATAAAATTGAACTTTGTTATATAATAGAGTATATCATACAAATTTATAATTCTCGTTTGTTATTTATAGAATTTTTGATTTTAATTTCAATAAATTTTATTGTTAAGTTTTTTAACCATTTTGAACTATGAATGCTAAATATCACTTATATAAAAAAGTCTTTAATTTTTTGACAGGAAATATTTTTTGAATATAATAAAGTAAGTGAATATTTCACAATTTATCCCCTATTTTATAGATTATGCAGGGAATCTGATTAGATATTGAGTCTATTTTAAAGCTCATTGCAAACAATCAAAACATTTCAGACTTACACCTTTCTGCTTGAGAATGTGTTGCTTACAGATTAAATGGTGAAATCATTAGAAAAGAAGAATTATGAAAAATCTGAGATGAGAACATGGAGATTTTACTCAAACAACTTTTTAAAAATAATCCACAGAGGTATGACAAATTTTTGGTGGATAAAGAAGCAGATTTTGCTTATGTTGCAAAGGATGATACTGCTTATAGAGTTAATGCATATCTAAGTACTTGAAGAATTAATGTTGTTATGAGAAAAATTAATAGTACTCCTAGACAGTTGGAATGAATAATGTTCCAAAACATTTCTGAATCTATAAAAAAGAATGTGCTTACATCGCCCAAATGATTATTTCTTGTAACATGACCAACATGATGAGGTAAATCTACATCAATTGTTGCTATGCTTGAGATAATAAATAAAGAAAAACCATATAAAATTATTACTATTGAAGATCCCATTGAATATGTATTTAAACCTCAAAAATCTCTAGTATCTCAAAGAGAAATAGGCCACGATACTTGGTCATTTAATTCTGCAATTTGATCAACATTAAGAGAAGATCCTGACGTAATATTCGTATGAGAAATAAGAAATAGTGAGACAGCTGAAGCCGTTTTAAATTTAGCTGAAACATGACATCTTGTATTTTCAACATTACATACAAATTCTGCAACACATACCATAAATAGATATCTTTCGTTTTATCCAAGTGATATGCAAAGTTCTGTATTAGAAAGAATGGCTGATTGTTTAGTTGGTATCATGTCTCAAACTCTCGTAAGAACTAAAGATGGTTCTTGAAGAATATGAATTTTTGAGTTGTTATTAAACAATAATGCTGTTAAGAATAATCTCAAAAAAAGAGAAGTTGATCAAATGCAAAACATTATAGAAACATCTACTCAAAGTTGAATGATTTCTATGAGACAATATGCTAAAAAATTACTTGAAAGAGATATTATAAATCAAAGCGATATTGAATGGATATTGAACAATAAGACAAATTCCCAGGTTTAATTACTAAATAATATATAATGCAAGAATGATACCATTGAGGATGGAAACCAAAAAGGATGACGAGAAAACAAATAAATGAAATGATATTAAATATGAAAAAATCTGAAATTATAAGTAAAAAATCTACAAATTATCATAAAATAGAAGAAAAAGAGGCAGATAATATCCTAAAAAAACTTGAAAAGATTAATTAATAATATGTTTATAAAATTAATATATATACATGACAACTCAAGAAAACATCATAAAATTCTTACCCAAGCACTTACATGACGTTGCTATGAGTTATAATATACCTGATGATATGATTGTAACCAATCCAGATTTGGTAGTACTAGTGCTAGAGAGCAAGTCTATTAGTGACCAAAAAGAAAAGCAAAGTTGGTTTGATCTATATCCTTTGATGAATCAAGAGCAACTAGACAAACTTAGAGATATCCTCACTAGAGAAAAACAAAAATTAGCTGAAATAGAAGCTAAATATCAACAAAGACAAGAGGAAATAAAAAGAAAATATGAAGCAACTTATGCTTCTTGAGCTTATCAAAAGCAACAAGATAAAATTAGGGATTCTGAAATAATTTCGCGTCAACAGGAACAAATGGAAGCTGATTCTTTACTTGATCAAATTTAGTATCTATGCCATTTAGATCTTTTATTAACAAATTTAAAAAGAATTTAAAAGCTTGAATATTATCGTTTTTTTTATTATCATTCTTATTAACAGGCACTTCTAATGCTAAAGATGATTTATTGTGGAAAATTGTTGAGCCGTCTTATAAATGAGAAACCATCGTTTGAATGGGGAGGAGTGTTGATATAGAATGAAAAAAAGTATTTGAATGATCTTATGAGCTTGATGCTGGTTTTGAGGATGGAGAATTTACGGTGGGAGCAAAATCATGACCTTCGATAATTGTAAAAATAACTAGGCTATTATTATCACTAATTGTTGCATTATCCATTACTATGATTTTATATAATGGTATGATGTATATTATAAATACATGACAATGAAAAGATTGAAAGGATTTAGCAAAGAATATATTATATATTGTTGTATGAATATTATTAGCTTTATTTAGTGTAATTATTATTACTGTCTTGCAATCTATAGCACCAACAGTTACAACTGATATAGCGCCAGATAGGGGTAATACTATAGATGAAAGGTTAGTTGGAACTGAAAGAAAATGAATAAACTGGCACGAATTCTTTGGATGGTTCTAATCGTTTGATTTTAAATACTATAATGAAATATATGAAAAATTTTAAAATAGCATGAACCTTCTTACTTATATTACTAGTTCAAACCTATACAAATGCTGTAAAACTTTGGACTCCTAAATGATCATATTATAATAATCCTGATTACCCGAAAGGATCAGAAATAGTTGAGTGAAATCGCTCAATATTTAGCATAATAAGCTTTGTTAATAAATATTTATGGTTTGCTATATGATTTTTTTGTTTTCTTTTTATGGTATGGAACTGATATCAACTTATAATGGCCCGTTGAGATGAAAAACAGACAAAATCTGCTACTAAATCATTGCTTTGAAGTCTTATATGAATTATGATTTGTCTGCTAGCATATATTATAGTTAATATTGCTGTAAAATTATTTGCATAATTTTGATAAAAATAAATTTATTTCTCCAATAAATTTATTGTAGGTTTATACTTTAGACTTGAATTGATTTTTACGCCATATAATGTGCAGACTGGCTGCTTCGTGAATATTGTGATAAATCTACTCATAAAAAATCTCTTGACGCAACTCAATTAAGAGTTAACATATTTGTTGTAATATTTTTTACATATTTTTGAGTTTCGCTTGGCAGTCTTCCAAAATTATTTTGTGTTAATTCAACATTTCTTCATATTTTGTTACGATAATTACCTTCTCACCGATTATAACAAGCTAAAGTCTTTTGAATAGAGAATCATTTAGCAATACTCTCTGAACACATAATTCACGCAGCCCAAGCACTAGCAAGCGGATCTTTGTAAAATTCATTTCTTGAAGAGAAAGTTTTTCAATATTTTTCTTTTAATTTTTTATGTTTCATATAAAGATCTGCGGTTCATGGCATAAATTGAAATAATCATTTTGCTCAAGCTCATGATCATAATATTTTATTCTTTTCTCAATATAAATGTCATTTACTTTCTTGAAAACATATGCTTTGCAAAAAATATCTTGGAAGACCTAAATCATATTCTATTAAATGTAAATATTTTTTATATGTTTCATTCTCTAAATAATTTATCTTATTTGGAGTCTTAGATTTTTGAACTAATGTATCTAACTCTTCTTTTTCTTTATCTGTTAACCCTAAAGGCGCTGAAGCGTCTATGTTATTGTTTCAATTATCAATAGTTTGCCCTGTTGTTTGAGTCAAAGGACTGTTATTATTTAAATTTAATCAATAAAGATAATTTTCTGGTAAAAATACTTTTGCTTTTACTCATTCAATTACATCATCTTTATTTGCATATAATCATGCTACTATACACACTGCTAAATCGTCCGTATTATTTATATTAGAATAAAAATCTACTAAATTATTATAATTTGTTTCTAAATATTTTTTCATATTATTTATATGAATATGGACCAATTCTTTTTTCTTTCCATTATTAATAATCTTTCATGCATCTACACTTTCTTGTGATTTTCAATCGGCAGAAACTCATTTTATTATATATTCTTCTCAAATCGTTTCTTTAACAACCACTGGTGATATTAGATTAATATCTATATTTTCAGATATCGTATCACGTAAATAATCTCATTTCGTTGTTGATTGATTATTTAAATCTGTCGATTCAAAAGCTGATAATGCTGATAAGCATGAAGCACTATCCACAATAGCTATTTTTTCTCCTCCTCATGATATACTGTTGTATTCTTGTATGATACGTCTAATATTTGCGTTTTTTTCACCCGATAACATCATTCTATCTAAGCGCCATTTCTTTACAATTCATTCTAATCATCATGTAATTCCTATTAATTTACACACAAAATCAAGTACTTTATATGTAAAATCTCTTTGTTCTGGCTCTTTACATATCTCTCACATTATATCCTTTCAAAATAATTTTGTGACTGAATTAATAGTATTCACTGACTCTAGCATACTACTAGAGAATTCTTGTAGTCATTTAGTTGCACCAAAAAACTTCTCTGGTTTATCCATTAATTTTACAATTAAAGATGTTGTCTTAGGATTATTTACTACTTGTATATTTCATATCTTATTTAGAATATCCAACTTGTCTTGTACTGAAACTCAAAATTTAAAATTTTGAGTTTCATCCATTTTAAATATATTTTCATGTATATTTAGATATGGTGAAAAATCGGCTGACGCAAAAACCCCATCATTTAAATAATTTTTAAATTCTATCGGATTTGTTAAAACTTGCGATTTAGTTGGATCTTGTAAAACTTCACTGTGTATAGATATATAATCTATGGCGTTAACCCATTGGCTAAATTTATTAAATGATCATCGCGCACTTGTCGCAAACTCATTCACTCATGTAAGCAAATTATTAAAATTATCCCATGAAATTTTATTCATTCAATTTAACATACCTATATTTGCATTGTTTCATTGCTCTTTAAGCATCTCTAACATATTCCATTCAAGAGCTGGAGCCATTGTGTTATCAATAATTTCGTTATACTTCTCCGATTCTCATATTTTATTTTTTAAAAAAAGTTTTACTCAATTACGTATTTTAGAAAAAATGTATTCAAGTTTAGCTTCTGGGCCATATGCTGGGATACTGCTAAATTCTTTTGGATTGAGTAGAATTATTTGTTTTAATCTTTCGTATGTTTCTGAATGCTTTAATAATTCATATGTTGTTGGAGTTGGGTATCTCTGATCCAATATTTCATGCATCTTAGATTTTACCTGTTTGTAAAGATTTTGGATACTATCAACTCTTATTTTCAATGAATTATATGTTTCCTCGTCTAATGATGAAGTATTATCTAAAATTCCTTTTACTTCTCTTATTTCTTTTTCTATATTTTGAATCTTCTCATCTTTGTTCTTTTTTTCGGCTTCATCTTTTTCTTTACCACAATCCACTTTTAATGATGCTAGTTCTGATTCTATTTTAGAAATATCATCTCTAAGAATATCTTCTTTTTTATGTCCTTCTTCTAGAGTCATAAGTAACTTTCTTTACATATAAAATATATTATAATTATACTTAAAAACTTTAAAAAATGCAAAAAAAACTGATCAAAATCAATTTTTTCAATTTATTAGAGTAATTTTAAAATTATCCCATTTCGCTTAAATATCTTTCAGCTTCTAATGCTGCCATACAACCAGACCCAGCTGAAGTAATTGCCTGACGATAAATTTTATCCTGGACATCTCATGCAGCGAATACTCATGAAACTGAAGTTTTCACTCAATTGTGAGTAATAATGTATCATGTATCATCCATTTCTACTTGTCATTTTAAGAATTCTGTGTTAGGTTGATGTCATATTGCATAGAAAAGTCCACGACATTCGATCTCAGATTCTTGTTTCGTTTGATTATTTACTATCTTAATTGATTCTAAATTTTTATCTCAATGGCATGATATTGCTTCAGTATGCCACATGATTTTTATTTTTTCATTTTTTAGAACCTTATCTTGCATAACTTTACTTGCGCACAACACACCTCTTCTTACTAACATTATTACTCCACTAGCAAAGTTTGTTAAATAAATAGCCTCTTCACATGCAACATCTCATCATCAAATCACTGCAATTTTTTGGTTACGATAAATTGGCAATCATCCGTCACATACAGCACATGCTGATATTCAACGTTGCCAGAATTGATTTTCTCATGGGATTCTTAATCTTTTTGCTGTCGCTCAAGTTGCTATAATTACGGTTTTAGTTATGATTTCTTCATTTCATGAATAAATATGAAATGGTTGAGAAGTAAAATCTACACGATCAATTGTTTTGGTAAATATTTTTGTTCACTGATTTTCACTTTGTTGCTTCATTTGAGTCATAAGTTCTAATCATCAAATTCAATTTGGAAATCATGGAAAATTTTCTACAGTTGTGGTAGTTGTAAGTTGTCCTCCTGGAGGCATTCATCATGCCATAAATCATTCAAACATTATTGGATTCAATCAAGCTCTAGCAGTATAAATCGCAGCTGTATGTCATGCTGGTCATCATCAAATTATAACTACATTTTGGATGTCTGCCATATTTTAGAATTTTAAAATCTAAAGCTGAATGAACTATATAATAAAAATTTTTAAAATCTAGTCATTTTTTGGTTTGAATTTAAAAGGTTCTTCACTATAATTATGTGGTAGTTTATATCATATTTATGATTATGAAAAAAGCAATACATTCACCTGAAGAAATGCATCAATTATGAATAGAATTATCTAAATCAGAATCTACTCTTTTTCTTGTTGGAAATTTATGAAGCGGAAAAACGACATTCACAAAGTGATTCGCTGAATGATTATGAATTGATCCTAAAAAAGTTCAATCCCCTACTTATACTTATGTGAATGTATATGACGATAAATTATTACACATAGACATGTATAGACTTGAGACCTTTGAAGATTTGGTAGAAAAATGAATTATGGATTTGATTAATGAATATGAATATATTTTAATAGAATGGCCCAAATGGATTGAAAATTTAAATCTTGGATGAACAAAAACTCTTACAATTACGAAAATATGAGATAATGAAAGAGAAATCGAATTAAAATAATTTTAGCACTAGATCATTAAAAACATGAAACTATGAGTTGTTATCTACACTTATAACAAAATTGATGAAGCTTGTATCCAAATGGAAATTATACGTAAACTTTGGTCTGATTTTTTTGAAAAAATAGATATTGTACATGCATATAATGGAAATCCTAAGGATTACCCTAATGCTTATTTAGAAGACCAATTATTATATTTAGATAACCCATCACATTATCAATGAGCAGCAAATATGATGGATGCATGAATAGAAGCATTATTGCAACGTGAAGATTTAGATTATTTTATGGTGAATGCTTCTGATGTATGGCGGATAAAACCAAAAGTATTAACTGAAATTATTAAAAAGATGGAAGAATCAGAGTGCGTATTATGAACTTGTCCTTGGGGATTCCCATGACAAGACACTCGAAGATGAGTTTGATTAGCCACAGATACTTTTATTTTAAATGCTAATTGGGAAAGAAAAAATCATATATTTCCTCTAAAATGGAAAGATTTTCATGATAAATATATCGATATCATACGTTATATGTGACATAATAATGTATCTGTTGAATGACTATTAGCTAGCAGATATCTGACCGCTTGTAGTCACATAAAGATGGAATCGAATTCTTTTTTATGATTATATGCAAATGATCATGTGTATATCATTAAAGAGAGAATGCCAACAATTTTAACTGTATCTGAAAGAAATTTTGATGTACCTGAACTTGGATTATACACCAATCATGATTTAAACATAAAAAAGAAGGTTCTAATAGAGAATAATATTAATGTTTGACCTTATTGTAAAAGTTTTATTTCTGCATAATAAATTTATTAACTTTATAATTAATGCAAATACTAATCACTTGCCCTTTCTGATGTGCATCACTAATAACAAAGGAACTTAAAAGATTGAATCTACCACTAATAGAATCTCATCCTACTGCAGTTTTGAGTGAATGAACATGGAAAGATATCTATCGCATCAATTTATGGTCAAGAATAGCAAATAAAGTTTATGCAGTAATGGGAGAAGGTAAAATCACGAATTTTGATCAACTTTTTGATTTTGTTTTGTCATTAAGTTGGAATAGTCTATTCGTTCAGACTACTCAATTTTCACCACATGCATCATGTAAAAATTCTCAAATAATGTCAGAAAAATCTCTCGTTTCAGTAGCTCATAAGGCAATTCTAACTTCTCTGAATGTTTTGGAAAACACAAAAACAGACTCTGATAAATCACAAGAAGTTTTCCTATTCATGTCGTGAAATAATCTGAAAGTTTGCATAAATACTTCGTGAGCATCACTACATCAACGTTGATGGAGAACTCAAACATGACCAGCACCATTGAAAGAAAATTTAGCAGCTGCTATTATTCTGCTTTCATGATGGAAATTCAATAAACCATTAATTGACCCATTCTGCGGTTCGTGAACTATTGCAATTGAGGCTGCTCTACTTGCAAGAAATATCGCCCCATGAAAACATAGAAACTATGCATTTCAGCAATTCAAAAATTTTGACTTCAACATTTGGAATGAAGTCCTTTTAGATGCAAAGAATTCTGAATTTAACAACAACTATCAAATAGTTGCTCGTGATATAGATGAAAAAGTTTTGGGATATGCAAAGATTAATGCTCAAAATGCATGAGTGAGTGATTGTATAAGTTTTGAACATCAAGACTTTCAGTCAGGTTTAATACTTTTTGAATGAAATTTCTGGTTAATCACTAATCCGCCATACTGAAAAAGACTAAATGCAAATGATGATTTAGCTCAACTTTACGAAAAATTAGCTGATTATCTGAAAGAATGTTATGGATGAGTAATTTCGTCTTATCCGTGAATGTGAAAATTATTCAATTCAAAACATTTTTCACGTAAACAATTGTATAATTGAGCCGATGAAGTTGATTTTTATTGGAAGAAACCAATGTAAATGACCGAATTCCCTCACGAAATAATCTACAAAAATACTCGTAATGCATATGCCAGGATCAATCGTGATGGCGTAGTAGTTTTTACTATTCCAATTAAACTCAAAAATAATGAAAAATTCATGACTGAATTTTTACAGAGAGGTGAAAAACTGTATCAAAGATATTCCAAAAAAGAAAAGCTAAAGTCCACTACTGATGATGAACTTCTTATTTTTTGAGAGCATCTTTCTTGGTCAGATTTTTTTGACAATGATAAAACTTATTCCAAAGCTACTAAAGAAAAAAAGTTGAAAGAAATTCTTTTGGAATATTCAAAAGAATGGGTAGATAAATTTTCAAACCAATTATGAGTGCCATATAAATCTTTAGCGATTAGGAAAATGAGAGCTCGCCGATGACAATGTTCATCTAAACAAGATATAGTTTTAAATTTACAGCTAGTTCATTTACCTCAAAAATATATTCAATATGTAGCCGCTCATGAATGTGCTCATTTAATTCAAAAAAACCATTCGAATAAATTTCGAAAGGTTGTAGAAAGTTTGTATCCAAACTATAAACAGATGAGGAAAGAAATGAGAAAGTTTATTTTAGAGTAATAGTCTTGAAAAAAACGCAAAAAAAGTAATATGTTAATTGCGTTTTATTTTAAAATACAGAATTCTTATGAAAAAATTATTAATCCTTTGATCTTTTTTATGTGCTATGATATTATCTTTTGCTTCTGCATACTCTGAAGAGCAGATAAGTGCGTATGAATATGCTTTTGACAAAGGTATAACAACAGTTAACAATATTGATAAGGCTAATTTAAATGGAGGAATTACAAGAATTGAAATGGCAAAGATGATGTCAAACTACGCCATTAATATACTTTGACTTAAACCTGACACCAACTTAAAATGTTTTTTTTATGATGTAGACCCAGATATTAATGCAAAATATGATAATTGAATCACCAAAATTTGTCAACTTTGACTTATGGGTATTTTATATGACTGAAGTATTTCTGATTACTTTAATCCTTTTAATACTGTAACCAGAGCTCAGCGAGCTACCATTTTTTCCAGAGCTTTAAATAAATCCAGAGGTGAAGATGTTACTGAATGATCTCCATACTATGATCCTCATTTGAAGAATTTGTTAAAAAAAGGGTTAATCCAAAATACTAAAGTACCAAGTCCAACATCTATTGAAAAAAGGTGAAATATTTTGATTATGATGTATAGAACCGATCCTAATAATACGATTACTGTTAATTATGCCAAATGAAAAACTAAGCTTAAAGCTGGCCAAATTTATCGTAATAGCCATTTTTGATTTGAAATATTGAGTACTAGAAAACACGCTCGAATTGTGGATATTTGAGAAGATGGTAAAATATCTTTATGTAACTTTTTAGAAAAACAATATAAGAATTTAACTCTTTCTGAGTTTTATGAAAAAGATTTTAAAAAAACAGCTAAAAATCTTTGAGAAAATGGGTTGTTAAATTGTAATCGAATGTATAGCGTTGTAAAAAAATGATGACCTAATGATATCAGCATAGAAGAATTTGAGGAATATAAATGATATTTAGGCTCTCCTTCCGAAAGATTGGATTTGAATAACTGATACATCATTTTGAGTTATTCTGAGTGACGATGACAAGCACCTCAATATGAATATACACGGGGTAAGTACGATGAATTATTAGAAATAGAAGATCTTGGATCAAAGTTTTTAGGGAAAGACGGAAGTATTTATGAGTATTACAAAGAATTATATAATAATACTCTCGACATCGATCGAACTTCATCAATGAACATTTATGATAATTTTATAGTTCAACCAATTCAAAATAATCGTAATAGGTTATATCAAATTTTAAATGAAGAAAAAACAGATTTATCTAAAAATCGAGATTTCTTGGATAACACATATAAACAAATGATAATTGTTAAGAATAGATTAAAAAATCGAAAAAAACAATTTTTAATAGAAAACCCTGATTTTGACATAAATAACAATTTAACACAACTAAAAAGAGAAGCAAAAAATGTAATAGATAGAAGCTATCATTCTCCACTCGAAAAGCTTACAGCAATTAAATTTTTCAAAGATGAATTTTGAATTTATTTAATTAATGAATTTGATTAATATGTATAATAACGTTGAGATAATACTACCAATGCAAAGAAACTTTTAAATTATTCATAATAAAAAGAAAAAGTTATTGAACAATATTAGAATAAATTTGAGATAAATTGTTTAGATATGATTGTTTATTCTTTTCTGGTGATTTACATAAATCGCTCTGAAGATCTACAGTTTACCAAAGAAATAGTATTTCACATAAATAAAAAGCTATCAATAATTTAATTAATAAAGAAAAAAATGGGTGAAACAATAACTAATCTATGATTCAGATGTGTATTAACTCTATTCTGTACATGAATGTTTTACTACGTAATATGGAGATTCTTTGTGATTTTTCGTAACAATTCAAGGATTATTCCATTAATAATCGCTATAATTTTAGCTTGTTCTATGATTTTTACTTTCATGTATCAAGGGAATAATAAAATTTTAGGTATATTATCAACTATTAGTTCCCGGATTTTTGTACTATGATTCTTGCTTATGATTATATTATTTGCTGAAAATGTTGTTTCTATTTGGTATAAAACGAACCCACGAATTATTATATGAATACTTATTTTAATTTTATGATTGTGAGCTTATTTTTCACTTCAAACTAAAGTAACAAATTTGAATATCCAGTCAACTAAAATTCAGAAAGATACAAAGATTTTGCTTGTAAGTGATATTCATGCTGAAAACGTAACACAAACTTTTCACATAAATAAAATTAAAAAAGCTATCGAAACAGAAAATCCTGATTTTGTTATCATTGCATGAGATTTGATGAATAGACCCAATACTGGATATACAAACTATTTTTCAGAATTTAAATCTGTAAAACATCCACCAATTTATGCTGTAATTGGAAATCATGATGTAATGTGAGACACTGAAATTGTTAAAAAAATACCAGAGATTTCTGGCATAAAATTTTTAAATAATGAAAGTTTAAAAATCAACTGAATTCAATTAATTTGAATTATTGATAGAAGTTTATGGTGAAAAGAAAGTGTAAACGAAATCATAGATTGAATTAATTTCGATAATAATCCAGATTTATTTTCGATCTTAGTTACACATCAACCAATTTGATTAGAAAAATTAAAAAACTACCCTATCGATTTAGAAGTTGCTTGACATACTCATTATGGACAGTTTTATGGAATGCGTAAAATTGTTGAATGGGTAAATGATTATGCATATTGAGGATACAAACTGTGAGATAGAACAGCTTTTGTGACACAGTGAATCTGAACTCGATGATTACCATTTAGACTTTGAACTCAGAGTGAAATTGTAATAATTAATTTAATTAAAAAATAGCTATGTATAAATTAGTTATTCAAGAGCTAGGAACTTTAAGAAATCCTGATAAATGCAAAATTTTATCTAGATTTTTTAAAACATGAGAATGAGAATATTGAGAATGAGATAAATTTTTATGAATCCCTGTTCCACAACAAAGAGATATTGCTAAAAAATATTTTAATGAATCTGATTTTTACGATATAGAAAGTTTATTAAAATCTGAATATCATGAAATCCGTTTAACTTGATTATTAATTTTGTGTTATAAATATGAATTTATAACGAAAAAAAAATTGTATAATGAACAAAAAAAAATTGTAGATTTTTACTTATCCCATCTAAATTGCTGTAATAATTGGGATTTGGTGGATTTAGTTTGTTATAAAATTTTATGAAACTATCTTTTAGATAAAGATAAAACTGTCTTATATGAATTAGCTAAAGATAAGGATATACGGAAACAAAGAATTGCAATCGTATCAACTATGACTTTTGTAAAAAAGTGAAAATTTGATGATACATTAAAAATTTCTGAAATACTGTTAAATCATGAACATGATTTAATTCATAAAGCTGTATGATGGTTACTAAGGGAAATTTGAAAAAAAAATGAAAAAATCTTGAGGAATTTTCTTGATAAATATGCAAATAAAATGCCAAGAGTAATGTTAAGATATGCAATAGAAAAATTAGATGAATGAGATAGAAAACATTATTTAAAGTTAAATTAAAAATATATTTAAGGTATATATTGTAATTGTATTCATTTTTTATTTAGCTAAAATTTTGTAAATGAAGACTATATATCTATTTTTATTGGTTATTTTTCTTGTTTTTTATATAAAAAAGTATATAGTCAACTCGCGTAAACTTGTTTTTATTTATTTGTGTTTAATTTCATGAACTTTTTTTGGAACAAACGTAGAAAAATCTATGGTGCTGTAACTTTAATTTGTGCATTTATCGTATTTTTTCTCTGATGGACATTTAACAGCGAAAAGATGAGCAGACAATTATCTTTTGCGTGAAATGCTATTACTAATTTTAGAAAATGATTAGATATTTCTGGTGGTACTAGACTTACATATAGGATATCATATGATAATTATGAACAAACTTATTCAGGAAACACTCAGGCTTTAAATGAAATTAAAAGGACTGTTGAAAATATAATTTTAAAAAATATTGATGGTAGAATATCTCAATTATGAGTTAGTGATTATAAATCATATCCTAAGCAATTGGATAATGAAACTCAAATTGTTGTAGAGATTTGATGAGTGGCTGATCTTGATCAAGCTAAAGAATTAATAGGTAAAACTGTAGAACTTGAGTTTAAATTACCTAATGAATCGCAGGGATCTGGTGAAGAAAAAACTGAAAGATTGTCTTTAGCTACAGGATTATATAATGATTTATCAAATAATTCTGATAAATTTGAAGCAATAGCTGACTCTAGACAATCAGAAAACATTTTTTATACAAGGTATGATAAAGCTACTATTTCTCAATTACCTACAATTTATCAAAACAATCTTAAAGTGTTAGATGAGACTAAAGATTGAAAAGTCTCTCCTTTAATGGAAGGGAAATATTATTCATATCAATACCAAGATCAGAGTTGAAACGCACAAACTATTGATATGAATGGTTATACATTCTTTCGTATGATATCTAGAGAAAAATGAGTTAGAAGTGGAGTTAGTTTAAATGATATTATTGAGGTTGCTAATACTTTATGAGCAACTTATGATGAGAAATTTTCACTAATCAAAGATTGAACTACTATTGCATCATGATCTTATAATATAGAATGAACAACTCTAAAATATAATAATGGTGAAGTATATGAAAATGAAGAAGCTTATGATGTGAGAATTCTTGCAATGATTCCTGATGTTTCAATAGCGTCTGATTTTTGAAGTGGAAATTCTGGTAATTTAATAGAATCTAATAATGATTTTTCATCAGATGTAAATTCTGCTAAAGATGCTTTACTTGCTGATAATAATGCGGAAATTGCTAAAGCCTCTCCAATACATGATTGAGTTATTTCTGTTTCTGAATTAAAATCTGCTATTCCATCTTTTGATACTAGCAATACAGACAATGTTCAAGTTTATGAAGTTGAATGATTTACTTATTTAGTTGTATTAAGGGATAAAAAATCCAAAACAGATCATTGGTATAATATTGCGGTTATAAATTGAATTAATGAAGAAGATTTCAATAAGGCTCTAGAGTCTCAGACTTTCTATACATTAGAAGAAGTTTTTGTTCAAGATAAATTATCATGGGTTAACGCAAGAACTGACGATTGAGAAATTTTAAATGGTGCTAACTTTAAATATGCGTCTGTTAGTACTTCTCAATTATGACAACCTGTAGTTGTTATCACTTTTGATACAAAATGAAGTGATATATTCTGTAAAATAACTGAAAAAAATATTTGAAAAGAAATGGCTATATTTATTGGATGAGAAATGATAACTAGTCCTGTAATCCAGGCCAAAATTTGTGATGGTTCAGCACAAATAGACTGAAACTTTACAGCAGAATCTGCAAAAGAACTTACTAATCAATTGAATGATTGAGCATTACCTGCTCCATTAATTTTAATGCAGGAAGAGAAAGTTAGTCCAACTTTGTGAGAGAATGCTTTCAATGGGGCGTTGCTTGCTATGTGAATTGGATTTGTTGTAATATTTCTATATATGACATATTTATATGGATGGAAAAAATGACTAATTAGTTTGATTTCTTTAACTATATATACAATTGTGCTATTTGCTATTGTTAAAATTATAGATTATGCTTTAAGCTTGAGTTGAATTGCTGCTATTATACTTTCAATATGAATGGCTGTTGATGCTAATGTACTTATTTTTGAGAGAATGAGAGAAGAAAAAGAGAATAAAAAATCTGATACTGATGCAATTAATATAGCTTATGATAGAAGCTGGAATGCTATTCGTGATTGACAAATTTCTACATGAATGATTGGACTATTATTAATGTTAATGTGAATCAACATGTTTAAATGATTTGGAACTATGTTGGTTGTATGAGTATTATTAACTTTATTAATTAATGCTCCTGTAATTAAAGAATTATTGCATATATTCTATAGAAAAAAATAATTAAACAGGAATTATCAATTTTATAAAAAATTGGGAAACTTTATCCCAATTTTTTATTTTTTCTTGAATTTAACTTATATATTCTTATATTCCTTTCATGCGCGCTTGGGCTATATCAAGCGATTGTTAGGAATATTTCCTAATACGATTTGTGATACAGGCAACTTAGTCGTTGGTTTACTTACATCATTAACAAGTCTAGTTGTCTGTTTTTTATTTTAACTTTCCTATGTTTTTGTTAAAATCATTTGTTTTTGGTTATAGAATAAGTAACATATGATTACATTCAGAAGATTCTGATTTATTTTTATGTAATTATTAAATATGGCTACACCACGTACTCTTTTCGCTTATAAACAGCTAAATTCAAATTCTAGAGATCGATCTAAATGAGCTCATAAACTTTCATGACATAGAAAACATTCGGTTTGAAAAATTTTATTAGGTATAATTTTATGAATTATAGTTTTTTGTGTAGCTATTGCATCAATTTGGATGCAAATAAACGTATTTAAGAACTTACCTGATGTGAGTCAGGTTAAAGATATGGTTTTTTCTCAGGCTACAATCATTCAAGATAGAAATGGCGTAGAATTATATAAGCTTTTTGATGAAAATCGTGAATATGTTGAAATTGATAAAATATCTGATCATATGATAAATGCAATTGTTGCCATGGAAGATCAGAATTACCGAGAACACGAATGATTGGATCCTTGGGGTATCTTTCGTGCAGCCATAAAGGGTAAGTGATGAGCTTCCACGATACCTCAGCAGTTAATGACTAATGTATTCAAACTAAAAGCTTGATTGGCTACTTCAAGTAGTAACAAAATTAAACGTTGAATTGATAAAGTTTCGTATAAATTACGTCAAATAGTACTTTCTAAAAGATTGAATTCAACATTTCAAAAACAAGTAAAGAAAGAGAATCCAAATCTTTCAAATAGTGAAGCAAAAAAAGAGATGAAAAAGAAGGTTCTTGAACTATATTTAAACTATATAGAATTTTGAAATAATTCTTTCTGAGTTGAAGCTGCTTCTAAATCATTCTTTGGTATATCTGCGTCTGATCTAACTATTGCACAATCTGCAATTTTAGCATCATTACCAAAATGACCATCTTCATACTCACCCCTCACTGAAGATGGAAGAAAAAAGTTAATGTGATATTTTAAAATTACTGATGCAGCATGAACTGAATATCCATTTGATTGAGATTTGAAACAAAATATAATTTCTAAATTTTCTGACGCTATACAAAAGGCCGACTTTTCTTGAAAGAAAAAAGATAATTCTTCTGTAAGTTTATTAAAATGATTATGAGATTTTTCTTTGATAATTGATTGAAAAGAATATTTTGTTACTTTCTATAATTGAAGAAAAGACGTTGTATTGAGTAGAATGTTTGAGGATGGATATATTACTGATGAAGAATACAAACAAGCTGAGATTGAAGCACTTAATATTGAATTTAAATCTGCAGCGTTTTCTATTAAAGCGCCTCATTTTGTATTTTGGATTAAAGAATTATTAGAAGAAAAATATGGTGAAGATGCTGTATTAGAGTGAGGTTTAATTGTAAAGACTACCCTAGACTATAATATTCAACAGATGGCTGAAACTGCATTCCAGAATAATGTCCGTACTTTATATGAAAATTGAGCTAACAATTCATCTCTCCTTTATGTAAATACTGATAATTGAGATATCCTTGCTTATGTATGATCATTAGACTACTTCAATGATGAGATTCAATGACAGAATGATATGGTAAAAAGTCGTCGTCAATCCGGATCTTCAATAAAACCTTTGATTTATGCTTTATGATTCATGAGGTTGCCAATAACATTGGATACTCCTATTTATGATATAGATTTCCAGGTATGACCTGATAAACCAAACAATGCCGATAATAAGTTTGACTGAATGATGACATTAAAAGCTGCACTATGACATAGTAGAAATATTCCAGCTATTAAAATGTTCATTGCTGAAGGATGAGAATCAATTGTAAAACCATTCTTAAAGTCTCTTTGATTACCTTTAGACGATAACATTAATTATTGATATCCGTTAGCTATTTGAGCTGCAGAAGTAAGTTTATTGGAATTTGCTAATGCTTATTCTCATTTAACTACTAGTACTCCTGCTGAAATTAATCCTATTTTAGAAATTACTTCAGCTGATTGATCCACATTATATAAAAAAGAAGTCGTTGAAAAAGAGGACCTTATTCCTGCTTGAGTAAAATATTTGATTTGGAAAATTCTTTCTGATCCAAATAATAGATTAGCATGATGGGTAAATAAATTTAATGTAGCTTGATTAACTTATGCATTAAAAACTGGAACTTCAAATATGAAAACTGAAAAATGAAATCGTCCTAGAGATTGATTAGTTGCTGCTTATACTCCTGATAATTTAATTCTTATGTGGGCTTGAAATGCTGACGCTTCTCCTATGAACTCAAATGCCTATTGAGGAACAATTCATGCTCAACCTTTAAAAGAATTTTTAGGAGGACTTATTAATTGATGATATATTACGAATAAAGACATGACTAATGTTGAAACATCTAGTGTGAGTATTTCAAAAATCACGTGAAAGCTGCCTGGTGAAAATGAGCCATGAGAATTAGTCGTATCT
>Ga0247609_10002074_pt1 | contig 22047 bp, 22 predicted proteins | sample 172DNAGHGlowgp2_FD_193487 | JGI IMG/M metagenome (GOLD analysis project Ga0247609, IMG submission 193487) | Sheep rumen microbial communities from Palmerston North, Manawatu-Wanganui, New Zealand - 1728 DNA GHGlow gp2 | ecosystem: Host-associated > Mammals > Digestive system > Stomach > Rumen ...
ATTGTAGATGCATGTTCTTTGTTAATTTATTTTAAAATTGCAAGTGCACTATTAGGAATTTAAAAATTAAGAAGCAGAAATTAATTATTATTTCTGCTTCTTTGATTTTGACCATTTCTTTAAAATTCTCTAGTTCTCTATGTACATTCTATTATTTTAATAAATGTAAATTTTTATTATTTATCTCTTGTCTAATTTTTTTATGTTCTATCCTTTCTTTTTTGCTTATAACTATTGATAAATCATTAATAGTATCTGCTATTTCTTTAGTATTTTTTTCTAATAAGTTATATATATCTTCTCTTAAATTATTTATTTTACTACTTATCTCTTCACTCATTTCATTACGTAAAGTTTCTATTCTTTCTATACTATCATTATGCAATTCGTACATTTCATTTCTTAGTCCAGTTACTTGAGTACTTAAATCCTCATTTAATTCATCTCTTAAATAATTCATTTCAATATATACTTCATTTCTTAATCCATTTATCTCTTCATGCATTTCCTCTCTTAGTCCACCTATTTCTTCATGCATTTCATCGTGAATTTTATCAACTTTTTCTAATATTTTTATTAAAATATCTTTTTCCATAACGTTCCTCCTTTTTTAATGTTATCTTATGAATTATTTGTTATTCCTTTATGCTTATTATAATATCATATTAGAAAAAAATTAATAAAGATTTGTTATTTTTTGTAATTTGTTTTACTTTGAGTTCATCTTTACTTGGGTGTTTTTGTTCTATATTAATTTTACAGTCTTTTCCCATGTTAAGTCTGCTTTTCCAAAATGTCCATAATTTGTTGTCTTGCGATATATTGGCTTTTTTAAATCTAGATAATTTATTATTCCTCTCGGTGTTAAATCAAAATTGTTATAAATTAATTTTACAATTTTATCTTCTGGTATTTTATTAGTACCATAAGTATTTACATATACTGATACTGGCTTTGCTACTCCTATTGCATAAGAAAATTGTATCTCACACTTTTTTGCAAACCCGTTTGCCACTATATTTTTTGCTATAAATCTTGCCATATATGCTGCTGACCTATCTACTTTTGTAGCATCTTTTCCTGAAAATGCTCCTCCACCATGTCTTGCATATCCACCATATGTATCTACAATTATTTTTCTTCCAGTTAATCCGCTATCTCCAAGAGGTCCTCCTATTACAAATCTCCCTGTTGGATTTATAAAATATTTTGTTTGGCTATCTATCAACTCTGCTGGAACTACTTCATTTATTACTTTTTCTTTTATATCTTTTTTTAATGTTTCCATATCTATATCTTTTTTATGTTGAGTTGATATTACTATGGTATCTACTCTTACAGGAGTATTCCCTTTATATTCTATTGTTACTTGTGTTTTTCCATCTGGTCTTAAATATTTTATTATACCTTGTTTTCTAACTTCTGTTAATCTTTTTGATAATTTATGTGCTAATGATATTGGTAGTGGCATCAATTCTTCTGTTTCATCACAAGCAAATCCAAACATAATACCTTGATCTCCAGCTCCTTCTGATTCAAGTTTTCCTTCTTTAGTTTCTAAAGATTTGTCAACTCCTAAAGCAATGTCTGGTGATTGTTTTGATACATTTACAGTTATTTTACATGTATTATAATCTATATCTGTTTTTGCGTTGTCATATCCAATTTCTTTTATAGCTTGTCTTGCAACTTTTTCAATATTTACCTCTGCTAGAGAGCTAATTTCTCCTGTTATATAAATTTCTCCTTTTCCTGCTACTGTTTCACATGCTACTCTTGAATTTTCATCTTTGGATAAATAAGCATCTAAAATACTGTCAGATATATAATCACATAATTTATCTGGATGTCCCTCAGTTACGCTTTCTGATGTAAATAATTTTTTCATTTTACTTCAACCCTTTCTATGTTTTATTCTATATATGTTAACCATTTATTGTTCCAAAAAAGCTCTGTACTTAAGTACAGAGCTTAATAATTTGTTTTATTTAAAAATTATCAATCAAAGCACTTACTACTTTGTCGGTATTAGCACCTTATTTAATACAGGTTGCTGTGGAGTCATAGAGCCGAATCTCTCGTCCACTCTTGATAACATATATATTTGATTAGTATTATACTTTTTTTTTATATTATTGTCAATGGTTTTGTACAATTTTGTAAAATTTAATTATTAATATTTACATTTTTAGCAAATTTTCTACACTTATGTCTTCTGCAGTTATTGTTTTCAGTGCTTTTTTATTTTTCTTGTCTTTTACATTTGAAGCATGTTTTATTATAGTTTTTTCATATACATTCCTTATAAATCTTGCATTTCCAAAGTTTTTAGTATCTCTATATTCATTTATAATTTTTTCAAGTTTTTTAATTGCTTCATTTTCTACAATAAATCCTGCTTTTCCAGTCATTAACTCAAATATCTTTATTAGTTCTTGTGTTGTATAGTCTTCAAACTCAAGAGTATAGCCAATTCTTGAAACTATTCCAGAATTTGCATTTAAAAAATTTTGCATTTCTTTTGTATATCCAGCAAATATTACAACCAAGTTATCTCTATAGTTTTCCATCGCTTGTATTAATGTTGCAATTGCTTCCTCATTATATCCATTTCCTTCTCCTCTGCCACTTGCCAAAGAGTATGCTTCGTCTACAAATAATACTCCTCCTAGAGCTTTTTGAACAACTGCCATTGTTTTTGGTGCAGTTTGTCCTACATATTCAGCAACTAAATCTTTACTTGATACTTCTATCAGCTTATTTTGTTTTATGTATTTCAAATTGTATAAAATCTCAGCTACAATTCTTGCAACAGTTGTTTTTCCTGTTCCTGGATTTCCTAAAAACACCATATGTAAATTTACATCTTTTATTTTTAGACTATCTTGTGCTTTACTTTTTAATTCTTTTAGGCTAACTAAGTCTTTTAAAACTTGTTTTACTTTTTCAAGTCCCACTAATTCATTTAATTCTACAAAAATTTCGTCAATTGATTTTTCCTTTTCATATTCTGGTACCATTTTATTAAAAGTTATATATTCTATTAGTTGTTTTGTATAATCTATATATGATAAATTAGTATTTGGATAAGTTACTGATATATAATCTAATAAATTAACTTGCATCTCTTCTGAAACTTCTATACTTTCTTTTAATCTATCTAATACATCTTGATATATTTCCTGGATATCTGGCTTTTCTCCCACTATTTCAAAAACAGAAAATTCACTTTTTATTTTTTCTGATAGTGAAAATATTTCATTTAACTCTTCTTTATTTTTTGCAATTAAAACTGTTAAATCTTTATTTTCATTATCTAGTAGTTTTTCGGAAAATCTATATAAAATCTTTTCCTTATCATTTTTATCCTTTATATCAAATGCATTAGGGTCTTTAAATGCAATAACATTTAAGTTAGTAGAATATATTTCTTCTATCTTATCAGCATTTTCTAAATCATAATAAGAAACTACTCCAACTCCACCTTGTGGCATATAACTAAAATAATTTATATTCTGGTTTAATATATCTAGCACATCAAAAGCTGTTTGATTGTTGTCGCAATATATACACATGTTGAAACATATAAATTGCTTTTCAATTTTTTCATTATATTTTCTTATATATTCAATTATTTTTTTTAAAGTATTTTTAGAATTATCTGTAATATGAAGTTTATCAATCTTTTTAAATGAAGCTTCCATTAATTTATCTTTTTCTTCTTTAGAAAGTTCTATTTTTTTATTACTATAAATATTCTTGGTATTAATATAAGGAACTTCTTTTTCTTCATCATTTTCATCAGTTATACCTTTTAACTTTTTTATATCTTCACGTAATTTTTGATTTTCTTTTTCTATTTTACCAATTCCAAAAAAATCTTCATATACATTTTTTAAAATGTCTTCTTTATTCATATAAAGTTTTCCTTTCTAATTTGGCATTTTTATTTCAATCATTTTTTCTTTAAGTTCTTTTTCAATGTTTTGTAATTCTGCCTCTGCTTCTTGACGTTTAGCTCTTCCATTTTCATGTATTTCGATAACTTTGTCTAATGTTTCTATTATATCTTTATTAGTTTTTTGCAATGTTTCAACATCAACAATTGCCCTTTCAGATTCTTCTGCAATTTGAATAGAACCTTGTTTTAAAATTTCGCTATTTTTCTTTAACATATCATTTGTCAAGTCTGTAACTGCTTTTTGTGCTCCTAGAGCCTGTTTAGCATTGTTAATTCCTAAAGCTAAAACAATTTGGTTTTTCCATAAAGGAATTGTATTTGTTATAGAACCTTGAATTTTTTCAACTAATTCAGCTTCATTATTTTGTAATAAACGAATCTGTGGAGCCATTTGAATTGAAATTATTCTAGTTGTTTTTAAATCATATATTTTCTTTTCAAATCTATTTATTGTATTTTCTAAATCTTGAACTTTTTGTGCATCTAATTGTTCTCCAGATTCCTTAGCTTGTTCTCTTAATTTTGGAAGTTCAACATTTCTTAATTCTTCTAATTTTTTTTCACCTGCTATAATGTATAAAGAAATTTCTTTAAAATATTCTAAATTTTTTTCATACATAGTATCAAATATTGCTATATCTTTTAACATTTGTAATCTGTGATTTTCAAGTTGTTTTTCAATACCATCAATATTGGTTTCAATTTTACTATATTTTGCTGTTAATATATCTAATTGTTTTTTAGCACTGTGGAATAATTTAGCTAATCCTGATTTGTTTTCAGATGTAATATCTGAATCAAAAGACTTAATCTCTCCTACTAAATTTGCTAATAAATCTCCAACTTCTCCTGTGCTTTTAGTTTTGATACCTTCTAATACACTATCTGAAAATTCTGATATTTTAGCTTGAGCTTTAGCTCCATATTGTAAAACTTGTGTTGAATCTGTTATATCAATTTTACTATTAAATTCATCAACTGCCTTTTTTTCTTCTTCTGTTAATAAATTATAATTTAATGATTCCTCAATTTTTTCATTTGTAACAGTTCCCTTATTTTCAGCCTCATTTATTAAATTTTCTACTTCCTCTTTTTTTACTTCTTTCTCTACTTTTAATTCTAAACCTTCCATTTTTTAATCTCCTCTCTTTTTTTCTACCAAAAGTGAACCAAGGGGACGGAACCAAGGGGACGCACCTTTTTGGTTAACAACCAAGGGGGACGGACCTTTTGGTTGAAAAATTTTTAAATAAAATATATTTATAATTTTTTCTCAATTTTCAACCAAAAGGTCCGTCCCCCTTGGTTGTTAACCAAAAAGGTCCGTCCCACTTGGTTCCGTCCCCTTGGTTCACCTCTGATTGAAAATTGGCAAATCATCATTTTAAGAACTCAATCAACTTATTATACATATCCATTTTTAAACTTGTAACTGTACTTGTTATTGTTTGTGGTACACCAATTCCAAATTTTGATACATCATAGCTTCCACCCGTTATTCCTGTTCTAAATCCATATTTTTCCCAAGCAATACTTTGAATTTCCGGATCATCAAATGCTTTGTAAAATTCGTTTCCCGCTTCTGTAAATGATGCTATACAATGTGAATTCCAAATTGTTGGTGTTGGATATAATACTCTGATTTTATCTTTAACCTGTTCAAATCCGTTTGGGTTTGAATTTGCAAAATTAATTATTGATTTTTCATAATCAACTATCATTGGTTCTCCACCTGCACCTGTTTTTAAATATCTTTCAAATAAGTCTGCCGGTGTATTATTCATATATCCTGATTTTGTATAAAATTCTTTTAACTTTGGTAAATTTGCAGCTGCTGTTTCATCATTTACTTGACTTTGACACATTATTGATAATAATAATCCGTAATATGTTGCTCCAGGTGATGATGTTACAGGGTCTGTTGATGCTATATTTATATTTCCATATAAATCATTTAAACCTATATCAGACCATTTCTTTCCTTCTAATATATAGTTTAATAATTTATCCATATCTGAAATATAGTAAACTCCATCTTTTTGAGTAACAATTTTTTCTTTTTCTAAGCTATCAACTACTGTATCCCAACTATATATTACTATTGGCGTATTTAATGTTAGTCCACCTTGTAATACTGTATATCTATCTGCTTCTCCATTAGCTTTATTTGGAGCTAATTTATAGTAATCATAAAATCTTTGATCTGAACTAAACATTGCATCATATTTTGTATAACCATCTTCTCTAACTAATGGATTTACAACTAGTTTTCCATTACTCCAACTATCATATACAACATTTAATTTGTATTTTTCTTGCATTATTCTTATAACATCTTCATCTGCTAGAAAATCTTCTTTTCCGCCACCTGTAGCAACATAAACTGTTTTTAAACTTGAATCAAGAAATAATTTTTCTTCATTTATGTTATTAACTATTTTTATTCCTATAATTATAAGTATTAAACCAACAAATATTGCAATTCCTATAATTTGTTTCTTGTTTTTCAATTTTATCACCTCTATTTTATTTTTTAAACTCGTCTTTACCATCATACCCGATCTGCTCTAAGCATAGATTCAAAAACTTTCATTTCTGCATCAGTATCTACTATATCAGATTGATATAATTTTGATAGTTGATTTTTAAATGCATTATTTATTTTTTCTATCATATTTTCCGTTTGTTTCATGAATTTTTTTCCATCTTCTGATGCTAAATTTTGATTTTCAATTTCATCATATCTTTTTAAAATATTTAATGTTACTGGTAAATAATAATCAAAAAAGTTTCCCATTTTTTTATATTTTTCTGGTTTTTTTTCTATTGTATTTATTATTTTAGTAACAGAATCAAAAATTTCTTTAATATTTTTTTGTAAATCTAAACTATCGACTTTTGATGCCATATTATATATTTCATTATTTTTACTTTTTGCATCTTTTATTACTTCTTTCATATCATTATTTTTGATGAATTTTAAATTTTCTTTATGAAATACTAATTCACCTGCTCCAAATGCACATGCACCTATTGCTAAAGAAGGTAGTATTCCGAACTGATAATCCTAAATATGGTACAGCAAAAAACGCTCCTCCGCAAAACTGCGGATATTATTGATGAATTTTTCATCTACACTTTTCATTCCTTTCCTAATTGTAACCTCTAACTTCTTTAAACGCTTTTACTAAATCTTCTTTACCATCAAATATTTTAGCATTTGATAAAGTAGCTATTTGTTCTAATTGTTCTTCATCTGCACTTCCAAACATTATTGAATATATTGGAATTTCTTTATTAATCTCTCTATATTTTTTTTCTAAGTCAGAATAGGTTCCAACATTTCCATATCCATCTGTCATTAATACAACTGAAACATTATATGTATCTTTATCTTCATCTTTTAATAAATCTAATGCTTTATTTGCTGCTAGATAAAGAGCTGTTCTTCCATAAGGTCTATAATTATATATATTATTTAAAATTGAATCTGTATCTGTTCCATTTGTTGTACTCCACACTTCATGAACATCACCTGTAAATGGAATTATATCTATTTTATCTTTTTCTGAGAATTGTATAAAATCTTTAGAAGATTCTAATGTCAATACATATTGCATAGCATCTTTTAAGTCACTTATTCCTTTTCCATCCATACTTGAAGAGTAATCTAAACAAAATGCAATATGTACAGGTTTTCTAAGTTCAGTTTGATACATATTTAAAGCTAATTTTATTACTTCTGTATTTGGATATTTTATTGGCGAAATATATTGAGTTGTATCTATCCCCCAGTCTGGATTAAATACTTTTTTATCTACATTTGTATTTGTTCCTCCATACCAAGTTCTTTTTCCATCTTGAATTAAAGCTTCTTGTCCTTCATCACTTAGTATATATGATTGTATATCTTCAAATATTTCCTTTTTACTTTCATCTTTATTATCAATATATGCAAATGGACTATCTGCAATAGAAACTCCATCAACTGGATAAATAGCATATAGAGGTTCTTTTCCTTGTGATTCTAGTTTTTTGTTTATATTGATTATTGAAGATTCATAGGTAAATACTGATTCATAATCACCTTTTAAAAATAATTCCTCTAAAAAATCTTCACTTCCTGATGACCTTTCTAGGCCAGAAAAAAACGTTTTTAAATTTTCTTTTAATTTAGTATCATTCAAATTCTCTTTTGTTAGCACTTCAGGATTACCTGCAAGTGTTGAAAGCATTCCTAAATAAGCTGATGCTCCACTATTTGTGCTTGTTGGATTTGACATACTAAATTTTAATTTTCCTTCAGAAATAGCATTAACAATATCTTGTGTATATATCTTCTTACCTATAAATCCTAATTCCTCAGCTTTAGATTTTTTTATTCCAAATATAATTGGACTTATGTTTGTAAATTTTGAATTTGATAATGTAACTGTGTTATTTAGCATATATCCCCATATAGAATTTGAAAGCCATACTGCATCATATTGTTCTCCACTGTTTAATTGTTGAATAATATCCAGTGTTCCACTATATTCTACATCAACCTCATATCCTTGTGATTCAGCATAAGGTATTATTGTATTTTCAATTATACTTTCGTTTTCTTGGCTTGCTATTATTTTAAAATAATTATCTTCAGATGTATAAAAAATACCATTTTTACCGATTTCATATGACATTCTATTTATTATTGTTGAAAATAGAACAGTTATTAAAATCATTAAAATTATTGCAATTACTATCCAAAATGTTGTATTCTTTTTCAAAAAACATCATCCTCCTTTACTTTTGTTTTTACATCTAATATTATATATTTAATTTTATTTATTGGCAAGATTTTAAAAAGATTTTATAATTTAAATTTACAAATTGAAAGAGACCAGCATAAAGCTGGCCCCTTTTCGAAACACAAACAATTCACTTCTTTTCTCTCTCACAACTCTGGTTTCCCACTGTACAAGAGGTTTTACAAGCTGACTGACAAGATGTTTGGCATTCACCACAACCTCCTTTTTTCAGTGTACTTGATAAACATTTTTTTCCAATTGTCTTAATGTGTTTCATTTTTTCACCTCTTTTCTATAAAAAAAAGGTTTACGAGTTACTAATTGCCTTTTAGCAATCTTATTTATTATACACTTTTTTATTAATTACGTCAAATTATCTTTCCTCCGCCTAGTACAATGTCATCAATATAAAATACTGCAGATTGTCCTGGTGTTATAGCCTTTTGAGGCTCTTCAAAAATCACTTTTATATTATTACCTTCTTGAATAATTTTAGCTTTTGCACTTTTAGCACTGTATCTAGTTTTTACTTGAACATTTATCCAATCTTTAATTTCATCAACTAATAATAAATTTATATCTGAAACTAATAATTCTTTTTTATATAATTCTTTTTCTTCTCCTACAATTAGTTCATTGTACTTACTATTAAATCCTATAACAAATAATGGCACTTTATACGATATTCCAAGTCCTTTTCTTTGTCCAATTGTGTAATGATATAACCCTTTATGTTTTCCTAAAACTTCACCTTTAATATTAACTATATTTCCTTCTTTTGGTTTTATATCTGAATTATTTTCTAAGAATTTCTTATAGTCTCCATCTGGTACAAAGCATATATCTTCACTATCAGGTTTATTCGCTACTTTTAATTCATTTTTTCTAGCAATTTCTCTTATCTGTTCTTTATCTTCAAAATCAGCTAATGGAAATATTACATGTTCAATTAAATCTTTTGGAATATTCCATAACACATAACTTTGATCTTTTTTTCCTGCTTTTGATTTTTTTAAAACCCATCTTTTATTTTTTTCATTATACTCTGTTTTAGCATAATGTCCTGTTGCTATGTAATTACACCCTAATTCTTTAGCTTTTTCCCACATCAAGCCAAATTTCATATATTTGTTACATTCAATACAAGGATTTGGCGTTTTACAACTTGCATAACATTTAATAAAATCATCTATTACATATTTCTTAAATTCATCCTTATAATTGTAAGTAAAATGTGGTATTCCTATTTGACTGCACACATTTTTTGCATCTATATATGTATTTATATTGCAACAGCTACTTCCAGCAAATAATTCTAGAGTTGTTCCTATTACTTCATATCCTTGTTCTTTTAAAAGTAATGCTGATACAGAACTGTCAACACCACCACTCATACCAAGTAAAACTTTTTTATTTTCCATTTATTATATCCTCCACAGTATGCCAAGCAAGAAGTGCACATTTGACTCTAGCTGGCATATTTGAAACATTTCTAAATGCGATTGCGTCTTCTAATTTTCGTAACTCTTCCTCATCAGTTGTTTCTCTTTTTATCATTTCAATAAATATTTTTATTATTTCTTTTGCTTCTTCTATCGTTTTTCCTCGTAATGTATCTATCATTATTGATGTTGAAGCTTGAGAAATAGCACACCCATGTCCTGAAAACGCCATATCTTCTATTATATTATCTTTTATCTTAAGTTCTATAGTTATTTCATCTCCACAGTTTGGATTGTGCCCAACTTCACAATAATTTGCATTATCTAATTTTTTTTTGTTGTATGAATTCATACTATGTTCCATTATTAAATCATTATAAATATTAGTTAAATCATCCATTAAATTCTATCCTTTTTTTATAAATTTTTTAAACATATCATAAGCCTTGTTTAATCCTGCTACAAGATTATCTATATCTTCTTTAGTATTATAAATATAAAAGCTTGCTCTACAGGTTGAATCTATTCCCATACTTCTAAGTAAAGGTTGTGCACAATGATTCCCTGAACGTACGCAAATTCCCTCTGAATCTAATATACTAGCAACATCATGTGGATGAATCCCTTTTATATTAAAAGATATAACAGAAGAGTGGTTGTCTTTATTTGAAGTTAAGTAAAGTGTTAAAAAATCTAACTTTGATAATTCTTTTCTTGCATATTCGCATAATTCTGCTTCTATTTTTTGGATAGTATCATATCCTATATTTTCAATATAATCAATTGCTGCTCCAAGACCAACAACAGCTTCTACATTTTGTGTTCCAGCCTCAAATTTATTTGGTAATGGTGCAAATGTCGTATCTTGTTCATATACATATTCTATCATATCTCCACCCATTAAAAATGGATTCATTTTATTTAATATTTCTTTTTTTCCATATAATATTCCTAATCCCAAAGGAGCTAACATTTTATGTGCTGAAAATACTAAAAAATCTGCATCTAATTTTTGCACATCTATCTTAAAATGTGGAACACTCTGTGATGCATCTACAACAACAATTGCACCTTTTTTATGTGCATATTTTATTATTTTTTCGACATTATTTATAGTTCCTAAAACATTTGAAACATGTGTAATACCAACAATTTTTGTTTTGTCTGTAATTTTACTTTCTATTTCTTCATCTGAAATTTCATAATTTTCATTAATATACATATAATTTAACTTGCTTCCAGTTTTTCTAGCAACCATTTGCCATGGCACAACATTTGAATGATGTTCCATTATTGAAAGAACAATTTCATCATCTTTGTTTAAATTATCTAAACCATAAGAATATGCAATTAAATTCAAACTTTCTGTTGCATTTTTAGAAAATATAATTTCTTCTCTATGTCTTGCATTTATGAATTTTGCAATTTTTGTTCTTGTATTTTCATAAACTTCAGTTGCTTGAACACTTAGTGAATATGCTCCTCTATGTGGATTTGCATTATATTTTTTATAAAATTCCTCAGTTGCATTTATCACTTGAATTGGTTTTTGTGTTGTTGCTCCACTATCTAAATATGTTATATTTCTTTTTTCCAAAATAGGAAAATCTTTTTTTATATTCATCCTTTTCTCCTTTATATAATTTTGGGACTAAATAAATTATCAGTCTATTCTCTTATCAATTTCATTTATTATAAGTTGTTTTAATTTTTCATTTTTTATATCTTCTAATATTTTGTTAAACTTTGCTCTTACTAATAGTTTCATAGCTGATTTTTCATCAAATCCCCTTGTTTGTATATAAAATAATTCTTTTGGATTTACTTTACCTGCTGAACAGCTATGAGCACCTTCTACATCTTCTTCTGAACATAATAACATTGGTAATGCTATTGATTTAGCAGTATCTGATAACAATATACAATTTTCATTTTCACTTCCTGTAGCTTTTTTAGCTCCTTTTTTGAAATCAATTGTTCCTTTAAAATGCTTTTTCGCATTATCTTTTAGTGCACCTTGAACGTCAATTTCTATATTTGTCTTATTTCCAGTAAGTTCTGCAATATAGTTTAAATCAAATATTTGAGTTTCATTTCCTATATAAATAGTGTGTAAAATATTATTAGCATTATTTCCTATCTGATTTGAATAATAATTCGTTATACTTGCTTTTCCGCCAAAATCTATAATTGTATATTTAACTTTTGAATTTTCTTTTAGTTCATTTTCAATAGCTATAAAATTATAAGATTTACTATTTAATAAATTTGTTATAATTATATTTAACTCAGAATTTTCTTTAGCAAGAATTTTTATTATTCCATTATGAAAATATTTTTCTTGTCCTTCTGATAATAAATTAAATATCAAAGTAGACTTTGTATTTTCGTTTGCTATTATTTCAATATTTTCTACAAGTTCTGAGTTTTCTTCATCTAAATTAAAATTAAATATAGTTTCTTTATTTGTTTTACTATCTATAGTTAATTTAAATTTAACATTAGCATAATTTAAAACTTGATTTGTTAATCCATCTCCAAGTCCGTATCTCAACTTTTCATTATTAACTTCTTTTTCTATTTGAATTTTAGAATTATCATTCACAATTTCTATATTTTCAAATTCTTTTATATAATTTGGTACTTCAAAATTTTCTAATTTTATATTATTTATCAAAAAGTTTCTTGACGTTCTTCTTGGTGTTTCATTTATTTTTATCATCCTATTGCTCCTTCCAACTCAAGATTAATTAAATTATTCATCTCAACTGCATATTCAACTGGTAATTCTTTAGATATAGGATATGCAAATCCTCTAACTATCATCGCTTTAGCATCTTCTTCTGACAATCCTCTACTCATTAAGTAAAATATTGTTTTATCACTTATTTTTCCTATTTTAGCTTCATGTGAAAATTCCACTTCATCTGTTCTTATATCATTTGTTGGAATTGTATCTGATACGGATATATCATCTAACATTAATGATTCACACGATACTGATGATTTAGATTTTTTTGCATTTTCATTTATTCTTACCAATGACCTATATACACAATTTCCACCATTTTTTGAGATTGATTTGGCATTTATTACACTTGATGTATTTGGTGCATTATGAATCACCTTGAATCCAGTGTCTAAGTTTTGTGTTGCACCTGCAAATGATATTCCTGTATATTCTGTTTTTGCACCCTCTCCATTTAAAACACTTAATGGATATAACATTGATATATGAGAACCAAATGAACCTGTTACCCAGTCAATTTGTGCATTTTTACCACATATACACTTTTTTGTATTTAGATTCATCATATTTTTTGACCAATTTTCTATTGTAGAATATCTTAAATATGCATTATCTTTAACAAATAATTCCACACACCCTGCATGTAAATTCACTTTATTATATTTTGGAGCTGAGCATCCTTCTATAAAATGAAGACTAGCACCTTCTTCTACTATTATTAATGTGTGTTCAAATTGTCCAGATTCTGGTGAATTAAGTCTAAAATACGATTGTAATGGAAAATCCAATTTTACGCCTTTTGGAACATATACAAAAGAACCACCAGACCAAACTGCAGCATGTAAAGCAGTAAATTTATGATCTGTTATTGGAACACATTTCATAAAGTGTTCTTTAACAATATCTGGATACTCTCTTACCGCTGTTTCCATATCTGTATAAATTACGCCTTGCTTTATTAAATCTTCTTTCATACTATGATATACAACTTCTGAATCATATTGAGCACCTACACCAGCTAAAGATTCCTTTTCTGCTTCTGGAATACCAAGCTTATCAAATGTATTTCTTATATCTTCTGGCACATCATCCCAAGAAGAATTTAATTTTGTTTTTGGTCTTACATAAGTTGCTATTTCATCCATATTTAATTCTGAGAGATCTGGTCCCCAAGTAGGCAATTTTAACTTATTGTATTCTTCTAAAGCTTTTAATCTTATTTCTCTCATCCATTCTGGGTCATTTTTTTGTCTTGAAATTTCTTCAACTATTTCTCTTGTTAAACCTTTTTTAATTTTAAAATCATAATTATCTTTGTTTTTTATATCATAAATATTCCTATTTATATCTTCAACTTGAGTTTTTTTCTTCATTCTAATCATCCTCTCTCAACCAAGGGCAAACCAATGGGACGGTCCTTTGAACCAATGGGGACGGTCCTTTTGGTTGAAATATTCTTTAATAAAATATTTTTATAATTATTTTCTTAATTTTCAACCAAAAGGACCGTCCCCATTGGTTCAAAGAGCCTCCCTAGTGGTTCGTCCTTGGTTGAGAATTTAATTTTTAAATTTGCTATATCCGTTTTCTTCAATTTCCATTGCCAAATCTTGTTTTCCAGTTTTTACGATTTTTCCATCAACTAAAATATGAACATACGCTACATCTAAACTATGAAGTATCTTAGTATTATGAGTTATTATTAAAACAGCATTATCATTATTTCTAAACATTTTTATTCCTTTTGATACTGTTTTTATTGCATCTACATCTAATCCTGAGTCTGTTTCATCTAATATAGCTAATTTAGGATTAAGCACAAGCATTTGCAATATTTCATTTTTCTTTTTTTCTCCTCCTGAAAATCCGACATTAAGACTTCTTTCTATATTTTTAGGATTCATATTTAATTCTTGCATATATTTTTTTAATTCATCTTTAAATTCAAATATTTTCACAGGCTTTCCTGTAACTTTATTTTTAGCATATTTTAAAAAGTTCGTTACTGTAATTCCCGGTATTTCTTCTGGTAATTGAAATGACATAAATATTCCTTTTCTTGCAATCTCATCTGTTTTTAAATTAGTTATATCTTCTCCATCAAATATTATACTACCATTTTGTTTAGTATACATTGGATTATTTAAAATTGCATTTGCTGTTGTCGTTTTTCCTGATCCATTTGGACCCATAATTACATGTATTTCACCCTTTTTTATTTCTAAATCTATTCCTTTTAATATTTCTTTTTCTTCTGCATTTACATATAAATCCTTTATTTGTAGTAATTTATCACTCATTTTAATTTTCCTTTCTAGTTTAAATCTTTTTTTACTGTTATTTTTCGTCTTTCACAACTTCTACATCTTTTATTGTTTATATCATAAGCACAATCTAAATCATTCAAGTCTAAAACTTTATGTACATATTTGGCCATTTTATTTATAGTATTGTCAGATATTACACTTTTTATTTTCTCTGCCTGTTCTTCGGCTTCACCTGATTCTAAACCCAATACATCTTTTGAAAACAAATAAACAATATCATAAGCTTCTAATATTTTTTTTGCTAACTCTTCTCCTTGCTCTGTTAGCTCAATTGTTCCATAGGTTTCATATTTAACCATATTTTCTGTTTTTAAATTATGAAGTGCCTTATTCACACTTGGTTTAGTACAATTCATTTTTATTGCTACATCTGTAACCCTTACATTTCCATTTTGTTTTTTTATTACATACATTGTTTTTAAATATTCTTTCAATGATTTTGACAGCATTTTCTTATTTCTCCCTCGTTTGTTAATCACGGTTAACATTATACTATGTTTTAAAATGTTTGTCAAGGTTAACATTCACTTTTACATTGACCTTTTTTATATTTTAATATATAATATTTTCATAAGCAAAAAATTAGGAGAATTTAAAATGGAACATTGGAGTCTTGAAGATTACAAAGAATTTACTAATTCTAGGGGTAAGAAAAGTAAGTATAGAGCTAATAAAGTTTCTGTTGATGGTCATACTTTTGATAGTCAAAAAGAAGCTGATTATTATTGTGAATTAAAAATGAGATTACAGGCTAAAGAAATTAATGGTTTTTGTCTGCAACCTACATTTATGTTAGCACCAGGATTAAAATATAAAGCTGATTTTATTATTTTTAATAAAGATAATTCAACTGAAGTTATTGATGTTAAGGGGTTTAAAACTAAAGAATATATTGCAAAAAAGAAGGTTTTTGAAGATAAATTTAATTTAAAAATTAAAGAAATAAATTAATTTCTAAACTTAAAAGGAGCTTTTAGCTCCTTTTTATTTATTAAATAATTTTCCAAATAATCCCTTTTTTCTACTATTTCTAATAATCTCATCTATATTATCACTTAGAAAATCATCATCTTTATCTTCATCAAAATCTTCTTCTACTTCATCATCTTCCTGTTCATCTTCATTATCGTAATCCTCATCATCGTATTCCTCATCATCGTATTCCTCATCATCGTATTCCTCATCATCATATTCCTCATCATCATATTCCTCATCATCGTATTCCTCATCATCATAATCCTCATCATCATATTCATCATCATATTGCTCATCTTCATATTCTTCATCTTCGTCGGCTTTGTAATTTAAGATTTTACCACTAATTCTATTATTAACATTATTTATTCCAGGTAATATTTTTTCTTTTATTTCAGCCTCTTCAATCTCTTCAACTTTGAATTCAGATAAATCTTTTCCAAATTTATCACTTACCTCTTCTAAAAATACTTTATAAATATTCTTTATGCCTTCTATTCTCCAATAATTAGAATTAATAACTGTCCCCATATTAATTTTAATATTTGTAATTTCTTGTTCAAAATGTCTTTCATTTTGTTCAATATCTCTTAAATAGTTTTTATTATATAAATCTTTATAAGCTTTTTTTGTAGCTTTTGAAGTAGTTTCTTTGATAATTAATTCATATAAATTATTAATTTGTTTAACATCTACATCAAAATTTTCACAAGCCTCTTCCATTAATTTTTCATGCATCTTTTTTCCATTTAATATTGTCATTCTTTCATTATCTAAAAAATCAAAAATATATTCTTTTTTTGCTTTTAAGAAATTTAATTTAACAGTAACATCTCTTGCTGTCTTTTCATATTTTCCTATCTTTGTCTCTTCTTTTCCAATTTCATTAATTAATTTTTTCATTTTTTCATAAACACTTATATATAATTCTGCTTCTTCTATTGCAACACTTATTCTTTCTTTTACCGCTTTTTTTATAACATTTTGATTAAAAGCTATTTTCTCATTTTTTCCGTTTTTTATCATAAGATCTATGATATTTTTTTCGATTTCTGTTTTATCTAGTCCAATAAATTTCTTTATTTCACCTATACTTTTTTTGTCGATATTTTTAAAGTAGTTTACTGAGTTTTCCATTTTATTTATATGATTTGCTTCAGCTGTTCTTTTTATTCTTGCATTTTTATTTCTTTCTCTTTGTCTTTCAGTAAAAATAATTAATGCTTTCATATATGTTTCTCGTAACTCTTTAAGCTGTCCATTATTTTTATCTAGTTTATCTTCTATTTTTCTAAGTTTATTATCAAGAGTATTTGGATTTTCTCCAAAATCGTTAAATAGTGTATTTCTTTCTTCTTCTAATTCTATATTAGACTCATGTATTTTTGATTGTTTTTTTTGTAATTCTTCAATTTCAGAAGCTACAATATCAAATTTTTCTATAACATTTTCTTCTTCTGTTTCAATTTTTGCGTATTCTGTTATTTCTTTAATTGTTTCGCAATAATTTTGAAAATTTGTAACAATATTATTTTCTTTATGCATTCCAAAAAGCTGACTAAAATATCTTTCTAGAACAATTGCACTTCTCTCATACATTGTAGAGTCCCCCATATTATTTTATTTTTTCTAATTATACATAAAATAATAAAAAAAGTCTAGTAATATACTACACTTTTTTCATTTTTTTATATTTCTTTAATATTATTTTGTAATTGATAATATTTTATATTTCATTATTCCAGCTGGTGCATTTACCTCTACAATCTTATTTTTCTTTGAACCAAGTAAAGCTTCACCAAGTGGTGATTCATTAGATATTTTATTTTCTGCAAGATTTACTTCTGTAGAACCAACTATTGTATATTCAATTTTTTCATCAAATTCCATATCTAATACTTTAACTTTATTTCCAATTTGAACAGTTTCTGTATCTATCTCTTTTTCATCAATAATTTTTGCATGTCTTATTTTATTTTCTAATTCTACTATTTTTACCTCATTTTCTGCTTGTGCTGTTTTTGCTTCATCATATTCTGAATTTTCAGATAAATCTCCAAAACCAAGTGCTACCTTGATTCTATCAGCTATTTCTGCTCTTTTTTCTGTTCTTAAATAATTAAGCTCCTCTTCTAACTTATTATAACCTTCTTGAGTTAATATAACTTCTTTCTCTTCCATTGTTTATTTCTCCCTTCAGTTTTTTTGTATATTTACTTTTTAAATCTTTAATATATTACGATAGTTTTTGTTATTTGTCAAGACATTAATATTTTTTTACTACCTTTCATGTAATCAAGACCAGAAAATATAGTTGCAATTGTTTGTATACTCATTAATAAGGTAACAATAAGATTTAACACCATATCTCCACCTTGTAATACTCCTGAAAAACATTCACCGAATTTATTTAAATCTAAAAATGCTAAAATTATTGCAATCATCTGTGTTACAGTCTTTAGTTTACCCCATTTTGAGGCTGCTATTACATTTCCACCTTTTTGTTCTGCAACTAATCTGTATCCTGATATTATAAATTCTCTAAATAGCACTATGCTTGGAATCCATGCTGGTAATTTTTGCATTTCTACTAACATTATCATAGCAACTAAAACTAATATTTTGTCAGCTATTGGATCTAAAAATTTTCCAAATGTAGTTACTTCATTGTTTTTTCTTGCTAAATATCCATCTAATTTATCTGTGATTGATGCAATCACAAATATTATATCTATTATTATCCATTCAATTGGTATCCCAAAAAATCTTCCATCTATTCCTAAAAAAGGTATTATAACCATTATTGGTACTAATATTATTCTAAATATAGTTAATTTATTCGGTAAATTCATTTTCTCATTCCTTTCGCCATATAAAATAAATGATTATAATTAATTATTTTTTTCATTTAAAATTTCAATAGCTTTTTTCAATTGTGTATCATCTTTCTCTTCTATATTTAATACATTTTTTACCGTATCTGGTAGTTTAACATTTGAATCTGGCTCTATTCCAATTTTATTAATTTTAGTTTTATTTGGAGTTAAATATTCTTCACATGTAATTTTTAATCCACTACCATCTGGTAAAGTTAATAATTGTTGAATTACACCTTTTCCATAAGTTTTTTCTCCTACTATTACAGCTTTACCATTGTCTTTTAAAGCTCCAGCTAGTATTTCAGATGAACTTGCAGTATTTCCATTTGTTAAGATTACAGTTGGCACATTAACTATTGGATCTTCTTTAGACTTCATTATTTTTTCATTATTATTTTTATCAACTTCATATAAGATTACTTTATCTTTTTCTAATATGTAATCAGCAATTTCTAATGCTTCGTCTACAATTCCGCCACCATTATTTCTTAAATCTATTATAAGTGACTTTATATTTTGTTTTTGTAATTCTTCATATTTACTTTTAAATTCTTCAGATGTATTTTCATCAAAAGAAGTAAATTCAATATAACCAATATTTTTATTTATTACTTTTCCTTCTACTGGATTTATTCTTATATTTTCTCTTATTAATTGAAACTCTTTAGTTTCTGTTCCTCTTAAAATTTGTATTTTAACAGTAGAACCAGCCTCTCCTTTTATTTTATTAGCTGCAACAGACATTTCATCTGCCGTGTATTGAATATCATCTACTGATATAATTAAATCACCTGGCAAAATTCCTGCTTTTTCTGCAGGACTTCCTTTTATTGATGATAAAACCATAATTTTATTTTTCTCTGTATCTTTTACCATATATATACCAATACCAACAAAATTTCCAGTTGTATCATCTAGAAAATCTTTCATCTTATCTTTTGATATATATTCAGTATACGGATCATTTAAGCCTTCGATATATCCTTTTATTGCTCCTTCTTCTAATTTTTCTTCATTAACTTCACCTAAAAAATATTTATCAATAAGTTTTTTATATTTTTCTAATTTAGTTGATATATCTCCACTATTACCTATCAAAGAACTTATATCTGATTTATTTGTACCTATGCTATTGTTTGATATTAAATATTTATACATTCCTATGGTTGTTAATAAAAAAGTAATAAAAGCTACTAAAGCTATTAACATTATGACCTTATATACTTTAAATCTCTTTTTTTCTTCCATTTGCTTTCATCCCTTTTCAAATTTTATTCAAACATTCTATAAATAATTCCTTGGATCTTGTCTACAAGCATATGTTCCTGGACTAGTTCTCACTTCGAAATGTAAGTGTGGACCTGTTGAATTTCCCGTTGAACCAACTCTCATTATTTGTTGTCCTTGTTTTACTGTATCTCCTGCAGATACTGTTCTTGAACCATCTTGTCCATGTGCATATAGTGTATATAGACCATTATAATGTGCAATTAATATGTAATTTCCATAACTTCCACTTAATCTTGTTGATGTTACAACATATCCATCTGCTACTGCATATACTGGTTGACCATTTATACCACCTGTTCCAAAATCAACAGCTCCATGAAAATGACCACTTTTATAATACATACCTGTTGTTATAGTTGTATATCCTGATGGTACAGGGTAAATAAATCCTGATGAACCTGCAGATGTTGGAGTTCCACTTGAACCTGATTTACCTGAATTTGATGATGATCTTCTTGCAGCTTCTTCTTGTGCTCTTTTTATAGCTGCTTGTGCTGCTTGAATTTGACTATCTATTGATTTATTTGCCTCTCTTAATTCATCTATTTGTTGTTGTAATTTTTTCTCATCTTCAGATAATTTTTCCACTTGTTCATCTTTCTCAGCTTTTGCAGTTTTTAATTGTACTGTTGCACTTTGTTTACTAGCTTTAGAAGTATCTAATTCTCTTTTACTGTTTTCTAAATCTTCTTTAGCTTTTTGTATTTCCTCTTTTTGTTTTTGAATCTTTTCTAATAATTCAGTATCTTTTGTTGTTACTTCTGATATTAAATAATAGTTTGAAATTAAATCTGTTATACTATCAGAAGATAAAAGGAAATCTAAGTAAGATGTTTCCCCTGCTTCTTGCATAGTAACTAATCTTGACTCTAGTAATTCCTCTTGATTTGTATAATCCTCTTGTGCCTTATTTAGTTTTTGTTCTGATTCAGATATCTTGTTGTTTAAATTACTAATTTTTGCATCAAGTTCATCAATTTGCTTTTGATAATCATTAATTTGATTATTAAGTTTGTTTACTTCATCTACAGTTTTATTTTTTTGTTCTGTAACTTCTTCTTTTTTCTCGTTAACTTCATTAATTTTTTCCTGATTTTCTTGTTTTTGACTATTTAATTGACTAGTACTTGCAGCTAAAGAAACTCCTCCTTGCATTAACATTATTAATACTAAACAAACCCCTAAAAATTTTAAAACTAAACTTTTCATAAGTTCCTCCTATTTTTACTTTTACCCATTTTAATTTTGCGTATTAGTATTTTGTGTGTCATTTTGTTCATCTGTTTTGTTTTCATTTTTCTCTTCGTCTTTTTTGCTAGCATCTGGTATTAAACCATTTGTTATGTATGGCATTGGATCTGTAACAACCCCATTTAGCCTTACTTCAAAATGTGCATGTGCACCTGTAGAATATCCTGTTGAACCAACCTTTAGTACAGATTCTCCTCTTTTTACAGTTTGTCCGAACTTCTACTAAAATTTCTGAACCATGTGCATATAAAGTAGACACTCCTCCTCCATGGTCTATTATTACCATATTTCCATAAGCAGAATTGAACGCTGCTTTTGTAACAATTCCATCATTTGCAGCTATGAAATTAGCTCCCATTGGCGCACTGATATCTACACCTGTA
>Ga0247609_10002075_pt1 | contig 22039 bp, 35 predicted proteins | sample 172DNAGHGlowgp2_FD_193487 | JGI IMG/M metagenome (GOLD analysis project Ga0247609, IMG submission 193487) | Sheep rumen microbial communities from Palmerston North, Manawatu-Wanganui, New Zealand - 1728 DNA GHGlow gp2 | ecosystem: Host-associated > Mammals > Digestive system > Stomach > Rumen ...
ATTAACAAACACCAATGCCTGGTTTAATTGGAAAGAAAGTCGGAATGATTTCCGTCTTCGGTGCCGACGGGAAGAATATCCCGTGCACTGTCATTGAGGCTGGTCCGTGTGTTGTCACGCAGGTTCGCACTGTAGAAACCGATGGTTATGCAGCCGTGCAGCTTGCCTATGACGAAAAGAAAGAGAAACGCACCAGCAAGGCTCTCAAGGGCCATTTCGAAAAGGCTGGAACTACTCCCAAGAAGAAGCTCGTGGAATTCGAAGCTGACTTCGCAGGAGAGCTCAAGCTCGGAGACACCGTCACCGTGGCCGACATCTTCACTGAAGGTGTCAAGTTCGTTGACGTTGTCGGTACTTCTAAGGGTAAAGGTTTCCAGGGCGTCGTGAAGCGTCACGGATTCGCCGGTGTCGGTGGTGTCACCCACGGTCAGCACAACCGTCTTCGTCACCCCGGTTCCATGGGCGCATCCTCATGGCCTTCCCGCGTATTCCCCGGAATGCGCATGGCCGGCCACATGGGTTCGGAGCGCGTTAAGGTTTTCAACCTGGAAGTCCTGAAGGTTATCCCCGAGAACAATCTTCTGGTTATCAAGGGTTCCGTCCCCGGAGCCAAGGGTTCTTACTTAATTCTGGAGGCTTAAACTATGGAACTTTCTGTATACAAGATCGACGGAACTCTCTCCGGTAAGAAAGTCGTCCTTGACGAAAAGGTGTTCGGCGTAGAGCCCAACGACCACGTCATCTATCTGGACGTACTCAGCTATCTCGCAGCACAGCGTCAGGGCACTGCCAAGACCAAAGACCGCAGCGAGGTTGCCTATTCCACCAAGAAACTCGGCCGTCAGAAGGGCGGTGGCGGTGCACGTCACGGTTCCCTCAAAGCCGGTATCTTCGTAGGCGGCGGCAACGTGTTCGGCCCCAAACCCCGCGACTATCGTTTCAAGCTCAACAAGAAAGTAAAGCAGCTCGCACGCGTGAGCGCACTCTCTTATAAGGCTGCCGAAAACAAGATCGTGGTTGTGGAGCCCTTCGCAATGGACGCCCCCAAGACCAAGGAATTCAAGAACATCCTTTCCGCCATCAAGGCCGGAGACCGCAAGGTCCTGTTTGTTCTTCCCGAGAATTCCAACAATATTTTCCTCTCATCCCGTAATCTGCCTCAGGTGCAGGTTATCACCGTTGACGAGATTAATACCTACGCTATCATGAATGCCCATTCCCTGGTGCTTGTGGACGGCGTGCAGGACATCCTCGCAGCAAGAGTAAAGTAAAGGAGAAAAAGAAATGGGTATTTTAGTTAAGCCAATCGTAACCGAAAAAATGACGGCTCAGGGCGAAAAGCTGAACCGTTACGGTTTCATAGTGGACCGCAAGGCCAACAAGATTCAGATCAAGGCTGCCGTAGAGCAGATATACGGAGTTTCCGTTCAGGATGTCAACACCGTAAATTACCACGGCAAGCGCAAGCAGCGCTACACCAAGTCCGGACTTCTGAAAGGCCGCACCAATCACTTCAAGAAGGCATTCGTCACTCTTGCAGGTGAAGACAAGATTGATTTCTACGCTAACATCTAAGAAGGAGAATAAATTATGGCAATCAAAAAGTACAAGCCGGTAACTCCCGGCCAGCGCAACAAGGCTATCAGCTCCTTCGACGAAATCACCGCGAAGAAGCCCTACAAGAAGCTCCTTGCTCCCCTCAAATCCACCGGCGGCCGCAACAATACCGGCCAGATGACCGTACGCTACCGTGGCGGCGGACACAAGAGGATGTACCGTCTTGTGGACTTCGTCCGCAACCGCGACGAATTCAAGGCAACCGTTCTCACCATCGAGTACGATCCTAACCGCAGCGCACGCATCGCCCTCATCCAGTACGAGGACGGTCTCAAGAGCTACATCATCGCCCCCAACGGCCTTCAGGTAGGCCAGGTGGTGGAAAGCGGTCCCAACGCAGCTCCCGATATGGGCAACTGCCTCCCTCTCGCAAACATTCCTGTCGGTACCCTCGTACACGCTATCGAGCTCCGTCCCGGCCAGGGTGCCGCAATGGCACGTTCCGCCGGCACCTACGCCCAGCTCGCAGCCCGCGAAGGCAAGTACGCCATCCTGCGCCTCCCTTCGGGCGAGACCCGCATGGTTCCCGTCACCTGCCGTGCAACCGTAGGTACTGTTTCCAACCCGGATCATAATCTGGAATCCGACGGTAAGGCCGGACGTACCCGCCATCAGGGTCGTCGTCCCCACAACCGTGGTGTTGTCATGAACCCTCATGATCACCCCATGGGCGGTGGTGAAGGCCGCGCCTCCGGTGGACACCCTCGTTCCCGTAAGGGTCTGCCTGCAAAGGGCTACAAGACCCGCAACCCGAAAGCCGTGTCCAACAAGTTCATCATTGAAAGACGTAAGAAATAACGGAATAAACTAACAGATTATGAGTCGTTCACTTAAAAAAGGACCGTACATTCAGGAAGCACTCGAGAACAGGATTCTCGCTATGAATGACGGCAGCAAGAAGAAAGAGGTTGTCAAGACTTGGTCCCGTGCCAGCATGATTTCCCCTGACTTTGTGGGCCACACCATCGCAGTTCACAACGGCAATAAGTTTATTCCCGTTTACGTTACTGAAAACATGGTAGGTCACAAGCTGGGCGAATTTGCTCCCACCCGCACTTTCCGCGGCCACGCAGGCAACAATAAGAAATAATGTTTAAAGAATTGACATTATGGGAAAGAGAAAAAGACTGATGGCCGAGCGCCTGAAAGAGACCAAGAAGCAGACCGCTATAGCAAAACTTAATGACGTTCCTACCTCTCCCCGCAAGATGCGTCTGGTAGCAGACACCGTTCGCGGAGTGGAAGTAAACCATGCCCTGGATCTTCTCCACTACTCGAAGCGTGACGCTTCCCAGCATCTGGAGAAACTTCTCAAGAGCGCTATCGCCAACTGGGAAGCCAAGAACCCCGAGCAGACCAAGGAACTGGAATCCGGTAACGTTATCGTCAAGACCATCATGGTAGACGAAGGACGCACCCTCAAGCGCATCCGTCCCTGCCCTCAGGGCCGCGCCGGCCGCATCCGCAAGCGTTCCAACCACGTTACCATCGTACTTGACGTTAAATCAGTGGAGGAATAAACTATGGGTCAGAAAACTAATCCAATCAGCAACCGTATCGGTATCACCCGTGGTTGGGACTCCAACTGGGTAGGCGGAAACTACGCCGAAAAAATCGCCGAGGACTACGAAATCCGTAAATACCTGGGCAGCCGCCTTGCTAAGGCCAGCCTGTCCCGCATCATCATCGAGCGCACCCTCAAGCTCATCACAGTCACCATCCACGCCGCCCGTCCGGGCGTGATCATCGGCAAAGGTGGTCAGGAAGTTGACAAACTGAAAGAAGAGCTCAAGAAGATTACCAAGAAGGATGTTCAGGTAAACATCTTCGAGGTAAAGCGCCCCGAGGTTGACGCCACTATCGTGGCCGATTCCATCGCCCACCAGATCGAAGGCCGCGTGAGCTATCGCCGCGCCATCAAGATGGCCATCGCCACCGCAATGCGCGTTGGAGCAGAAGGCATCAAGGTCCAGATCAGTGGCCGCGTAGGCGGAGCAGAAATCGCCCGTTCCGAGATGTTCAAGGAAGGCCGCACCCCGCTGCACACCTTCCGCGCCGACATCGACTACGCTCTTGCAGTAGCTCACACCCAGATGGGTACCATGGGTATCAAGGTGTGGATCTGCAACGGCGAAAAGTACGGCAAGCAGGATCTTAGCCCCAACGCTGGTTTCGCTGCCAATTCCGCAGCTCCCGGCACCGGCCGTCGTGAAGGCGGACGCGGTGGCGATCGCGGAGAGCGCCGCGGAGGCCGTGGCGGCCGTCGCGAAGGCGGACGCGGAGAACGTCGCTAAGCAATTAGCACTAAGCAGAAAAAGCCGGCCCTTGTGGTCGGCTTTTTTTATGAAAAATGTTTAACTTTGCACATCTGAAAATATTTTAAAAACAAGCGATATGAAAACAAGTACTATTGTAATGATTGCAGCGGCTGCGGCTTTGATGACCATCGGCTGCTCTCCCAAGAAGTCCGTGGAGGAAAAACTGGCTGAACTGAACGCCTGGAATGCGGCATTCCGCGAATTCGCCATGAACCGCCTCATGCAGCTGGAGGATTCTCCCGAAGCTCAGCAGGAATTCCTGGACTCGGCATCCGCCGCATATCTGGAGTACAATATGGCCGCCCTCAATGAGAATCTTGACAACGAAGTGGGCGTGGTCGCCCTCAAGGAAGTTTATAACGACCTGGACGACGAAGAAATGCTGGATGTGCTGGGCAAACTCACTGCTCCGCTGGATTTCCAGGATTCCTTGTTTGTAGCTGGTCTCAAGACCTCCGTGGAATCACGGGTGAATACCGCCGAAGGAAAGATGTTCACTGACTTCGAGGTAGACGGTGTCAAATTTTCCGACTTTGTGGGCAAGGGCAAATACGTCCTTGTGGACTTCTGGGCAAGCTGGTGCGGTCCCTGCCGCAGGGAGATTCCCAACATCAAGAGTGTTTACGAAGAGTTCCACGGCGATGATTTCGATGTCCTTAGCGTTGCCGTATGGGACAAGCTGGAAGACACGCAGAAGGCCATTGAAGAGGAACAGCTTTCCTGGAATCAGATTTTGCAGGCCAACACCATCCCTACCGACATCTATGGTATCCAGGGTATTCCGCACATCATCCTTTTCGGCCCCGACGGAACCATCCTTAAGCGCGGTCTCCGCGGCGAGGATATCCACGATGCCGTTGAAGAAGCCCTGAACAGGTAAATTGACCGTTAAGGAAAAAATAGCCTTATTTCCCCATTCCCCCGGCGTGTACCGTTATTACGACGCCGAGGGAAAGGTTATTTACGTGGGTAAGGCAAAGGACCTGCACAAAAGGGTGGCGCAGTATTTCGTGCCCCCCGAGCGTCTGAATACCAAAACCCGCATACTGGTTTCCAAGATAGCAGACGCCCAGTTCTCGGTGGTGGACTCCGAGGCCGACGCCCTGCTTCTGGAAAACAACCTTATAAAGCAGTACAAGCCGAAGTACAATATCCTGCTGAAGGACTCCAAGACCTACCCCTGGATATGCGTCACAGGCGAGGAATTCCCCCGCGTGTTCATAACCAGACGCATTGAAAAGGGGAAGGGGAACCGCTATTTCGGCCCGTACAGCAGCGTCATGCATGCGCGCAGCATGGTGGATTTCTTCGGGGAGGTATACCGGCTCCGTACATGTTCCATGAAGATCACTTCCGACGCCATAATGCACGGAAAGCTTCGGCCCTGCCTTAAGATGCACATCCAGAAGTGCGATGCCCCATGCGTAGGGAAAATCTCCCGTAAGGAGTACGACGACGAAATTCAGGAGATAGTGCATATACTGAGCGGCCGGGGCGGGGAAGTGATACGCCATTACAAGGCGCTCATGGCACAGGCGGCCGAAAATCTGGAATTCGAGCAGGCGCAGGTGTACAAGGAGAAGCTCAGGACATTGGAAAAGCACTATTCAAAAAGCATCATCACCTCGGCAACCGACGTCGATACCGACGTTTTTTCGATGGTTTTCGACGGATTCGAGGCTTTCGGAAACTTTCTGCGCATACGCGGCGGCGCAATCGTCCAGTCCCTAAACCTTGGCTTCAAGAGCCAGATCGAAGAAGGGGAGGCCTCTATGCTTTCCACCTTCATCGGCGAAATTGAAGATAAATTCGGCGCGCTTTCGAAGGAGGTAATAGTGCCTTTCCTTCCGGACGTCGAAATCGAAGGCGTCCAGTTCCGCATTCCACAAAGGGGCGACAAACTGTCGCTGCTTGAACTGAGCGCCAAAAACGCCAAGGAGTTCCACTTCAACAGCCTGAAGCAGCGGGAGCATACGGACCCCGAGGCTTTCCGCATGAGCGCTATGCTGGACCTCCAGAAGGCCCTTGGCATGAAAGAACTGCCGCGCCATATCGAGTGCTTCGACAACTCCAACATACAGGGCACCAATCCCGTGGCCGCCTGCACCGTTTTCCGCGACGCGGAGCCGTCCAAGAAGGACTACCGCAAGTTCAAGATAAAGACGGTTGTCGGCGCCAACGACTATGCTTCCATGAAGGAAGTGGTGAACCGCCGCTATTCCAGGATGCTGGCCGAAAACCCCGACGACCTGCCGCAGCTGATTGTGATTGACGGCGGCAAGGGGCAGCTGGCCTATGCTCACGAGGCCCTGACGGAGCTCGGGATAGTGGACAAGCTCATGGTCGTCGGACTTGCGGAAAGGATGGAACTTGTGATAAAGGTGGACGATCCGTATCCGCTTTTCATCGACCGCAATTCCCAGGCCCTGAAGGTCCTGCAGCGCATCCGCGACGAAGCCCACCGCTTCGGCATCACTTTCCACAGGGACCTTCGCTCAAAGGCGGCCATCCAGAGCGCCCTCCGCGAGATAAAAGGCGTGGGCGAAAAGACGGAGCAGCGTCTCCTGATGCGCTACGGTTCGGTCGCAAAGATTGCCGCAGCGCCCCTGGAAGAGCTGTCGGCCCTGGTAGGCGCCAGCCTGGCGGTGCAGATACATGATTATTTGAACGATGGTTGAGATACGCTCGCTTCGCTCGGTATGACAAAACTATTGTCATTCCGAGGCCCGACTCGCTCGGTATGACAAAACTATTGTCATTCCGAGGCCCGACTCGCTCGGTATGACAAAACTATTGTCATTCCGAGGCCCGACAGGGCCGAGAGAATCTCCCGTGGTATGACAGAAGACAAATGACAGAGAAACAGTTTAACAAATGGTTCAGTGCAGTGCTGATGTGCCTTATGGTCATCACCATTGCCATTACTACGGTATTCAAGCTGCAGGAGCCTCAGGCAAGGACCCTGCTTATACTTGTGGCGGCAGCAGGCTCAGTCATGGGCGTTGCGTCGTCGGTCCTTAGCGCCAACGGTCTCATCTGGACCTTCCTTTTCGGCCTGCTGGATATAGCATGCTGCCTTATAGTGGATGCCGACAACGGTATCTGGGGCGACTTTTCCATGCATCTTTTCTATCTTCTGCCGATGAATATCATAGGCATAGTGCAGTGGAAAAAGCGCGGTGCCGTGGGTGCCAAGACCGAAGTGAAGGCAAGACGGCTTACAACTAAACAGCGCTGGATTGTGGCTGGCGCAACCATAGCCGGCTTCGCTGTAATTTACGGCATCCTTATCGGCATCAAATTCTGGACGCTGGACAGGGGAGAAATAAACCGCGTCCAGGTCTTTGCCGATGCAGCCCGCACGACTTTCAATATCGCAGGGCAGATTCTGATGGCCCTGGCGTTCTACGAGCAGTGGTATCTGTGGATACTTGTTAACATTGCCTCCATCCTCCTGTGGGGAAGCACTATGCTGTCTTCGGCCGCCTCCAGTTATACTGTAGTGATGTTTATAAAATACTGCTTCTACCTCGTCAATTCCTTCAACGGACTCAGAATTTGGCTTAAGCTAAGCAGGTCGGAAAGATGATATTTTCATTTTAAAGATTTTTTTCTTAACTTTGCGCGTAATATCGATTTGGAAAAAGATAAAACGTATAAATAAACTTAAAACCTAGCATTATGACAAAGGAAGAAATCGTAAAGCAAGTCACCGCTATCATCGTTGACAAGCTTGGCGTAGAGGAAAGCGCAGTTACCGAATCTGCAAGCTTCACCAATGACCTCGGCGCAGATTCCCTGGACACCGTAGAACTTCTTATGGAATTCGAGCGCGTGTTCAAAATCAAGATTCCCGATGAGGAAACCAGCGGCATCGCAACTGTAGGTGACGCCATCGCCAAAGTAACCGAGAAAATCGGCGAATAATACAAAGGCAAAATAAAATAAAAAGACGGCTTCGAAAGAGCCGTCTTTTATTTTACTCCGATTTCTGCGGGATTGCGAACGTAACCTGGAAGTATGGATGCCTACTGGCCGATGGCCCGTTGAGGATACCGCAGTAGTAGCGGTCTTTATCCAGCTCGGTGGTATAGCTGTAGGATTGCTCAGTGGATGACGCCATCATCTGGGCCAGCATCATATAATTATAGTAATTGCTGTAGCCGCCGTATCCGTAGCTGCTGTAACCATATCCGTAAGCGCCGTAGCCGCCGCCGTACAGGCTGTTGTAGTAGCTGGCGTAAAGCAGGTTCTTGTAGTAGCTGTTGTCATAGAGCGAGCCGCTGGCATTGGCTACCTTCTGGGTGTGTATGGTAAGGAGCCAGATGTCGGATTCTTCGAACTTTTCTTCCTTCTTCAGGGTTTCCTGCAGATGGTAGGTGATGTCCGGAGAATAGCAAAGTATAGAACGGTTCATGTCTCCCTGATTCTCCGAGCTTACGCTGGCATCCGTAAGACCGGCGAATGAGGCCAGCCCGTTGTCGTCCTCTTTGCGGATAGTAGGGCTCAGAACAGAAGGGAAGTATTTCATTTCCTGATAGTCGGCCGGCATTTCGTAAGGCAGGATGATGGATGCCTTCACAATTATGGCTTCAGAAGCGTCTCCGTTCTTGGCCTCAATTGCCTGAATGGTCTTTTCCTTGAGTTCCAGGGCCGATATTACCGGCTTAAGGCCGCCGCCGCCTTCCACCAGGATGTTTCCTTCCCCGGGCTTTCCGGGCGTTGTGGAGTGGCCGGTATGGTTGAAGCAGTACTGGTAGAATTTGAGGTTGTTGCTGAGGTAGGTGGCTTCGTCCTCGAATTCGGTTTCGCCGGGAATAAACACGAAGGTGGAATCTTTTTCCACGCCGTTCCATGTGCTGTGCACTTTCAGTAGTGCCACATTATGGTTCCTGGTGTAGTAATTACTGGAGACGGAGAGGCAGGAGAAGTTGAAAAGATTGATTCGGCCCCCGTCGGTTTCCGGTTTGTCTGTTTCGATGTATATGCCGGGGATGGCGCTCACGTAGTCTTCGTATTTATCCGTGTCGCCGTTTCTGTCCTTAAGGACCGGCCCCAGTTTTTTAATCGCGTCCACAACCTTCTGCGCATATTTCTTGGTAAAGTTGAATGCCAGGGGACCGTCTCCGTCATACACGGGGATGCCGTCGGTCAGGAGCTCGGTTCCATGGGGGATATCCATCACGCTTGTGGTGTTCTCGTCGCCTCCGGGCAGCGTTTTCGTAAGTTCGGTGATGTAGATATTCTGGATTATGTGGGCCTGGTCGTCCTTCGAACAGGATACGGTGTCTCTTTCGAAGTAGATGTCCATGCTCACGGCCTTGGGGTTGCTGCCCATGTCCAGCGTGTCAAGTACGGGGATAAGGTTGAAGGCGGCCTCGCGGGTTGTGAGGCCGAAGATATCGTCCCTGATGGCGCCGATGGTCAGGTGACTGTCCGAGTATCCTGTGAGGCCGTCGCACATTTTCATCTGAATATCTTCCAGAGGGAAGGTTACGGTATATGTGTCGAAGAGGAGGCTTTTGTCCACCAGGCCTTTGCCAAGGCTGCTGTCCACTTTCACGCAGGCGGGTGCCAGTAGGGCTGCTGCTGCCAGAAGGGACGGAAGGAGTTTTCTCATTTCAGTAGGTCGTCGTAAAATGCGTTGTAGCTGTCCATGTAGCTTCCGTCTGCCAGGGCTGCTTCGTTGCAGGGGAGGACGGGAATGCCCAGTTCCTTAGTCTTTTCCAGGACCTTGGGGTCTACGTCCGGGCTGCCCAGAATCACACCGTCGGAATACTGCACTGCCAGTTTAGCAAGTTCCATGCCGTCCGCCTTGTCCGAAAGGGCCGATACGTCCTTCGGCTTGACAGCGCCGTAAAGGATGGTCTTTGCGAAATCGGGGGAGAGGGTTTCCGCGGGGATGTCGTCGTAAATGGACAGGACCACCTTGGAGCCGGAGAAGATGGGGTCGTCTTTGTAGGCTTTCTTGAGATACAGCGGCAGTACGTGCGAAATCCAGCCCGAGCAGTGGATGATATCCGGGGCCCAGCGCAGTTTTTTCACCGTTTCCAGGACGCCGCGGGCGAAGAAGATGGCCCTTTCGCCATTGTCGGCGAAGAATTTTCCGTCTGCGTCGTGATAGATCTGCTTGCGGCGGAAATAGTCCTCGTTGTCGATGAAGTACACCTGAATGCGGGCCGACGAAATGGATGCGACCTTTATTACGAGGGGACGGTCCACGTCTCCTATTATGATGTTCATTCCGGACAGGCGGATTACCTCGTGCAGCTGGTTCTTGCGCTCGTTGATGCATCCGTAACGGGGCATGAAGGCGCGGATTTCCCTGTGCCTTTCCTGTATGCCCTGCAGAAGTTCCCTGGATATCTTGGAAATGCGGGTCTCCGGCAGGTAGGGGAACATCTCGGAACTGACGAACAGAATCTTCTTTACAGAATCTCCCATAATGGTTCTTTTTAGCATACAAATATACTAAAAATTTTTGAGTTTTTGACGCGTTTGGCTAACTTTGGGGCGAAATTAGGTGTAATATGGCTTCTTCCAAAAAGAAATCCACCATGCGAAGGCGTCTTGTAAGCGCCTGGATATCAACGGTCATCAGTCTTTCGCTGGTGCTGCTGCTCATAGGTATGGGAGCACTTCTGATGGTAAACGCCAAGGCGGTGTCGGACTATTTCAAGGAAAGCCTCCAGGTGTCGGTGCTGCTAAAAGAGCACGTGGACGAAGAAGAGGCCCTTGCATGGGAAAGCAAGCTGGCATCGGTCCCCGGTATACGTTCCACCCGCTTCATCTCCCGTGAAGAAGGCGTGGAGGAAATGTCCAGGATGCTGGGCCAGGATTTCCTTGACGTTTTCGAAACAGCCCCCGTGCCCATCTCCATCGACGTTTCCCTGGAGGCGGCTTACGTGTCCTCGGACAGCCTTGCCGTCATTAAGGAAACCCTTGCCGAATCCCCTCTGGTGGAGGAAGTGGTGTACCAGACCTCTCTGGTGGATGCCCTCAACGCCAATCTGCAGAAGATTTCCCTTGGACTGGCCGTCCTGGTGGCCCTGCTTCTGTTCATTTCCTTTGTCCTTATAGCCAACGTAGTGCGTCTTGAACTGTTTTCGCGCAGGTTCACCATCTACACCATGCACCTGGTGGGCGCCACTGCGGGCTTTATACGCGCTCCGTTCGTGGGGCGTGCCGCGCTACAGGGGCTTTTCGCCGCCCTCGTGGCAGTATTGCTTTTGATAGGCGGTCTTTACGTGATCAGGGATTCCTTCGCGCAACTGTTCAATATCTTCACGCTTGAATCCCTTCTCACGGTAATGGGCGTAATGCTCTGCTGCGGAGTCCTGATCTGCACCGTGAGCACTTTCATCGTGGTTTCCCGCATGGTGGGTTACAACCGCGACAAACTTTATGCATACTGATGATGGAAAACAAGAAATCTGATAAGATGGCCATTTCGGCCAAGGGTATACGGCTCATGATTGCCGGCCTTCTGGTGATGGCCGCCGGCTTCATACTTCTTTCCGGAGGCGGCTCCGACGATCCCCAGGTATTCAACTATGCCATGTTCGATTTCCGCCGCCTGGTTGCCGCCCCCATAGTAATCGTTGCCGGCATCGCGGTGGAAGTGATCGCCATCATGGGAAAATTTGAAACGAAGGAATAAAAAGTCCCTCCCCCGAGGGGAGGGGTTTCGGAAGGGGGTAACGTTAAAGAATAAATGATTCATTTATGGATTGGTGGCAGGCTATAATTTTGGGCCTTGTGCAGGGCCTGACTGAGTTTCTTCCGGTGTCCAGCTCTGGCCATCTGATGATTTTCAAGGAACTCGTCGGAGCCGATTCCGAAGGCTTCCTGGATTTTACCGTTACAGTCCATTTTGCAACGGTGCTGGCCACGATAGTGGTCTTCTGGAACGCCATCTGGCAGCTTCTGAAGGGCTTTTTCAAATTCCGTTACAATGACGAAACGGACTACGTGTGCAAGATTCTGGTGTCCCTTATTCCCGTTGCCATCGTAGGCGTTCTGTTCAAAGACAGCGTGGACGCCCTTTTCAGCGGCGAGCTGTGGCAGGTGGGTGTCGGCCTTTGCATAACGGCGGCTCTCCTCATGGTGTCGGACAGCGCGGGCAAGCGTTTCCGTGTGCCTGTAGCCAAAGACACCCGTAACGGCATTTCATACTGGCAGGCTTTCACCGTGGGTCTTGCGCAGGCGTTTGCCGTTGTCCCAGGTGTTTCCAGAAGCGGAAGCACAATTGCCACCGGCCTTCTCACCGGCGTAAAGCGCGAAAACATGGCCCAGTTCTCCTTCCTGATGGTCCTCATCCCCATAGTGGGCGAGCAGTCGCTGGACCTTCTGAAGGCGGCCCTCGGAAGTGAAGGCTTCGGCGGGGGAGTGAGCTCCATTGCCCTTGTGCTGGGATTCGTGGCTGCTTTCCTGAGCGGTCTTTTCGCCTGCAAGGTGATGATTGCCATTGTCAAGAAGGCAAAGCTCACATGTTTTGCTGCCTATTGCCTCCTGGTGGCCCTGCTTATTTTCATTCTGGGCTGATGGTTCGCAAGTTTTCTTATTTCGTTTCCGACGTCCACCTTGGACTTCAGGTTCAGGAACCCGCCCGCAGGGAAGCCCGTTTCGTGGATTTCCTGAAGGGCATTCCGGCCGATGAGACCGAATCGCTGTATCTCCTCGGCGACATCTGGGATTTCTGGTACGAATACCGTGATGTGGTGCCCAAAGGCTATGTGAGGGTGTTTTCGGCCCTGATGGACCTTATGGACAAGGGGGTGAAGGTATATTTTTTCCAGGGTAACCACGATATCTGGAGCTACAGCTATTTCGAAGATATGGGAATGGTACGGCTGACGCAGCCTTATGTCACGCGCATAGGCCGTAAAAGCTTCTGCCTGGGCCATGGTGACGGCCTGGGACCTTCTCCGCTTACCTACCGGATTATGCGCTGGACTTTCCATAATCCCTTTGTCCAGAAGTGCTTCAGCGCCCTGCATCCATGGTTCGCCTTCCGTCTGGGAAATGGCTGGAGCAGGAGTTCCCGTCTCGCGAAAAGCATAAGCTATCCCTTCAGGGGCATGGAAGAGCCGATTTGCCGCTTCTGCCGTGATTTTCAAAAAAGAACGCCCGTCGACTTCTATATCTTCGGGCATTACCATTCCAGGGTGGATATGGGCCTGGACGGCGCCAGGCTTATGATTGTGGGCGATTGGATCACCGGTCCCAACTGGATTGTCTTCGACCGGGAGTCCGGGGAGCTCAGAGCTTGTCAAGGTTAATATCCGGCACGCTTATCACGGGAGGGTCCTCCCTGAAAATGGACCAGTAAAGGCTGGGGAAATCCCCGGCTTTCCATATTTGTACAAGTTCCTCGACGTTTCTGTCAGCGCCTTCGGGATCGTACTGCGACTTGAGGTCGTTGTCGAAAAGCTTGGCTATGCCCTGCCAGAATCCTGCTGCTACACCGTTCTTGTATTCCTTGATAATTGAGTACGACGACATTCCGGTTTCCCTGTCGATGAGTTTCATCATCAGGGCGCCCTGGCTTATGGTCATCTGCCGGAACGCGCCTTCATAGTTCTTGAAAAGCTGTTTCTGAACCTTTTCGATGAAGCCGGTCTTCTTGACGACGCCCATGTTCCGCGCCACTATTATGCTGTCCACGCTCTTCTGGAGCTTGCCGGCAGCTTCGGCGTATGGATAAACCTTGGCGAAACGCCATACAAGTTTGTAGTAGTCGCGCCACTGTTTCTCGCTTTTGCGCTTTGCACGGGCGGTGGACCATGAGGAGCGGATGTTGTCCAGGTACACTGTGTCCCCGTTTTCCACCATCATGCGCATGTAGAAGCCTCCTTCCTGGGTGACCTGCTCCCTGGCGGCCGCCCGGCGGGTTTTGGCTTCGCCTTCCTCGCGCGCCCGGTCCATCGCGTTCTTCACATGATTCTGCGCGCCCGCACCCAAAGGCAGGGCCAGGAGCACTAATGCAATGACGGTATGAAGCAGCGTTTTCATGGTTGCAAAGGTAGTGCATTGCAAAAAACTTACCAAATATGAGATACACTCGCTTCGCTCGGTATGACAATGGGCCTACCATGAGATACACTCGCTTCGCTCGGTATGACAACAGGCCTACCATGAGATACTCTCGCTTCGCTCGGTATGACAACGGGCCTACCATGAGATACACTCGCTTCGCTCGGTATGACATACCGTTTGTCATTCCGAGGCCCGGCAGGGCCGAGAGAATCTCCGGTCGAAAACGCGGGGAACTTTTTTTTATCACTTTGCGTAAGTGACGTATTTTTCGGCACGTTAAGTATCAAAAATCTCGGTCGAAAATATTCAAAAAAAGCGAAAAAAGATTTGGTGATTGGGAAAAATTTTGTAACTTTGCAGTCCCCAAATTGGAGCAAAATGCACCCAACCAGCTGAGTTTCAATGAGTTAGGGATAAAAAGGAAATTTTAAAGCATTTGAGAAATGTTACAGCCTAAAAGAACCAAATTCAGAAGGGAACAGAAAAACCGCATGAAGGGCAATTCCGGTCGTGGAAACCAGCTCGCATTCGGCTCTTTCGGCCTCAAGAACCTTGAGAACTGCTGGCTCACTGCCCATCAGATCGAGGCAGCCCGTCAGGCCATCTCCCGCCGCATGAACCGTGAAGGTCAGATCTGGATCCGTGTCTTCCCTGTGAAGCCGTTCACCGCCAAGCCTCTGGATACCCGTATGGGTAAAGGTAAGGGTGACCCTCAGGGCTTCGTAGCTCCCATCACTCCTGGCCGTATCCTCTTCGAGGCAGAGGGAGTATCCCTTGCCACCGCAAAAGAGGCAATGCGTCTTGCCGCCAACAAGCTTCCCGTCGCCACCAAATTCGTGGTCCGCAGGGATTATGTAGAAGAATAATTAACGGAGGAGAACAAAACAATGAAAGTATCCGAAGTACGTGAGATGTCAGTCGCCGATCTTCGCGACCGCATCGAGGTCGAGAAACAGAACCTCGACACCATGAAACTCAATCATGCGATCTCCCCCCTGGAGGACACCTCCAAGATCCGCAAGACCCGTCAGGATATCGCCCGCATGATAACCATCCTGGCCGAGAAAGAGAAACAGAACTAAAGAGCAAACTACCTATGGAAAGAAATCTTCGTAAAGAAAGAGTAGGTATCGTGGTCTCGAACAAGATGGACAAGACCATCGTCGTGGCCGTGGAAACACACGAGAAGCACCCTATTTACGGCAAGTTCATGAAGAAGACCACCAAGTTCGTGGCCGAGGATGCAAAGAACGAGTGCTCCGAGGGCGATACCGTCCGCATCATGGAGACCCGTCCCCTGTCAAAGACCAAGAACTGGAGATTAGTTGAAATCGTAGAAAAAGTCAAGTAATTATGATACAGCAGGAATCACGTTTAACGGTTGCTGATAACAGCGGTGCAAAGGAAGTCCTCTGCATCCGTGTCCTTGGCGGTACCCGTCACCGTTATGCAACCATCGGCGAGACCATCGTTGTGACCGTGAAGAGCGCCATCCCCGGCGCCGACATCAAGAAAGGCACCGTCACCAAGGCCGTCGTCGTCCGCACCAAGAAGGAAATCCGTCGCGCCGACGGCTCCTACATCCGTTTCGACGAAAATGCATGCGTTCTCCTTAACGGCGCAGGCGAACTTCGCGGCACCCGTATTTTCGGCCCCGTCGCCCGCGAACTCCGCGAGAACTACATGAAAATCGTTTCACTGGCACCGGAGGTCCTCTAAAGCATAAGAATTATGAAAAAGTTCAATATCAAGAAAGGCGATACCGTGTATGTGAATGCCGGTAACGACAAGGGCAAGACCGGTAAGGTCCTGGAAGTCCTCCGCGACAAGGACCGCGTCATCGTGGAAGGTGTGAACATGGTTTCCAAGCACACCAAACCCAACAGCAAGGCTCCCCAGGGAGGCATCATCAAACAGGAAGCAGGCATCCATATCTCCAATGTCAACCTCGTTGACAACGCCGGCAAGCCCACCAGGATTGCCCACAAGGAGGTAGACGGAAAGAAAGTCCGCATTGCTAAAACAACCGGAGAGGAGATTAAGTAATTATGGCAAAGAAAGCAAACAAACCCGCAGAAGTCCAGGCACTTCCCCAGGGCTATACCCCCGACCTCAAGAAGGTTTACAAGGAGGAGATTGTTCCCGCTCTCGTGAAGCAGTTCTCCTACACCACCGTGATGCAGGTTCCCAGGCTCGTCAAGATCACCCTCAACGAAGGTGTGGGCGATGCAACCCAGGACAAGAAACTTGTGGAAGAAGCCGCAGCCGAGCTCTCCATCATCGCCGGCCAGAAGGCAGTCATCACCAACTCCCGCAAGGATATCTCCAACTTCAAACTCCGTAAGGGCATGCCCATCGGCGCAAAGGTCACCCTCCGCGACGTTCGCATGTACGAATTCCTGGAGCGTCTTATCCGTGTGGCTCTTCCCCGTATCCGCGACTTCAACGGTATCTCCGAGAAGATGGACGGTCAGGGTAACTACACCCTCGGTATCAAGGAGCAGATCATCTTCCCTGAAATCGAAATCGACAAGAACCCCCGTATCCACGGTGTGGAAATCACGTTCGTAACCACCGCCAAGACCGACGAAGAGGCTCACGCCCTCCTGAAAGCCTTCGGCCTCCCGTTCAAGAAACACAATAACTAAGATAGTAGCATGGCAAAGGAATCAATGAAAGCACGCGAAGTAAAACGCGCGAAATTAGTTGCCAAGTACGCCGAAAAGCGTGCAGCCCTCAAGGCCGCCGGCGATTATGCCGCCCTTGACAAGCTCCCCAAGAACGCTTCCCCCGTACGTCTCCACAACCGCTGCTCCCTCACCGGACGTCCCAAGGGTTACATGCGCGACTTCGGCCTCAGCCGTATCCAGTTCCGCGAGATGGCTTCCCAGGGTCTCATCCCCGGCGTTAAGAAGGCCAGCTGGTAATCGGACAACGAAACATTACATTTATTTATAATTAACAATCGGATATCGGGCGTCAATATGGCGCCGGTCCACAAAAAGACAAAACAATGACTGATCCTATTGCAGATTTTCTGACCAGAATCCGTAACGCTTACCTGGCAGGCAAGAAGGTGGTTGAAATCCCCTCTTCCAACATGAAGGTGGCCATCACGAAGATTCTGTGTGAGAAGGGTTACATCCTCAGCTACAAAGTAGTTGAAGGCAGCCCCGTGAACACCATCAAGATCGCCCTCAAGTATCACCCCGAGACCAAAGCCGCCGCCGTCAAGAGCATCGTGCGCGTGAGCACCCCCGGTCTCCGCAAGTATGCAGACGTAGCCTCCATGCCCCGCGTCCTCAACGGCCTGGGTATCGCTATCCTGTCCACTTCCAAGGGCGTTATCACCGACAAGGAAGCCAAAGAGCTGAACGTTGGCGGTGAGGTTATTTGCTATGTATACTAATCGTCCAAACGAATTCACATTATGTCAAGAATTGGTAAATTACCTGTAGTCCTTCCCGCCGGCGTAAAAGCAGAGCTTCTCGACGGCAACATCGTGAAGGTGAAAGGCCCCAATGGCGAGATGTCCCAGAAAGTAGATGCCGACATCAAAGTCACCATCGAGGGAAATGAAATCAAGTTCGAGCGTCCCAGCGACCTTCCTCGCTTCCGTTCGATGCACGGCCTGTATCGCGCACTTGTCCACAACATGGTAGTGGGCGTGTCCGAAGGCTTCACCATCAAGCAGGAATTCGTGGGCGTCGGTTACCGTGTAGCTGCTCAGGGCCAGCTTCTGTCCATGTCGCTCGGTTATTCCCACGACATCCAGATCATGCTCCCCGCCGAAGTAAGCGCCGAGACTCCCCAGGTGCGTAAAGGTGAGAACCCCATTCTCATCCTCAAGAGCGCCGACAAACAGCTGGTTGGCCAGGTGGCCGCCAAGATCCGTTCATTCCGCCGTCCTGAGCCTTACAAGGGCAAGGGTATCAAGTTCGCCGGTGAGCAGCTCCGCCGCAAGGCCGGTAAGACCGCTTCGGCTAAATAATTCAGGAGGAAAGCATTATGGCACTCAACAGAATTGAAAGAAGAAGAAGGATCCACTACAGGATTCGCAAGCATGTCAATGGCACCGCCGAGCGTCCCCGCATGGTCGTATTCCGCTCCAACAAGCAGATATACGTCCAGGTCATCAACGACCTCGAAGGCAAGACCCTCGTAGCAGCCTCCTCGAATGACAAGGCTCTCGCAGCACAGACCAAGGGCAAGAACGGTATCGATGCAGCCGCCATCGTTGGCAAGGCCATCGCAGAGCGCGCCCTCGCCGCCGGTATCACCCAGGTGGCTTTCGACCGCGGAGGTTATCTCTTCCACGGCAGAGTTAAATCCCTCGCAGATGCAGCCCGTGAAGGCGGTCTCGTATTCTAAACACCTAATACAACTATGGCAAATTCAAACGTAAAAAGAGTAAAGACCTCTGACCTTGAGCTCAAGGACAGACTGGTAGCCATCAACCGCGTGACCAAGGTCACCAAGGGTGGTCGTCACTTCCGCTTTGCCGCCATCGTCGTAGTAGGCGACGAGAACGGCGTAGTGGGTTACGGCCTCGGTAAGGCAAACGAAGTTACCGCCGCTATCGCCAAGGGCGTGGAAGATGCAAAGAAGAACCTGGTTAAGGTTCCCGTCATCAACACCACCATCCCCCACGAGCAGATTTCCCGTTTCGGCGGCGCCGAAGTTTTCATGAAGCCCGCAGCTCCCGGTACCGGTGTAAAGGCCGGCGGTGCTATGCGTGCTGTATTTGAGAGCGCAGGTGTTCAGAACGTTCTCGCAAAGAGCAAGGGTTCTTCCAACCCCCACAACCTTGTAAAAGCCACCATCCAGGCCCTGACCGAAATGCGTGACGCTTACACCGTGGCAGGTCTTCGCGGCGTTCCCATGTCTAAAGTTTTTAACGGTTAATTCCAGAGAGACTATGGCAAAGCTTAAGATTACCCAGGTCCGCTCCAAGAATGGAGAGACCAAGCGTCAGATCGCTAACCTCAAGACTCTCGGTATCCGCCGGATGCACCAGACCGTAGAGGTGGAAGACACCCCTATCACCCGTGGCATGCTTGCCAAGGTCCAGCACCTGGTTTCTTATGAAGTAATTGACTAAGGAGGATTAGAGATGAAACTTGAAAATCTGAAGCCCGCAAAGGGCGCAACCCATAACAGCAAGCGCGTTGGCCGCGGCCAGGGTTCCGGTAAAGGTGGCACCGCCACCCGTGGTACCAAGGGTGCACAGGCACGTGCCGGCTATGAGCACAAGATCGGCTTCGAAGGCGGCCAGATGCCCATGCAGAGGCGTCTTCCCAAGTTCGGCTTCAAGAATCCCACCCGCGTGGAATTCAAGGGCGTCAACGTTGCAACCATCCAGGCCCTGAGCGAAAAACTCGGCCTCAAGGAATTCGACGTGGATACCTTCATCGCTGCCGGTATCGCCTCCAAGGGCGAACTTGTGAAAGTTCTCGGTAACGGCGAAATCACCGCTGCCGTAGAGGTCAAGGCAAACGCCTTCTCCAAATCCGCTGTCGCAAAGATCGAGGCTGCAGGTGGTAAAGCAACTGTAATCGAATAAGAAGAGTTACGATGAAGAAGTTTTTTGAGACAATCCGGAACATCTGGAGCATCGAAGAACTGCGCAAGCGTATCATCTATACGTTCGGACTTATCCTGGTCTATCGTCTGGGCAGCTTTATCCTGCTTCCCGGTCTGGATCCGGAATATCTGAAGGGCGGCATCAGCGGCACTCAGGAAGGTCTCGTCGGACTGCTTAACATGTTCTCCGGCGGTGCCTTCGGCAATGCCAGTATCTTCGCCCTCGGCGTGATGCCTTACATCTCGGCATCCATCATCGTGCAGCTTCTTGGCATGTTCGTCCCTTCCTTCCGCAAGATGCAGATGGAAGGCGAGAGCGGCCGTCGCAAGATGAACCAGATTACCCGCGGCCTCACCATCCTGGTGCTGGCCATCCAGGGTCCCGCCTATGTGGCCGGTATGATTCCCGCCGCAGCACGCACCGTGACCTGGAGCCCCTTCTGGTTCAACCTCGTTTCCACCGTCATCCTCATGGCCGGTTCCATGTTCGTGATGTGGCTCGGTGAGCGTATCACCGACCGCGGTATCGGCAACGGTATCTCCCTCATCATCATGATCGGTATCGTGGCACGTCTGCCCTACGCCCTCGTCGCTGAATTCACTCAGAAATTCACCGGCAACGGTGTTGGCGGCCCCCTGTTCTTCGTGGTCGAAATGGTAGTATGGGTGCTCGTCATCCTGGCCGCCATCGCCCTCGTGCAGGCAGTCCGCAGGGTTCCCGTGCAGTATGCAAAGAGGGTTATCGGCAACAAGCAGTACGGCGGTGTACGTCAGTACATTCCCCTGAAGATCAATGCTGCCGGCGTTATGCCCATCATCTTTGCACAGGCCCTGATGATGTTCCCCATGCTGCTTGGCCGCTACGACGCCACCCGTGGCATCGCCGCCGCCTTCTCCAGCTACACTACCGTATGGTATAACATCGTATTCGGTCTCCTCGTGATCGTTTTCACCTACTTCTACACCGCCGTCACCGTGAACCCCACCATGATGGCCGAAGACATGAAGAAGAACGGTGGATTCATACCCGGCGTAAAGCCCGGCAAGAAGACTGCCGAATACCTGGACAGCATCATGACCAAGGTGACCCTCCCGGGTTCCATCTTCCTTGCAATGATCGCCTGCATGCCGGCCCTGGCCAACGTGCTCGGCGTCAACAACCAGTTCGCCAGCTTCTTCGGCGGCACCTCGCTGCTGATCATGGTGGGCGTTATCCTGGATACTCTCCAGCAGATTGAGAGCTACCTCCTGATGCGCCACTACGACGGACTTATGAAGACCGGTCGTCTTACCGGACGTTCCGGAATGTAATTTTTGAATGTATTGTCGGGTATCGAGATGCTTAAGCCTAAAACCGAAGAGGAAATAGAGCTCCTGAGGATCAACGGTGAGCTTGTGTCCAAGACGCTGGCCGAGGTCGGTAAGCTGGTCGCCCCTGGTGTGACAACTGCGAAGTTGTGTGAGGTGGCCGAGACCTTTATCCGTGATCACGGTGCAGTTCCTTCCTTCAAAGGTTACGACGGTTTTCCCGCAGCTCTCTGCATGAGCGTTAACGATGTGGTGGTCCACGGTTTCCCCAACGACCGCCCCCTGGAAGAGGGAGACATCGTTTCCGTGGATTGCGGAACCCTGTACAAAGGCTACAACGGCGATTCGGCGTACACCTTCCCCGTCGGGGAGGTGGATGCCGAAACCCGGAAGCTCCTGGATGTCACCAAGGCATCGCTGTACAAGGGTATCGAGGCTGCAGTTCACGGAAACCGCGTGGGCGATATCGGATACGCGGTGCAAACGTACGCTGAGTCATTCGGTTTCTCCGTAGTCCGCGAACTTGAAGGACACGGAATCGGCCGGGAAATGCACGAGGACCCCGGTGTTCCCAATTACGGGAGAAGGGGCCGCGGCACCCACCTGGTGGACGGAATGACAATTTGTATCGAGCCTATGATCTGTGCAGGCGGCAGAGGTGTGTATCTTGCAAAAAATGGTTGGGCAGTACACACCGCCGATCACAAAAAAGCGGCCCATTACGAGCTTACGGTTGTTGTCCGAAAAGGCCGGGCGCAGCAGCTCTCCACATTCGACTACATTGAGAAAGATGGTTCCATTAACATCTAATGCGTTTTTTTAACTATGTCCAAACAAGTAGCTATCGAGCAGGACGGTACAGTGATTGAGACCCTCCCCAACGCGATGTTCCGCGTAGAGCTGGAAAACGGTCATGTCCTCCTCTGCAACATTTCTGGTAAGATGAGGATGAACTTTATCCATATCCTTCTCGGTGACAGGGTCAAAGTTGAAATCTCGCCTTACGATTTAACCAAAGGAAGAATTTCTTTCAGATACAAATAAAAAATAGATAACGATGAAAGTCAAGACCTCCATCAAGAAACGCAGCGAAGACTGCAAGATTGTCCGGCGTAAAGGCCGCCTGTACGTTATCTGCAAGAAGAACCCCAAGTTCAAGATGCGCCAGGGTTAAT
>Ga0247609_10002076_pt1 | contig 22039 bp, 21 predicted proteins | sample 172DNAGHGlowgp2_FD_193487 | JGI IMG/M metagenome (GOLD analysis project Ga0247609, IMG submission 193487) | Sheep rumen microbial communities from Palmerston North, Manawatu-Wanganui, New Zealand - 1728 DNA GHGlow gp2 | ecosystem: Host-associated > Mammals > Digestive system > Stomach > Rumen ...
CCAAGAACAGATCCTCACCTGCTTTCTTACTACGGCCATACTCTGAGTTACCAAAACGTCCAGTGAGACTAGCCTGCTGACTTGAAGACAACATCACAGGGCAAGTATTCTTATGATTCTTCAGTGTATCTAGCAATGTAGAAGCAAACCCGAAGTTGCCCTGCATAAACTCCTCTTGATTCTGAGGACGATTTACTCCAGCAAGATTGAATACAAAATCGCAGTCTTTACACCAAGCATCCAGCTCTTCCGGCGTACTATCAAGGTCATATTCATATACAGCCTCAATAGTCAAACCCGGGTGGGTCTTGTCCTTACCAGCCTGTATGTTCTTTAGTGCCCAGCAGAGGTTTTTACCAACAAATCCCTTGGCACCTGTAACGAGAATCTTCATATTATACGAGATTGGGAATTCCGTTCAGTTCGTTTTGAATATAGGTCAAAGAAGCAATCTTCTCCTTCGTTTCCTCCAGATTCAGAATCCTCGTGTTATTCGAGTTGAACTCATCTATCAATGCCCTCTTCACGTCACCCTCCTTGAAGTACTTGTCGTAGTTCAGATCACGGTTATCTGCAGGTACTGCATAGAAATTCCCCATATCAATAGCCTTGGCAGCCTCTTCCTTGGTCAGCAAGGTTTCATACATCTTCTCTCCGTGGCGGATACCAATGACGCGAATCTCAGGATCATTAGGAGCCTGGTGCTTAAAGAGTTCCACTACAGCTTTAGCCTGCGTCTCAATCGTACAGGCAGGGGCTTTTTGCACCAGAATGTCACCATTCTTGCCATTCTCAAAGGCAAACAGCACCAAATCCACAGCCTCTTCCAACGACATAATGAAGCGAGTCATCTTAGGCTCAGTCAGTGTGATAGGATTGCCCTTGCGGATCTGGTCAATCCAGAGAGGAATCACAGAACCACGGCTGCACATAACATTACCATAACGGGTGCAACAAATTTTTGTGTCACCACTCAAACGACTCTTGGCAACAGCAATTTTTTCTTCAATAGCCTTCGTGATACCCATAGCATTGATAGGATAAGCAGCCTTATCTGTACTCAGACAAATAACGCACTTCACCCCAGCGTCAATGGCGGCATCCAGTGTATTGTCCGTACCAATCACATTGGTCTTCACAGCCTCCATCGGGAAGAACTCGCAACTGGGCACCTGCTTCAAAGCAGCAGCATGGAAAACATAGTCCACACCCTTCATGGCATACTTCAGGTTCGAGCGGTTTCTCACATCACCGATGTAGAACTTCACCTTATTCGCCACCTCCGGCATCCTTGCCTGGAAGTCGTGACGCATATCGTCCTGTTTCTTTTCATCACGCGAGAAGATACGAATCTCCCCAATATCGGTTCTGAGGAACCTGTTCAATACTGCATTACCAAAGCTGCCTGTACCACCGGTAATGAGCAGCGTCCTGTCTTTAAATACACTCATAATTTATATTATTCTTTAATTCTCAAATTCTTGATAGTTTTAGAGTATTCCGCGTTTTTAGATGTTTTCGGGATTAAAGACTTCATCCTCTTCCAACGGATGATAAGTACCGTCCTTGGCTTCAAAGAGGATAGTCCCACTCTCCAGACACCTCAAGCTATGCCATTGACCTTTCTCGATATTCAGCACAACTCCTCCTGGCACCATATCTATGATTTCGGTGAGGTTGCCGTTCTCATCATAGAAATACTCCTCAAAGTGTCCACGAATACAAACACACGTCTCAGAAGAACCCTTATGTCTGTGTATAGGCATCACTGTTCCTGGCTCCAAAGCATTAAGCATACGCTGTGAATGGTCGTCAGCACTATTTCGCAAGTCCAGACTTGCACGCAAGCGCTCTGATGCCTTAGCCTTAGCCGTCAACTCGTCTAATATCTCATTATCTACAATCATTCTCTAATTCTTTAATTCTTGAATATAATTATAATCAAGGTCAACGTCAGCGTCAAAGTCAGCGTCAACGTCAACGTTAAAGTTTAAATTTATCTTCTCGTCAACTTCCACAACTTATGCCACACAATCCAAACAGGTGCCCAGATAACATCTGAAGGATAGTGAGTTAGCAAATGCATATTATGCGTCAATATCGCTTTTACTGCTCCTAGTTTACCACCAGAATGCTTCAATCTCTCATCATGATGTCCGAAGTTTCCTCCCATCATCACTTGTTCCAGAATATACCTACCCTCTTTCTCGTCAGGCTCCCCCAACATCCATTCACGGGGCATTCCTAACACTTCGTGCATCACCCACATCAGCCCCCTGGCAAACCTCGTCATTCCAAACTCACGCACCGCCTTATACGCATAACTCTCGTTAACGTTAAGGTTAAGGTCAACGTCAAGGTCAACGTCAAGGTTAAACTTTTTCAAGACAAAGTAATAATCCACTATCTGCCTAAGTCCTACACCTTCATACAAAAAATGTCGATAGATATGCAGCAGTATATAGAACACATTGAACTCCACCGTCGGAGTCACAAATCCATTCGTGTCATTCGTGAGATTCGTGTTCGAGTTAAGGTCAAGGTTATCGTTAGCGTTGAAAATCGCATTTTGATGCTCCCTAAACCATTTCTGCAGCTTTCTGTTCTTCCACAGATTCAGCAGCACCTCTACCCTGTAATGCACTTCCACCTCTGCATCAGGGAAAATGTTCAGATGCAGATGTTTATAGTCCCATTTAACCAGACTCTGCCCTAAGTTATGAGCCAGCTGGATCGTCTTCTCTCTACCACAGTCCACATAGACATCAATATCTCCAGGTTGCCTCAGTGAACCAAGATTCTTTTCATCATAGCTCCCATAATCCTTCTTTCCTCTTACATCGTATATCGATGCTATCCCCAGCCCTTTCAGGATTGATGAGCGCAAGCCATTTTTATCAAGTATCTGTTGCAGCTGTTTGCAATACTTGGTCAACTGCTGATTCGCCAGTCTGATTTGCTCAGTAACACCTATCCACTCATACAGAATACCCATTGGAGGCTTTTGTCTCTGCACACTCAGTATTTCGAGAGCTGACATCGTAATTCCTGTCACTGCTTGCTTTGTGGCAAGAGAATACAGTTTCTGCCACTCCTCTGCTGATGGAGTACGTGATAACACAGCCTTCTCCCCTAATGCAACCTGTAATAATTCAAAAAACAATCCGTATGAATCCATACACATTCCACATTCTAAAGGCTATTTATCGATTCTTAGGCACTCTCTTTACCTCCATCTTCAACTTCTTCTCTCTGTGATAGTCTATCTCCAGGGACTGCCAATTCCCCTTCCATTTCTCAACTTTTCCAGTTTCTGGATTAGGCTTGGTTTGCTCTCCTTGTTTTATCTTCTTCAGCGAGAATCCCCACACTTTTCCATCCTTACTTTCTGTAAAACTATATGGAGAATCATAACCCTCTGGTGCCTTGCATCCTGAGATTGGAAATTGTATCATCCACATTGCTGTCAGGAACTTTGTATCCACGCAATTCTTCCTCAAACCGTCCTCGCTCATCGTCTGCCTTTGCACTATATCCGTCATCCCATCAAAACCGCCTACATCATTATAAGCAGTTCTTATCTTCCTCATGGTCTCTTTACCGATTTCCCACTGAGAATGTTTCTGAAACTTACAGCCAAGTTCTTCAAGTGTACGCTTAATGGCCTTCTTATCCTTCTGCTTACCAGTCATGTATCGCTTCATACACATATTCATTGCTTCGTAGCTGAAAGTCATAGACTTGGCTATTGCTCGTGCAGAACATGATATTTCATCCTCATGCCACAGTTCGTTTCCATTCTGGAACGACCTATATATCCTCTCTGAATCCTCTTTCGTATAGCTGAACGAATACAACAATCCCGTAAGCGTTTCTCCTTTATCAAGATGCATACCGAAACCACGTTGGTTACCTGGTCTGTAGAATGGTTGCATTCCAATAGCACTAATCTTTCCGTCAAACAGGCTCTTCAGCCGATTATCCCTTTCAGTCATTTCCTCTGTATGCACGGCATAGATATACCCTACATACTCTTTGTCTTCCTTCTGTGGCGAAAAGGTCTTGCCGTCCTCGCTCATGTTACAAGTGGCAAAGAACAATGCCACATCCAAGCTATTTGTCAAGTCTATCACGTCCGTCTTCAGGCCGTAGTGTTGCGACAGCCCTAAATAGTCTACACTAAAATTTCTCTTCTCGAAATCTTCAACCTGCGGCAACTGTTTCAGATAGACCTCAAACTCACAGCATCTTAAGCGTTCTATCAGAATATCCTCTTCTGTCTTCTCCGATCTGTACAGTGTCGGCAAGCATTTGTCAAAGAACTCCGTCTGTCCCCTGAACACAAAAGAGTTGTCTATCGACGTAGGCAACAAGATGAACTTCCCATTCTTACTTCTCACCTTCTCGAACTTGTTTGCAGGAGGCAGTAAGTATTCTGCCATCTGCGGATTTTCCAGTTCATCTTGTATCCTCGACAGCTGAAATTTCCAGAAGGCATCGCACAAGTCCATCACACTCTCGAAGTGCATTTCCAGAGGCATATAGCACCACGGAGTTTCCTTCATTGTATATTCAATTATAATTTATATCTTTGCATTCGTTAACAACATCAAGGAAGTGGAATAAGGCCGATTCTTCATTCGTCATAAGACAGTAAAATATGTTCAGCCCCCACTCCTTAACATCCGAATCCGGACAGTTCACTGGGCTTTGACCCCGCATTTGCAATGATGGCTCCAAGATGTTTCGATGTTGCATATTTGTTTAAATTCATTATCGTTATGACTTACATTGGAATCGACGTCAGCAAGGACTCTTTCGTTGTCGCTTATTCTCCAGAGAAGAACAGCAAGACGAAGACATTCAAGAACACCACCAAGGGTATTCATGAGTTCATCCAGACCATTTCCAAGGATGAGCACCACTGTGTCATGGAGGCGACAGGCAACTACAGTGCCCTGCTTGTCTATCTGCTCGCAGAGGCCGGCATTACCACAAGCCTGGAGAATCCCCTTAAAGTGAAGAACTTCGCCCGCGCTATGCTATCCACCGTCAAGACGGATGAGATTGACGCACGCCTGATTGCCCTCTATGGCGAGAAGATGCAGCCCGCTCCCTACAAGCTTCGCAGTGATGCCATCCTCACTTTGAAGCAGAAGCGTACTGTCATCCGCCAGCTCAAGAAGCAGCTCATCGCCACAAGGAACCTGAAAGGCTCGATGGAGGCTCTGCCGTTCTTTGATGCCAAGTGCAAGAAGTCTATCGAGAAAACCATCGCCTTCCTTGAAAAGCAGGTTAAGGACCTCGAAGAGGATCTTGCCTCGCTGGCCAAGTCTGAGTACAAGAAGCAGATGGATTTGCTCACCTCTGTCAAAGGCATTGGCATCACCCTTGCTGCTGCGCTCATCATGGCCACTGGCGGCTTCACTTACTTTGATAATGCCAAGCAACTCACCCGTCATCTAGGTTTGTCGCCGACTTATCAGCAGTCTGGTACTTCAGTCAATTTCAAAGGTCACATCAACCGCAACGGAGACTCTTCTCTAAGGAGTCAGCTCTATATAGCTGCATGTTCCTCATTAAGGTGCAATGCTGAGTGTAGAGCATGTTTTGACCGTCTGCGGTCTAAGGGCAAGCCTGGGAAAGTCGCTATTGTTGCCGTGGCTAACAAACTCATCCGACAGGCTTTTGCCGTTGTAACTCAGGAGAAACCCTATGTCGATGGTTACATATCTTCAAAGAAGTAACTCCTGCATTCCTCCGACGTGCATCAGGATAGATAAAATCTAATACCTGAAAACACCGAGGGGTTTGGGGGCGAGAAGCCCCCATGAGAGGGGCACGTATTAGCATCAAATGCTAAAGAACGTTAACCATATTCATTTTTCTTATTACAGTTCATATTTTTATAAGGTATAGCTAATGTTCACAAGTACCGATGAACTGCTGACGTGATATTTGCCGTAGGCCACGTGCAGCTTGAGCCGTTCCAGCTGCAGGCCTCCGCCGATGGAGAGTCCGGCTCCATGCGCACTCTCGCCGTCGCCGCTGCTGATCTTCATCTCCGAAGTGCGGAGGGGGTTATAGCCAAGTGCCACGTAGAGCTGCTCGCTCAGCAGCAGGTCGGCTCCTATGATGAGGTGCTTGCCGATACCGTATTCCCAGTCGTTGAGCCGCACAAGGGTCAGCGAGAAGCGCAGGGGAGAGCCTACCAGCCGCTTGCTCACACCCAGCTGCAGGTCGAGCGGCAGGCGTTCGAAGTCGTCTTCGTAGGCAGTGAGCTGTCCGCCAAGGTTGCGGGCCACGGCAGAGATGCTCCATTCGAGCTCGTCATCAAAATAGTTGAGTCCTAAGTCTACGGCCGCTGCCAGCGAGTTGTATTGCCCGATATAGGAGGCTAAGAGCTTGGCAGTGATGCCGCCGCTAAGCTTTTCGCTCAACCCGTAAGAGAAGGTGCCGCCCAGAGCGATGTCTCGCGCACTGAACGTGCCGGTTTGTGTTCCCGTAGTGGTCGTCTCCTTCATCGAACCGTAGTCCATGTAGCGGCCGCTGACACCCCACGTCCCTCGCTCACCCACAGCCCTGACAAATGACGCACTGGCCGTGATGGCGCCTTGCATATAGGTCATCATGTCCAGGTTGAGCGTACGGTCGGCAGAGTACTGGATGAGTGCGGGGTTGTGGAATATGAGCGTTGCATCGTCTTCGGTCAGGGTGATGTTGTCGCCTCCCAGTGCTGCTACGTGGGCACTTACCGGAAGGCGCAGGAAACTGAAGGCGGTCTGACTATCCTGTGCATGCCCCCAAAAGGTGGCGATGAGCAGCAGGAGAACAGTGGTAACGCTCTTTTTCATTAATATTAAATACTTAAAACAGCGCAAAGGTAGGAAATTATTGTGAATTATGCGTCATGCGCTCATTTTTTTTACGTTTCGTTTGCAAAGAATCGTGAATAAATTTGTATTTTTGCACTCTGTTTCGATTATATTAACAAATGGCACGCCTTATTGTCAATGGTTGGGGATAAAAGTTCGAAAGCCGATTTAGAGGCAGGACGCGGCCAGCGGTTCCTGTTGGGACTGGTGGCGGCTTTGGCATGTCTGTATGTGGGTTTCGAATACACAATAGATCCTGATGATCCGCTCGACGACCCAGAACTCATCGAACTGCTGGGCAGCGATGAGGAACTGCCGCCGCTCTTCCGTCCGGAACAGCAGCTGGTGCTTGCTCCGAAGGTGGAGCCTGAACCCTCCACCAAACTGAAGATTGTGGAGGAGAAATTGACCGAAGAAGAGGAGGCACCCCTGACCGACACACAGATTGAGGGGGAGCGCAGTGATGATGACCTGCCCGTGGAAGAAGAGAACCAAGAGAAACCGGCCGACGAGGTGATCAGCTTCCGCGTGGTGGAGGACCTGCCGCAGTTTCCGGGCGGACCGTTGGAGTTCATCAAATGGCTTACACGCAACCTGAAATATCCCCCCGTGGCGCAGGAACAGCGGATACAGGGGAAGGTGCTCGTGGAGTTTATCGTCAACAAGGACGGTTCGGTGACCGATGTCAATGTGGCACAGTCGCTCCATCCCCTCTGCGACCGCGAAGCCCTGCGCGTGCTGCGCTCCATGCCCCGCTGGACAGCCGGCACCATGAACGACCGGCCCTGCCGCACCAAGGTGTGCATACCCATCGTGTTTAAACTATAATAACAAGCATATACATTATGTACAACTCAAACGAAATCCTGAAAAAGGTCAACGAGGCCATCGAGGCTCTGCCCTACGACCGCCAGCCCTCGTCGCTCTACGATCCCATCCGCTATGTGCTCTCCCTCGGAGGAAAACGCATCAGGCCCGTGCTCATGCTCTTAGGGTATAACCTTTACAAGGAACACCCGGAGGACATCATGATGCAGGCATTGGGACTGGAGACCTATCACAACTATACGCTCCTGCACGATGACCTCATGGACAATGCCGACCTGCGGCGTGGCCACGAGACCGTACACAAGCACTGGGATGCCAACAAGGCAATCCTCTCAGGCGACTCGATGCTGGTACTGGCCTATCGGTGCATGTCGCAATGCGACGACCGGCACCTGCCCTACGTGCTGAGTCTCTTCACGGAGACGGCATTGGAGATAGGCGAGGGACAGGAGTACGACATGACTTTCGAGTCGCGCAACGACGTGACAGAAGAGGAATATATCGAGATGATTCGCCTTAAGACGAGTGTGCTGCTGGCCTGCGCACTGAAGATCGGGGCACTACTGGCAGATGCACCGAAAGAGGATGCCGACAACCTGTATAAGTTTGGCGAACAGATCGGGCTGGCCTTCCAGTTGCAGGATGATTTGCTCGACGTGTATGGCGACCCCAAGGTGTTCGGCAAGGCAGTGGGCGGCGACATCACTTCCAACAAGAAGACCTATATGCTCATCAATGCAGTCAACCGTGCCAATGACGCGCAGCGGGCAGAGCTGATGCGATGGATAGAGGCGAAGGAGTTTGACCGTAAGGAGAAGATTGAGGCCGTGACGCGTCTCTACGATGAGATAGGCATCCGCCGGTTGTGCGAGGATAAGATCAATTACTATTTCGAGCAGGGCCGGCAGTATCTTGACCGTGTCAACGTGCAGGAAGAGCGCAAGCAGTATCTGCGCGACTTCACGGCTGAGATGATGAGGCGGAAACAATGATGCATAATAGGTGTAAGATGAAATGATGACGTTCGTTGATACCCATACACATCTGGACGGGGAAGAGTTCGCTGAGGACCGTGAGGCGGTGATTGCCAGGGCCAGGGAGGCAGGCGTGGCAGCCGTGTTCGTCCCTGCCATCGACCTGCCGTCGAGCCGCAACGTCCTGTCGCTCTGCAGGCAGTATCCTGGCTACGCCTATCCCATGGCGGGACTCCATCCGGAGGAGGTAAGGGCCGATTATAAAGAGGTGCTGGCGCAGATACGTCCGCTCCTCCAGAAAAAAGGCGACGGCCCTTATCTCATCGCCATCGGTGAGGTGGGACTCGATTTCTACTGGAGCCGAGAGTTTGAAAACGAGCAGTTGGCTGCCTTCGAAGAACAGGTGCGGTGGTCCGTGGAGACCCGTCTGCCCCTGATGATTCATTGCCGGAAGGCGCAAAACGAGATGGTGCAACTGCTGAAGAAATACCAGAAAGACCTCCCCGGCGGCGTGTTCCATTGTTTTACGGGCAACGAGCACGAAGCCGCAGAACTGTTGCAGTTCCACAGGTTCGTCTTAGGGGTGGGCGGCGTGTTGACGTTTAAGAAGTCACATCTGCCCGAAGTGCTGCCCCAAACCGTGCCCCTTGACCGCATCGTCCTGGAGACCGATTCGCCCTATATGGCTCCCGTTCCCCTGCGAGGGCTGCGCAACGAACCCGCCTTCGTGGCCCATGTGCTGAAGAAAATGGCCGAGAGCTATGGCATTACAGCCGAAGAAATGGCGCAGCATACCAACCAAAACGTAGCGCGTGTTTTTGGCGTGAAAATATAAAGAACATTAAAAAAACGTCCATCAGCAGTCTGTTTAAAAAAAAAGCATTACCTTTGCACCCGCTTAACTGCAAGGAGAGATGCTCGAGTGGCTGAAGAGGCACGCCTGGAAAGCGTGTATGCGTCAAAAGCGCATCCGGGGTTCGAATCCCCGTCTCTCCGCCAAGAAAACACGGAAAGAGAACTCAAAAGGTTCTCTTTTATGATGAGAACAGGTTGGACATGACCCATCTTTTTTATAACCCCAGTAAAGATGAAAAAGCAATATAAACGACTGTTTATCGTACTGATGCTTACCTTCCTGGCAATCGGGATGGTGGCACAGACCGATACGCAGTCTGCCACCCGTTTAAATGTCGGCGTTTCCGATACCACCGCTGCTGCCATCACACCTGGTGACGTCCTCGACGAGGAAGAGATGGCTGCTATGCAGCTGATGGCGCAGGAACAGGGTGGACTGCACCAGAAACTGAAAACGAAGTTTGTGGAGGGTACGGCAGGATTTATGTCGCTCGTGGCACTGGCTCTTGTGCTGGGGCTTGCTCTCTGCATAGAGCGTATCATCTATCTCACTTTGGCAGAGGTGAACACCCGCCAGCTGCTGGCCGATGTGGATGCGAAGGTGGCGGCAGGCGACACAGAGGGGGCTAGGCAACTCTGCAAGGACACTCGCGGGCCTGTGGCCTCCATCTGCTATCAGGGACTGAGTCACATGGATGCCGAGGCCGATGCAGCCGAACGGGCCGTCGTTAGCTGCGGCAATGTGGAGACTGCGAAACTGGAGCGCGGCTGCTCTTGGATAAGACTGCTTATCTCAATGGCTCCCTCGCTGGGCTTCTTAGGCACGGTGATTGGTATGGTGATGGCCTTCGACCAGATACAGGAGGCAGGTGACATACGTCCGAATGTGGTAGCTGCCGGTATGAAGGTGGCACTGATTACGACTATTTTCGGCATCGTTGTAGCTCTCATCCTTCAGGTCTTCTACGGATATATCCTCTCAAAAATAGAGCAGCTTACCTCACAGATGGAAGAGGCGGCTGTGGCTTTGCTCGATATGATGGCGAAACATAGACAAGGAAAGGTGAAATGAACTTCTACGAGACATCTTGGTTTGTTGATATTGTCTTGGGCGTTATCTATGTGCTGCTCGTTGCCTGTAGCGTTTGCGCCGTATGGTCAGCGGTGCGTGGCCGACTGCAAAAAAAACAGCCCACGGCTGATGATCGTTTGGGCAGAAAGCTCGCTTGGAGCATAGGAGGCTCGGTGGCTGTCGTGTTGTTGCTCACCTTTGTTTTTGCTTCCACCAAGGCGTTGGTTATCAACGGGCAGATGTTCGACAATCCCTTCTGGCTCAGAGCCAGTGACATGCTTATTTTCTCGTCGCTTATCTTGTTGGCAATGGCTATAGGCAGTGTCTTTTTCGGTTTCTTCTTCTCAAAGTTCCGTAAATAGCAAGGCATGTTCAAGCGTACGAAGAAACAGGTTCCCGGTCTGAATATGACCGCCACGGCAGACATCTCCTTCATGCTGCTCATCTTTTTCCTTGTGGCTACGTCGATGTATGAAGAGAAAGGATTGCAGGCGCAGCTGCCTCCTCCACAGGACCAGCGCAGGGAGGCTGAACTGCACGTGGCCCGGCGCAACGTGGCAGAGATTGTCGTAGATGCCGACGGCCGTACCACCCTCGACGGAGAAGCAGTGACCGCCGAGCAGTTGACAGAACGCGTCGCCACCTTCGTCGCTAATGCCGCCAACGATGCTTCAATGCCGGAGAAGAGCCTGCGCGATGTGAACCTGCTTGGCACCACAGAAGTGAGCGACCGCCATGTGGTGAGCATCCAAACCGACCGGCTGACCAGCTATGATGCCTACTTCCAGATGCGCCATGCCGTGGCGAGAGCCTACGCCCGACTGCGCAATCAGCTGGCTCACGAACGTTTCGGACGCTCCTATGCGGCCTGTTCGCCAGAGCAGCGCGAGGCACTTGGCATGGTCTACCCCGTACGCATCAGCGAGCAGCCTCCTGCAGGAAACGAAGAGAAAGGAGGTACTCCGTGAGACGCATGTTTGCCCGCAGAGACCACGAGATGCCCGAGCTGAACACCTCGTCGCTGCCCGACCTGATTTTCACCGTCCTGTTCTTCTTCATGATTGTCACTCACATGCGCGATGTTGAGGAAAAGGTGAGCTACCAGTTGCCGCAGGGGACGGAGATAAGGAAGATGGGCAATAAGGCTTCGGTCATACATATTTATATAGGACACCCTGCCGACGGTTCGGACGGTTATCGCATTCAGTTGAACAACCGGATGGTCACCCTCGACGATATCAGGCGTTTCATAGCTGAAGAGCGAGAGCTGTTACCTGCAGAGGAGCAGCCCAGGATGACTGTTTCGATAAAGGCCGACCGTGACGTGCCGATGGGCATCATCGCCGATGTGAAGCAACAGTTGCAGCAGGCCTTTGCCCTTCGTGTCAGCTATGCCGCAGAGAAAGCTCCGTGAATGGCTTGACCGCTTATCCACACAAAAGAAAACGACTCCATGCTAAGCTCTCAGCTCAATACAGGTAATGGAATAGTCTTGTAGAAGAAGACAATTTTGTAGCACGGTCTTGTACAAATCATGGGCATTAACTTAAAAATTATTAAATTGTGTTCGTTACTTCCCCTCCATCATGCTCTTTTTCTTATCTTTGTACCAATTAACTATTAATTACTAATTAGATTCATGATATGAAAAGATTTTACACTATTTTATCGGTTGCTATAGCAGCCTTGCTCATGCCATTCCATGTGCAGGCAGAGGAAGTGACCGTGAAGTATGCTATGGCAGTGGGAGAAACACATGCCGTAGGCGACAAGGTAGAGCTGAAGAGCGACAAGGGTAAGGTGCTCGGCACGGTGCAGTTTGGCATGAAGGATGTATTTCATGACGAGTATAATGATAACGAGCCGGACTTCACCGCAGCCAAGGCCAGCATCAAGCTGGAAGGCTTTGAAGCTTACACGGAGGGTAATGGTGAGGCCCCTTTTGCCTCTTATGATTACGATGACCTCTTTGGCGGTTACAGTTGGGGATTCTTGGAGGCTGGCAAGACTGTTTACCTCATAGAGGTCAATCAGGAGTGCAAGCTCGAAATCGCTACTCGCATCAAGGTGGGTGAACTTATGTACGTGTTTGAGTGCAGATGGAACGACGGGTTTCTCGACCTGGCAGCCCAGCAGCCTATCTTCACTTATTTGTCTGATGCAAAGGACGCGCAGGACGAAATAAAGATGGTCACCATCAATGCAGAGGCTGGCAAGGTGTATAAGGTGCTTGCCACCAACTCTTGCCTGGGTTTCTTCGGCTTGAACCTCACTTATAGTAAGGCTGAGTATGTGGAGCTGGAGTACCAGAAGTACCTTGTAAAGAATGTGGCTACGGAAAAGTTCTGGAGTGCCGGCAACTCCTGGGGCACACAGGCTTCGCTCGTTGATCACCCAGAGTATGTGATGTTCAGCAGCGAGGGTATGGAAGAGGGCTTTTACAAGCTGGAATCGCAGGTGAGCAACGGTGGCCAGAGCATTTTCTTCAACGGTGACTATATGGACAATGACAAGCCTGTGGCTCTCACTATTATGAAGGTGGGCAGCTACTACACCATAGCCAGCGGAGAAAACTATTATGGCTGGGACGGCAAGAGCACGGTGTTGGGCAAAAACCTCACTGCCGACGACCGTAACGCTCTCTGGAGTATCATCACGCTCGACAGTGCCAAGACGGCTCTGAAGGATGCCACATTGGCCCATCCGATTGATGCAACGATGCTTATTGAAGACCACGATTTCGGGCGAAACAACCGCTACGCCAGTAATTGGGAGACGTGGTCGGAGACAGCCGATGCAGGCATCAACTTCAATATCTCTGGAGGTGAAGATAATAACGGCAGCGTAGGCAATAACTGCGCTGAGTCCTACCATGCCAAGTTCACGCTGAAGCAGACGCTGACTGGTGTTCCCAAGGGTGTGTATGCATTGACAGCTCAGGGTTTCTATCGTCAGGACGGTTCAGACAATGACCATCTGCCTTATTTCTATGCCAACGATGAGAAACAAGTGTTCCCCTTGAAGACAGGTGCGGAAAACAGTATGACCGACGCAGGGAAATCGTTCAAGAACGGTCTTTATACCATTGATCCCATCTACGTAGAAGTGAAGGAAGGCGGCGAACTGGTCATCGGTGCTAAATTGGAGGAGAATACCAATCTCTGGTGTATCTGGGACAACTTCGTGCTGACCTACTACGGACCCGATGCCACGATAGAGGCTGTCAAGAGCATTGCTCCGCTGGTGGAGAACTATATGAAGGCACAGGACGTGCTGTTTGGCACTATCGATGTGGAGACCGCCAGAATGGCTCTGCAGGATGCTGTCAACATGGCCATGGAAGAGGTGCTGCAGTTGGACGAGGAGGGAACGCTCGTATTGAAGGAGGGTGCTACTCAGGAAAAGATTCAGGCAACCATCGATGCCCTCAAGGCTGGTATGGAGAAGGTAAGTGCTGTGGCTAAGGTGACTCCTGTGCTTCGTGCTATGGAGAACGTGGCTAATAGTACGAACATCTACACTCAGGAGGCATACGCTGCCTATAAGCAAATCTACGACGGATTAGTGGACAAGTACGGCAAGGCAGAGTTCACTGTGGCAGAGACCGCCAATCTGGAGAATCCAGAAACCAATCTTGGCTGGCATACGGAGAACTCTGTTGACGATTTCCTGCTGAGTGCCTGGAGCATCGGTGGGACGAAGTGTAGGAACTACGAGGCTGGCATGTACGTCAACGTATGGTCAACCGAAGGCGACAACGACGGCTCAAACTTCCGCACTCCGTTCTATGAGTACTGGACGGGTGACGGCGAGTCGCTGGCAGCCAATAAGCTTTCGGCCACGATGGGCGGTCTGGTGCCTGAGGGTACTTACAACGTGACGGCCTGGGTGCGTGTGCGCCTTAAGAACGGTGCTGCTGCTCCTGCTACGGGTATCACCCTGCAGGCTGGCGCAGGTGAGGCTGTAGACGTGGCTGCCGGTGAGCAAGTTGGAACGTCGCAGTTCTACTTGAAAGAGTTCTCTGCCACAGGTGAGGCCGATCAGACCGGCAAGCTGACAATACAGTTCAACATCGCTGCCGACAACAACATCAGCTGGCTGTCGTTCAAGAATGTGAAGTTGGAGTATAGCGGCGGAGATATCTATCATAAGATAGACAAGTCCACCGTGCTCGACGTGCCTTACATTAGTTCGCTCAACGAGACCGAGCGTCTCTGGCTGAAGGGCGGCCGCAACACCCGTAAGATGGGTCTCACCATCAATCCTGAGCTGGCAGAAGATGCCCAGAAGGAGTTGCAAGGTACCATGTTCGAGGGTATTCAGATCAACCCCGCCGTGTCAGGTGCTCAGTTCCAGACGCTCATCAAGGGTGCCGACTATGTGGTGGCTTACGTCGTCAGCGAAGTGGAGGCCAGCTTCACGCTGACTGCTACGGAGAATGTGGAAGATGCGGAGGTCATGCCGGAGGTGAAGACTACGACGAAGGAGATGGCCCATCATCACAGTACGGAAGTGGTGCGCTTAGCCCTCGACAAGGATAAGGAATACCGTATCGACTACACCAGCAACGAAACCGATGTGGTGCTCCACTATGTTGAGTTCATCGTCACCAACGAGAAACTGGAGGCAGCCTATGACAGTCTGAAGAATGAGATTGAAGCAGCCAACAAACTGCATACCGAATATCTGGCCGATGCTACGCTCGAAAACTATCTCGCTGCCCTGCAGCTGATTATCGACCGTGCTCCCAACGGCTTTGCCTTCTCGAAGGACGAGCTGGTCTACAAGAGCGTGAAACTGTTGCAGGATGCCGAGACCGACTTCCGAAAGGTGGTTCAGGGCTATGTAGACCTGCGTGCTCGCGTGAAGGAGGTGACCGACTTCCGTAATAAAGAGGTGAAGGAGTTCCTCGACTCTATTGGTGACCAGACGGCGCTGATGGCCGAGTTTGAGACGCTGCTCAAAGACCTTGATGATGCATTCGAACAGGCCGACAAGGCCCTGCAGGGCAAGGATGTCGATAATGTGGTGCGTGCCGATATCAATCTGACTCGATGCGAGGTGTACCTTAGCTTGCGCATGCACATCAATCAGGCAGAAACATCGTATAACAACTATATCTTTGGTGAGGAAGCCTTGAAGGAAATTCTCGGCGAGGCCGTGGCCAAGGCTGCCGAGGAGATGAGAGATGCTACGCTGGCTGCAGTGGAAGCCTACAAGGGCAGCGACAATCAGGCAGCTGAGGATGCCCGTCAGGCACTGATTGACGCAGAGGAGAAGTTTGCCGAAGCCTATAACAAGGCTGTGGAGGACTATAACACAGGCATTACCACTTTGAAGACGAATGCCAATGGGGGGGCTATCTACAACATGCAGGGCGTGAAGATGCAGAAAGCCGATACCAAGGGCATCTACATCGTCAACGGCAAGAAGCTGATAGTGAAGTAAACCTATCTACTATTTTGCATCGCGATAATACAATTTTTATGCGACTTTTACCTGTAAAATTGGGTAAAAGTCGCATTTTTATATGTTATATAGCATAAACTGTCTTAAAATATACAGAAATGTTTGTGTAAATATAAAAAAATGAGTAAATTTGCAGCGTTATAACGTATAAATATTCTTGTAGCACAGAAAGCGCAACAAACGGAGGATTATGAAAGTAAAAAACAGCAGACTTGAAGCATTAAGGCTTATCATTTCCAGTCAGCAACTTGGCAGTCAGGAAGAGTTGCTTAATGCCTTGCAGAAAGAGGGGTTTAAACTGACGCAGGCCACCTTGAGCCGCGACCTGAAACAACTGAAGGTAGCTAAAGCCGCTACAATGGGAGGAAACTACGTCTATGTGCTGCCTAACGAGACGATGTACAAGCGCGTGCAGACACCCTCGTCAGTGCGGGAGATGTTGCAGATGCCTGGATTCATCAATATAACTTTTTCGGGTAACATGGCAGTCATCAAGACGCGTCCCGGCTATGCCAGCAGCATCGCCTGGAACATTGACAATAGCAATATCTCCTTGGTGCTGGGCACGATAGCAGGAGCCGACACTATCTTCCTCGTCATCAAGGAAGGCTCGTCGAGAGAGGATGTCATAAGCATGTTGAGTGAGGTCGTCCCCAACTTGAAATAAGGGGGGGATTCAAGGTATTTAGGTAATAAGGTGATTTCAAGATAGAATGAATACAACGCAAGAAAAGGAACAAGACTCAGCCGCTCCTTCCGTCAAGAACGGGGCGGGTGATGTCATTGAGGTGTTGGTAGCCGGTCCGGAACACGAGGTGTATGTGGACACGATACTCGACACCATTGCCGAGGCCGCTAAGGTGCGCGGTACAGGCATTGCCAAGCGCACGCATGAGTATCTGGCCAAGAAGATGATGGAGGCCAAGGCGGTTATCGCCCTCAGGAAGAGCGACGGCGGCTTTGCCGGGTTCAGCTATATCGAGACGTGGGGCAACAAGCAGTATGTCACCACGAGCGGTCTGATAGTCCATCCGGACTTCCGAGGACTGGGCTTAGCCAAACGTATTAAGGACATGACCTTCACACTGGCCCGCATCCGTTGGCCCCATGCCAAGATATTCTCTTTGACCAGCGGTGCTGCCGTGATGGCCATGAACACGCAGTTGGGCTACAAGCCGGTGACCTTTGCCGAACTGACCAATGACGAAGCGTTCTGGAAGGGTTGCGAGGGCTGCATCAATGTGGACGTACTTCATCGTACCGACCGCAAATACTGCATTTGCACGGGAATGCTCTTCGACCCCGAAGAACACCTGCCGGCAAAGATACCGGAAGATGTGCTGGCGCGTATCAAACATTTAGATGAATTAGAAGAACAAAAATAAAAAGACATGGCAAACAAAAAAGTAGTAGTAGCTTACTCCGGAGGACTGGATACCAGCTACACCGTGATGAAGCTGAAAGAGGACGGATATGACGTCTATGCAGCCTGTGCCAATACAGGTGGTTTCAGTGCTGAACAGTTGAAGAAGAACGAGGAAAACGCCTATAAGTTAGGTGCCGTGAAATATGTAACGCTCGACGTGACCCATGAGTACTACGAGAAATCGCTGAAATACATGATTTTTGGAAATGTGCTCCGCAACAACTGCTATCCCATCTCCGTCAGTTCCGAGCGTATATTCCAGGCCATCGCCATAGCCCGCTATGCCAATGAGATAGGAGCCGATGCCATTGCTCACGGCTCTACCGGTGCCGGCAACGATCAAATCCGCTTCGACATGACTTTCCTAGTCATGGCACCGGGCGTGGAGATTATCACGCTGACTCGCGATAAAAAGCTCACTCGAAAGGAGGAAGTGGACTACCTGAACGAGCATGGATTCTTTGCCGACTTCACCAAACTGAAATACAGCTATAACGTGGGCATTTGGGGTACGTCTATCTGCGGCGGTGAACTGCTCGACCCCACTCAGGGACTGCCTGAGGAGGCTTATCTGAAACATGTCACTGCCAAGGAGCAGGAGGCATTGCTGAAGATTACGTTCCAGAAGGGCGAGATTGTTGCTGTCAATGGCGAGATGTTCGACGACCGCATCAAGGCTATCCAGAAGATTGAAGAGATTGGTGCCAGCTATGCCATCGGTCGTGATGCCAACGTGGGCGACACCATCATCGGCATCAAGGGCCGTGTAGGCTTTGAAGCTGCTGCTCCGAAGCTCATCATCGAGGCTCACCGTCTGCTGGAGAAGTCGACGCTGAGCAAGTGGCAGCAGTACTGGAAGGATCAGGTGGCCAACTGGTATGGCATGTTCCTCCACGAGAGCCAGTACTTAGAGCCCGTCATGCCCGATATAGAGGCAATGCTCACCAGCAGTCAGCGCAATGTCACGGGTACGGCCATCCTGAAGCTGCGTCCCTTCGGTTTCGAGACCGTTGGCGTGGACAGCGACAATGACCTGACGAAGAGCAAGCTTGGCGAGTATGGAGAGACTCAGACCGGCTGGACTGCCGACGAGGCTAAGGGCTTCATTAAGGTAAGCTCCACTCCGCTGCGCGTTTACTACGGTATTCACCCCAATGAACGTTAGAAATGAAAATAGGAATATTAGGTGCTGCCGGCTATACCGGCGGTGAGCTCATCCGCTTGCTGCTCAATCACCCAGAGGCAGAAATTGTTTTTGCCAACAGTGAGAGCAATGCCGGCAATCTGGTGTGCGAGGTGCATGAGGGACTTATCGGCGAGACCGATTTGCGATTTACTGATGAGATGCCTTTCGAGCAGGCCGATGTGGTGTTCTTCTGCTTCGGTCATGGCAAGAGCGAGGCATTTCTCAAGGAGCACACCATCCCCTCGCATGTGAAAATCATCGACCTTGCCCAGGACTTCCGGGTGAAGACCCCACAGGCCGACATCACCACCCTAAACTCCTCGATTGATCCCAACTCATTCGTCTATGGCCTGCCGGAAATCAACCGTGACGAGATAGTCCTGGCGCAGTATGTAGCCAATCCCGGCTGCTTTGCTACTTGCATACAGTTGGCACTGCTGCCAGCCGCCCACCTCAATCTCCTGAAGGAGGATGTTAGCGTCAATGCCATCACAGGGTCTACAGGAGCTGGACAGAAGCCCGGGGCCACCACCCATTTCTCTTGGCGCAACAACAATCTGAGCATCTACAAGCCCTTCCGGCATCAGCACATCGCTGAGATTCGTCAGTCGTTGCGTCAGGTGCAGGGCTATCTCGATGCTTCCATCGATTTCATTCCCTATCGCGGCGATTTCACCCGCGGCATATTCTGCACTGCCGTGGTGAAAACTCCCGCCCCCGTAGAGGATGTCATCGATGCCTATAAGGACTTCTATCGCGATGCTGCCTTCACCCACTACTGTGACCAGCCGATTGACCTGAAACAGGTGGTGAACACCAACAAGGCACTGGTGCATGTGGAAAAATACGACAACAAGTTGCTTATCACCTCATGTATCGACAACCTCCTGAAGGGAGCTGTCGGACAAGCCGTACAGAACATGAACCTCATGTTCGGGATTGATGAGCAGGCAGGCCTTCGGCTGAAAGCCTCTGCTTTCTAAAACAAAAACCATACAAGAATGAAACTATTTGATGTTTATCCGCTCTTTGACGTGAATATCGTGAAAGGCGAGGGATGCAAGGTTTGGGACGATAAGGGTCAGGAATATCTTGACCTCTATGGCGGTCATGCCGTGATATCTATAGGTCACTGCCATCCTCATTATGTGGAGAAGGTGGGGCAGCAGTTGCAAACACTCGGTTTCTATTCCAACTCGGTGCAGAACAAGCTGCAGGTGGAACTGGCCGAGCGGCTGGGCAGGCTGAGCGGTTATGAGGACTATCAGCTTTTCTTGGTGAACAGCGGTGCGGAGGCTAATGAGAATGCCTTGAAACTGGCCTCATTCTTCAATGGGAAGACGCGGGTGCTTTCTTGCGAGAAAGCTTTTCATGGGCGTACATCGCTGGCCGTGGAAGTAACCAACAATCCGAAAATTGTGGCTCCCATCAACGACAACCACCATGTGAGGTTCCTGCCGCTGAACGACATTGAGCCGTGGGTGCGTGAACTGTCTCGCGGAGGTATCACTGCCGTCATCTTGGAGTGCATTCAAGGGGTGGGCGGTATTCAGATGGCAACGCCTGAGTTCGCTCAGAAATTGGCCTACGCCTGCAAGCGCTATGGAGCAGTGCTCATCTGCGATGAGATACAGTGCGGCTATGGCCGCAGCGGCAAGTTCTTCGCCCATCAGTGGCTGGGCATCAAGCCCGATATCATCACTGTGGCGAAGGGCATCGGCAACGGTTTCCCCATGAGCGGCCTGCTTATCTCACCTGATTTCAAACCTGTCTATGGCCAGTTGGGTACCACTTTCGGAGGCAACCATCTGGCATGCTCTGCGGCTCTGGCTGTGCTTGATGTCATAGAACAGGAAAAGCTGGTGGAGAATGCTCGTGAGGTTGGCGACTATCTGATGGAAAAGATAAGGGAATTGGGCAACGATAAGATAAAGGAGGTGCGCGGCCGCGGACTGATGATTGGCATCGAGCTGGCCGAAGACCAGAAGTCTGTGCGTCAGCGGCTGGTCTACGAGCAGCATGTGTTCACTGGTTGCTCTGGCAATAACCTTCTCCGACTGCTGCCGCCTCTGACATTTACTAAGGAGATGGCCGATGAGTTCGTCATCCGTCTGGAGAAGGCACTTTGACTTTAGGTTGCAAAAAGCAAAAGAATCATGAAGATTACGATTATTGGCGGTGGAGCAATGGGAGGTGCCATTGCTGAAGGCATGTGCCTTTCAGATAGTTTCCGCAATGACGATATCACCGTGAGCGACCCTTCACAGTCGGTACTCGACAAGTTTGCTGCGAAAGGAGTACACGTGATGAGCGATAACTGTGCCGCCGTGGCAGGTGCGCAGGTGGTGATGGTGGTGGTCAAGCCCTGGCTGGTGGAGCAGGTGGTGAGGCAGATAATCCCTCATCTGACACATCTGCAGGAGCTTGTGGTGATTGCAGCAGGCGTGAAGAGCTGTGATGTGCTCGACTGGCTGCAGGAAGCTGGGAAAGAGACGAAGCTGTTTCTTTGCATCCCTAATATCGCTATTGCACAGTTGTCGTCGATGACCTTCCTGGTGCCAGCCAAGGCTTCGCAGGCAGACAGCCGGTTGGTGAAAGGAATTTTCGACCGGTTGGGCCATACGCTTATCACTGACGAACAGCATCTTGCAGCAGGCACTACATTGGCTTCCTGCGGCATCGCCTACGCCATGCGCTATATCCGTGCGGCTGCTGAGGGCGGCGTGGAGTTAGGTTTCAAGGCCGATGATGCCAAGCAGATAGTGATGCAGACCATGAGGGGGGCTGTGGAATTGCTGGAAGCCAGTGGTATGCATCCGGAACAGGCCATCGACTTGGTGACCACTCCGAGGGGTGTTACCATTAAGGGACTAAACGAGATGGAGCATGCTGGCTTCACATCTGCCGTTATACGGGGACTGAAGGCGGGAATGAAGAGTTAGTTCATAGTTCATAATTCGTAATTCGTGATTATGAACTAAAACTCGACGATAATTTTCCCGTTGAGCTGGCGACCGGTGAGGTAGTTGGGGACGGCCCATTGGCGATTGGTTACGTCGGTCACCCAATAGTAGCTGTTCACATTGGAGATGCCGAAGAAGTTCAGGCAGTCCATGCCCAGCCAGAGACGCTTCACGTTGAACCCCTTTGCCTTGTTTCTATACGCCAGGAAGCTCAGACCGATGTCACCGCGCTTGTAGGCCGGCGCACGGAAATTCTGTCCTTCCAGCCCTCGGTGGGGAGCACCGAAGGGCAGGCCGTCGGCAAAAGCCAGTCGCAGCGTCATCTTCCAGCGCTCGGTGCCGGGGAAGTAGTCGGTGAAATGAAGATTGACAGCATATCGCTGGTCGGTGG
>Ga0247609_10002078_pt1 | contig 22018 bp, 28 predicted proteins | sample 172DNAGHGlowgp2_FD_193487 | JGI IMG/M metagenome (GOLD analysis project Ga0247609, IMG submission 193487) | Sheep rumen microbial communities from Palmerston North, Manawatu-Wanganui, New Zealand - 1728 DNA GHGlow gp2 | ecosystem: Host-associated > Mammals > Digestive system > Stomach > Rumen ...
TTATTTTTATGAATTTGATGATATAGGTAATTCAAAAAAGATTTGTTTTGATAATGCAATAAGATTATATAAAATTAGAGGAAAGCAGTTATCTTTTTATGAAAAATATAAAACCTATTGAAAAAATAATGGATGATTTATCAGATCCAAATTTTATTCATATAAAAAAATCTGATATAATTAAATATACATTCAATTTAACACATGGAAAAGGAAAAAGAAAAAGAAATAAAAAGAGGAGCAAGAAAAATAAATGAAAATAAAGATCATATTAAGTTTTTTACTATGGTTAATGGCATTTTTAAATTTTAATTCAGGTACTTTACCTTTTATAATAAAAACTTATAAAATTAAAAAATATAGATTATTACGTATTCTTTTTCTTATTTCAATTATTATTTTTATTGGAATATTAGTACTTATAATAATTAGTGTTATAAATTATACTGAGGAGTAAATAATTATTATGAATAAGCAATCTAAATCTAATTCAGAAAATTCTCAAATAAAAGTTATTGATATCTCAAATAAAATAATAGAAAAAACTAAGGATGAAAAACAAGAAGAAAAGAATAATGAAAATCTTCCCCTTTCAATTAATCATCCTTCTATTAAGGAATATTTAAATAAAATATTAAATGATTATAAAAAAGAAAATAATCTTCCTAAAAATTATAACTTTGATAATTTAGAAGAAATAGCTAAAGAATTTTTTGAAACTTATTTTTATGAAGATAAAGTAGTTCTTATTCCTGATGAAAATACTGCAGACTATATTTCTGGTTTGCTTCTTCATACCAAAACAGCCGAAAGTTTTAATATAGCATACTTTGTTACGTATAAACTTATTACAAAACAATATATAGGGTATGCTTTATTTCCTGTTTCAGGAAAAGAAAGTGCTATAGATAACGTAATTCTTCCATCTGAAAAAATGGTACATTATTTAAATTATTCACAGATATTAAGTAATCTAAATAATGCAATTAATAATGGTAGTATTATTTTGATTAACAATACTATAAATAATAAATAGTATGGAGGAATAATCTTATGCCAATGACTGTAGACCAAATGAATTATGTTTATAACAAATATGGCGGTAAAGATAATTTTATTAATTCTTTAAAATCAATTTATATTGATTTTAATAACCTTACAACAGTGCTTCCTGTTGGAGAAAAAGTAACTCTTGAAAAAAAGAAGGAATATGTTGAATTTGACGATAGTAATGAAATTATTATTGTTCATGACAAAGGAGTTCCTTCTGTTGAATTAAATAATTATACTCCAATGGATGTTGATTTAATTGTTCCTTATGCATGTATTCAAGCTATAAATGTATTTACTGGAAAAACTGATGTTTCAAAATTATAAGATAATGGTATAGAGAAATATTTCTCTATACCATTATTAATTTTATATTATAATTATGATTAATTTTAATAGGAGGCTAAATAGTAATGAAAGTTTATGTTTTATTAGATTACGAAAATAATTTAATCAGTGTTCATAGAAGATTTAAAAAAGCATTAAAAGAAGCTATTGAATATGATCCCGATAAAGAATTATATGATTTTGGTTGGTATACTGAACTTCCAGATCCTTATTTTCAATTATTTAATAAAGAAGATAATTGTCTTGAATTTACTATTATGAAAACGAAATTAGAAATGTAATCTATTAGCAATTCTTTTAAGAAATAAAAATAATATTTGCAGAAATTTATTTTCTTAATTAAAATAATAGTAAACATTTAATTACTACAAAAATTGAGAAATATTAATTTTTCAGAAAGGAAGTTTGAAACATTGAAAGGAACTGAGAAAAATCCATCTACTAAAGATACTATCCGAACTTTAAAAGGTACTGAAGGTATCCGTAAAAGATTTGGTATGTATATTGGTTCTGCTGGTGAAGAAGGCGTTATAAGACTTTTTTATGAAGCTCTTGGTAATGCAATCGATGAATTTCAGGCAGGAAGGGCTTCAAATATATTAGTTAAAATAAATGAAAAGACAAGTGAAATTATTATATCAGATGATGGAATGGGTATTCCTATTAAAAAAATAGAAGATGCTTGTACAAAACTTCATACTTCTGGTAAATTTGAAAATGATTATTCAAAAATTAGTATAGGACAAAATGGCGTAGGTTTAAAAGTAATAAATGCTCTTTCAGAAAAACTTACTGTTTTAGTTAAAAGAGATGGATATAAATGGAAGACTGAATTTAGTAAAGGTGAGATTATAACTCATACAACTAAAGTAAGTAAACTTAATAAAAATGAAGGAACTGGAACTACTTTATCTTTCATTCCAGATATTACAGTATTAAAAGATATTACAATTAATGCTGAAAGATATAAAAAGTTTCTTGAAATTTCTTCTTATTTAAATAAGGGACTTGTTTTTGATTTTATTGCAGAATTAAATTCTGGAAAAAGAATAAGTGAAAAAATTGTAAGCAAAAATGGAATGTTAGATTATATGCTACTTTTAGATAATAAATTTTTGCTTGCAAAACCTTTAGTGTTTACAGATTCTACTGAATATGATGAGTCTATTATAAAAAAGACTGGTAAGAAAGATGAAAAAGGAAAAGATATTACAAAAGAAGAAAAAACTGGTGAGAAAGTATATATGGAAGCTGAAGTAATGATTCAGTATTCTAGAAATGATACAAATCTCATTAAAACTTTATGTAATGGTTTTGAAACTACTGAAGGTGGTTCTCATGAAGTTGGTTTTAAAATGGCAATTACTGAAGTATTTACTAAGGCTATTAAGAATAGTAATATTTTAACTAAAAAAGATGGGAATATTGAAATAACTCCTGAAGACATTAGGGAAGGATTAGTTGCGATTGTAAATGTTAAGCATAGTAATCCAATATATAAAAGTCAGACAAAAGATAAACTTGATGTAACTGAAGTACAATGGTTTGTAAAGAAACTTGTTGTTGATCAACTTACAAGATATTTAAGTACAAATCAAAATCAAGCTAAAATTATATATCAAAGAATTATTACTTCAGCAAAAGCTAGAATGGCAGCAAATAGAGCTAAAAATGCTAAAAAGAAAGAAGCTGCTGGCTTAATTAATGGATTATCTTCTTTAAGTAAAGTAATTCGAGCAACTGGTGATGATCCTAAAAATCTTAGATGTTTTATAGTAGAAGGTGATTCTGCCGCAGGTTCAGTTATTAATGGTAGATGTACTAAATCAGATAGTGTTTTCTTATTAAAAGGTAAGCCTCTTAACACCTATGATAGTACAATACAACGAATTGAAGCAAATAAAGAATTTGCGGATTTAATTACTTTACTTGGTTGTGGGTTTAATAATACTTTTGATATTAGTAAATTAACTCATAATCAAATTATTGTATTAAGTGACTCTGATATTGACGGATTCCATATTAGAGTTTTACTTGCTACTTTCTTCTTTAAGCATATGCCAGAAATTATTACTGGTGGACATTTTTATATTGGTTCTGCACCTTTATATAAAGTAGAAGAAAATGGTAAGGTAATGTTCTTTAATGACAATAACGATTATAATTCTTATCTTGCAGATAAAATTTTAAAGAAATATAATATTGGTAAATTTATTAAAAAAGATGGAAAAACTGTAGCTAAGAAATTTAGTAAGGAAAAATTTATTGAATTCTTATCTAATACTGAAAGATATCTTCTTTTACTTGAAAATATTGCAAATACTAATGCTATTGATCAGAATTTAATTGAGTTAATAGCTAATTATTGTGATTTAGACTTTGATAAACTAAAATTAAAAATAGAAAATAAGTTTAATGAATTAAAGTGTATTAACCATAAGAATAAGAAAATGCACATTGAAGGTATGATTAAAAATCAATATCAATATTTTGACATTGATAAAAAGTTTAAAGAACAGCTTAAAGATATTAATGATATTATTGAAGATTATTCATATAAAAATATGTATTTAGAAGAAATTGGAAAAGAAAAGAAAAAACTTTTTATCAGTTCAATTCTTAATGAAGTAATTACTTTTGGTACTCCTAAACATCGACAAAGATTTAAAGGTCTTGGTGAAATGGACTATGATGAATTATGGGAAACTACATTAAGACCTGAAGCTGGTGGCATCATTCAAATTAAAGCAAAAGATATGAAAGAACTTGCTGATGTATTTGAAGTTCAAGTCGGTAAAGATGCTAGTAAAAGAAAAATCTTTTTAGAGAATTTCTTTATTACTCCAGATGATATTGATAATTAATCAAATTAATCATCTAGTAATTAAATTACTAGATGATTAATTTTTAATTATAAAAAAGATTTTATCACCATATTAAATAGGTGAGGTTAAAACATATGTTAGAATTATTTAAAATAATAAGAGAATACTTTGCTAGAAAAAAATTAAAAAAACTTCTAAGGAGATTTTTAAATATGGAAAATTCTGATAATTTTGTTAAATTAACAGAAAATGAATATATTATAGATGGTATTAAATATAATAGAGAAGACATTTTAAAAGAAATTACCAAATGGGCTAGAGAAAATTTCATTTTTCGTTCAAATGATGTTCTCCTTCCAAATCCTCCAACTCCATTATTTGGTAGTAATACATTAGTTAATCATCCAAGTTTAAAAATTGAAAATTTTAAAGCTATTAGTGGAGTAAGTTTTCATTATTTAGCCTATTCAATCTTTTTAATCGGTTTTGATGCAGGACGAAATAGTTTTAAATCTGAAACTGCTGAATTTATTACAAAGAGAATAGATGAAATTGCAGATAAAGCTGTTTATATACCAACTAAAGTTGAAAAAGAAGGAAAAGAAGAAGATAATAAATCTTCTATAACTGAAAGTGATATTATTAATTCTTTAGAAGAAAAACAAAATGAAACCAATAATAAAATTGATGAATTACGTAAATTATTAGAAGAAGGAAAAATTGAACCTTCTCCAATTATTCAAAATGATGAAACTGAAAATGAAAAATTAATCATTAATAGTAATTATTATAAACCTAAAACTTATGAGCATTTTATTTCTTCTGTAATAGAAAGAAAGCTTTCTTCTTTTGGTATGACTGTAGAAGATGCTTCTAGCTCTAATATTCCAACATATATTATTGGAGAACTATTACTTGAAATTAAAAATCAAGATGCAATAAATAATGAACAAATTGAAATTAGAGAAAGATTTTATAATTATTTTAAAAATATTCAAGAAAGATTATCTAAAGAAAATACTATAAGTTAAAAATTATTCATATATTATATAATTGATTCAATAAGAAAGGAGTTATATAACTTGAATAAGAAAAAAACAGAAAAATCTGTAACAAATAATAAAAAGAAAAGTAAAAATGGTTTTATTCTAAATAATGATAATATTGATATAAATTCTGTAACCTATAAAGAAGAAGATTTAAAACAAACAGTTGAAAAATGTATGGGTCTTTATGGATTTAATATTAATCTTGAAAGATCTTTTCCTAATATAAAGGACGGTTTAAAACCTGTTCAAAGAAAGGTTATTTATACTGGTATTGAAAGTGGGTATAGATCTAATAAACCTTTTAAGAAATCATTACTTTATATAGGTAGTGGTTCTAGATTTTATGTTCATGGTAATGCATCTTTTTATGGTGCAATGATGTCTATGGCACAGTATTTCTATACAAAGTATCCATTGATTGAAGTTCATGGTAACTGTGGTAGTATTACTGGTGCTTCATATAGTGCTGAACGTTATACTGAATCTAGGTTATCTAAATATGCTGAAGATTTAACTAAGGATTTGAGTAAGGAAAGTGTAAACTGGAAGCAAAATTATGATAATTCTCTTGAAGAACCAGTTGTACTTCCAACCACATTTCCTAATTTACTTCTTAATGGTTCTTATGGTATTGGTCTTGGTTATTCTGCTTCTATCCCTGCACATAACTTTAAAGATATTATTGAAAGAACTATTAAACTTATTGAAAATCCAGATATTTCTATTGATGAGTTAATTGATGGATTAGTTCCAGATTATCCTACTGGTGGGGTTATCATTAATAAAAAAGACCTTCCCAATATGTATAAAACTGGTTCAGGTACTATTAGAATTAGAGGAAAGGTAACTGTTACAGATGATGGAAATCTATTAATTACTTCTATTCCATATTTAAAGAATTCTGGTATAATTCTAGATAGTATTCAAGAAGCTATTAAAGAAGGAAAGATTAATGGCATTTCATCATTAAAAGATGATACAAACTTTACAAATGGTATTAGAATTACTTTAGTTATTAAAAGAGGCTATGATCCAAAAGTTATTGAAGAGCAACTTTATAAGTTAACAACTATTCAAGATAGTATTTCTTTTCAATTAATTTGTACTGATGGCTTATCTTTCAGATATTATAATTTTAAAGAAATTCTTGAAGAATGGATTAAATTTAGGAAAACAACTCTTAGAAGATTATTTAATAGCAAAATAGCTATAATTAAGAAAAAAATTCATATTGATGAAGGTTTATTGATAGCTTTAGATTCAGATAATATTGATAATATTATTGAAATCATTAAAAAAGCTAAAGATTATGATGAAATTAAGCAAAAGTTAATTAAAAAATATAACTTAACTGAAATTCAAGCTGAATATATTTCTTCTTTAAAACTTAAGCAATTATGTAATATGGGTAAAGAAGAGATTGAAGAAGATTTGAAAAAACTTAAAGAAGACCTTGAATTCTATATTGAATTTATTCGTATTCCTTCTAAACTTAATGATTATATTATTGATGAATTGAATGAAGGAGTTAAAAAATATGATACTCCAAGATTAACGGAAGCTATTGATGTTGATTTAGAAAAATCTGCAGAAGCAATTATTGAAAATACTAAGCATACTTTAATTATTACAAATCAGGGTTTTATAAAGAAAATTGATTCTGGAAAGATTAAAGTTCAAAATGTAAATGGTGTAAAGAATTCAAAAGCTTCTAGAGGAATTAATATAGGAAAACTTAAAGATGATGATTATGTAATTTCAACTATTAATGTAGAAAATCTTGATGAAGTAATGTTTTTTACTAATAAAGGAAGAGTTTTTACAAGAAAAGTTTACGAGATTAAAGAAAGTAATTTAAATAATTATGGAATTTTAATTGAAACATTGTTTAAACTTAAAACTGATGAAAAAATTGTGACTACTCTTAAAGTTAAAAAAGATGATTATAAATCGGAAAAATCATTCTTACTCTTCCAAACTAAAGATGGACTAATTAAGAAAACTAGTTTGAGTCTTTATAGTTCAGTACCAAAAACAGGATTTATGGCTATTGATTTAAATGATAAAGATGAATTAGTCGGTGTTATTTCATCTAAATTTGATATTGATGTATTCGTTGGAACGGATTTAGGTAATATCTTAAGATTTAATTCTGATCAAATTCCAAATACGAAACGTATAACTAAGGGTGTTAAATCAGTAGCTCTTATTGAGAATGAAAATGTAATTTCTTTTGATATTTTGGAAAATAATGAATCTACTATTTTAGTTTTAACTAATAAAGGAAATTCTAAAAGAGTAAAATCAGAGTCTATCCGTATTTCAGATAGAAATAAAAAAGGAAATGTTTTAATTAGATTAGTTGATGATGAAAAAGTTGTAAGTGTAATGTTTGTTAATGACGATGATGAATTAACAATAATTACTACTAAAAAAATAATTAAAGTTCCAGTAATTCAAATTCCAATCTTAGTAAAAAATAATATTGGAAGAAAAATAATTAGTTTATTAAAATCTGAAAAAGTGTTAACTTCTAACATTTAGTTTTTAACAAAATAATAAAGAGGGTGTATTTTAAATATTCCCTCTTTTTTTTATAGCTCACATCTCTTTTTTATATAGAGGGCTGTGGTGGATTTTGCGTGCGTGTTGGATTGCGTGGGTTTCTCTGGTTGTTACTATTTAATTTGTGATATAATTAAATAGTAATGATCAAAATTTGATCTTTTCATGGATTGCCGGATCTGTGAATGTTTGCTTTCGGTTTCGTGTTATGACTCCCTTTGTTATTTGTATGAACCTCCTTTTGTTGAACGGGTATATGGGAATTTCCCATATACCCAATTTAAACTTTTTATTAATATAAAAATAAAAAGGATGCGAGAATAATGAGTGACTTAAAATTAAATAAATTTTTATCAAATCCAAATAAAGAATTATTTGATAATATATATCCAATTTTAGAAAAGAATTTCCCTTCTAATTCCAATCTTCATCAATTAGATATTAGAAAATTTATAGATAAGAATAATGAAATATTATTTGCTGCTGGACCAACTTTAAGATTATATTTTCATGATGAAGAACGTGATAGAATTTTTAATTATATTGGTTTAAGAAAATTACAAATTAATGATATAATTAAAAAAGATAAAACTGTTGAAAGTTCATGGATGTTTATGACTCCGTTTAATCTTTCAATGGTTTTAATCATAAGATACTATATGATGAATAATATGAAAAAGCAAATGGAAAATTCTATTCTTTTTTTAGCACTTTCTTTTTATTCATCATTACATTATAGACAGTTTAGGTATCCTCCAAATGAGAATATTATGAATTATACATTAAATCATTTGAGTAATAAATTTAAACTTAAACAATTTGGTACTCTAATTGAATCTATTAAAAGTACCGCTTTAACTTCTCATGAAAATTATATTGAATATTTAAAAATAGGAACTGATGTTCTTTTAAATACTTATCTTCTTGGTCTTCATACAAGATTATCTGGTTTTATAAAAAATATAGCTGAAGAATATTATAAAAATCAACAAGAGGGTAATTATATTAATCTTGAAGGTGATGATTATTCTGAAGAAAATTATCACATTGCAGATAATGATAGTTTTATTATAAATCGTCTTTCTGATAATGTTACTTCAAAAATTGTAACAAAAGGAATAGACTATAAATTAGTAAAACTAAGTGCAAATATTTGTAATATTTCAGTTAATGGATTACAAAAATCTTTACAAGAAATTGTATATAAGAAAGATAAAGAATTTAAAGTATTAGTATCTGCAATTATTCAACTTTATCTTTTAGATAAAAAAAATACATCTGAAAGCATTTCTTCTAAAAAATTTATTGATTATTGCTTACAAATATATGTAAAAAGTAATACTAATGATGAAAATATTATTAAAATAAAAGAAATACTTGATAATTGGTTAACTGAATGTAGTCCAACTTATTTGAAAACAAATAGAGCAGCAACTAAAAGTAATTTAAGAAAATCAGTTTATATGTATCTGGTGTTCTGTATACAACAAGAATCTATAAAATATTAAAAAAAAGAGGATTCCCATATAAGGAATCCTCTTTTTATTTTTAACGATCAATATATTTCTTTACTTCTTCAATAGTATTAAAGTAAATAACATCTTTGTTTTTTATTTTATTATTACGATAAACTTTCTTTCCATCAATAAAATCAAAAATACTGATAAGCTTGAAATATTCAGTATTTTCTTCTTTATTTTCTTTAATTATGATATAATGAATATCTTTATGTCTAGCAATAAAATATTGATAGTTACTAGACAATCTAGTTAACATTATATAACCCATAATTTTATCTTTATTATTATCATAATATGCTTCAAGTACCAGATCATTATTCAATGCATTGTTAAATGCATTAATTGTATTTTCAATGATCTTTAAAGCAAATTTTATTGCATTTTCAAAATCATTTTCTGCATCATTGGTAGCAGTATTAAAAGAATCAATAATATTATTGAGTATTGGATCATTTTCCATTTTCAAAATCATTTTAGTTAATGATTTCATATGAAAATCAAAAATATCTTTGTATTGTTCCTTTAATTCTTCTTTGAAAGCAAGTTTTTCTAACAAATGTTCTTTAAGAAAGTCTTCCCATAATTTAGAAAAAGGGAATACCTTTCTTTTCTTCTCTCTATCATAGTAAGAACGATCACTATAAGAGTAATTTTTAACATCAGGTTGAAAAAAGTCATAGTATTCGCATTTACAAGTAGTTTTATTAATTCTATCTAGATTTGTTGAAGAAACTCTTTCAATCAAAATATCTTGTTGGAAAAAACGATACAATGCACAACCAAATATATTAGCTGCATCAAATTTTCCATCATGAGTATAAAGAACATCTGCTAAATAAACATTTAAAACAGTAGGAAGATCAACATGATTACCAAAGTTATTTGATTTCATATCATTTCCAGTAATATTTAAAACTGTATTTCCTTGTTTAGAAGAAATATTATATGTGCTATTGGTCAAATCTAATGAAAAAACTGGACGTTTCTTATTTCTAAATTTTACATCAAGGTTGATACCATTATCACCGTGTTTTATAACTATTCTCTTGTCATCATTTTCATTTACGCCATAGTTATAAATTGCATTTTCACAAATCTCATCATGTCCCATTGCGATTACAAATTTTTTCATTTTGTTGAATCCCCTTTTAATATAATATAATTTAATTTATTTATTAAACAGCTTTCCTGTTTAATTTACTTGAATTGAGTGGAATCATATTTATTGGATGATCCAATAAATATTCATTTATAAAAGCATCCGTATTTGTAAACTTCCAATCATTTTCATTCAAAAGTAAATTTGTTTTATTAACTTTTTTAATAATTGGAAATTGAATTGGTTTATTGGAAATGATGGTTCCTAGAAAATTAGATAAAATAGGACCTCTTGAAATTTCATAAGGTTCAAAATTATTTTGAAAATCTCCTCTTACTTCATATCTAAAATAACCATTTGGAATTGCTGAAGGTTTAATTCTTTTAGTAGTAAATAATACGGGGTTATTAAATAAATTAATAACTTCCATTGTATTATCATCACTTAAAGTATAAGAGTATAAATTCATAATTTAAAACCTCTCTTTTTATTATTTTTTCTTATCATAAAATAATACGAAAGAAATAAATGTTGTTACACTACCAGTTAAAAATGGAATTGTATTAGATAGACATGGACCAATCGGAATGATCTTTGTATGATTAACAATTCCATATGAAATCATATTAATTGAGAAATATAAAAAAGTAAGTAAAAATAATAAAATAAAAATATGAAATTTTTTCATTTTTTCTTCTCCTTTATAATGTCAATAATTAAACCGCCATATATTAATCCCATTGAAATAATTCCAAAATACATAAATTCTTTTGGTTCTATATTTTTTGGAATTAGAACAACCCAACCGATATAAAGAATCGTTAGAGTAATAAGATATAATATTTTTTTCTTTAATGTCATAATTATTCTTCTCCTTATTTATTTTAAGTATATTAATTAATACACTATAATTATAATATAACTTTAAAAATTTTTTTATAAATAAAGAAAATATATATTATAATTATAGTATCTAAAGAAAGGATAAAAAATTATGTTTAAATTTTTAATTTGTATTGCTATTTTAATAAAGCCTTTAGTTATTTTTATAGGATTACCAGAGGAAGAAGAACTAAAAAATAATATTACAATATATAAAGAAGAATATATTCAAGTAGAGGAAGATACAACAAAAATTATAGAATATACGGAAATAGAAGATATAATAGAAGAATGTACTGAAAATATATCAATGGAAAATGATATAATTTTTACTGATGAAGAAATTAATATGATAACAAATATGGTAAGAGGAGAAAGTGGTGGAATAATTGGTAATGTTACAGTAACATATGCTAATGGTTATATAATTACTGCTGATGCATGTGTAGTACATAAATATCATGCAAAAATAGTTGAAAATATGTATAATAGTCCAATTTTTCCTAATAATGTAAGTAATTGTATTAAACAATGTTTTAGTTCAAGTTATGCTACAACAAATTATAGAACCGAAGAACAATGGTTACATTGTAGAGAAGATGTAATTATTGCTTTAGAAGGAGATACTGATCTTCCAAATAATGTTTTTGCTGCAACATGTGATCCTAATTTCGCAAAAAATCATAAAGGATGGTCTCTTTTTGCAAAAATAAATTGGAATACTGGATGGACAAGTGGAACATTTTATTATTATCAATATAATAATTAAAATTAAAGGAATGATAGTATATGACACTTACTGAAAAAAGAAAACAGATAGAAGAAGTTATTTATACTACAATGAAATTATTAGATCCTTCTGGATATAATGAAGCAAAATATAGAACTATATTTAAAGAAATGAATGATAATCAATTTTCAAATTATATGAAAAAATTATTTAGTGATGAAGATAACAATTTAACATTAGAAACTACTCCCTTTCAAAAAAATCATACTGATTTAAAGATAGAAGATATTAAAAAAGCAGCTGATTATTTGAATATACCTTTAGATGAATATATTTATATGCCATTTATGAATCCAGGTGGAAAAGTTGTAAGAAGTAAATATCCAACTCCTGTTGGTTACGTACATATCAAGCGATTAGAGCAAATTCTTTCAAAGAAAAATGCTTATTCTTCAGATATTACTGAAAGAAATAGTAAAACTGGTCAGGTTACAGGACATGATAAAAATGGTAGAATTTCTGATATGGAAAACTATGCCTTATTAACTCTTGGAGCCAATGAAGCTTTAAAAGAATTCTTAGGACCAAGAGCTGATGATATGGTTATGAAACAAGATATGTTAAAAGATATTGCAAGAGATGGATATACCTCTCTTAAAAATATGACAAATGATATAGAAAATAAAACTGCATTAAATACTCTTGATATGTATTATACTGCGGCTGGTTTAGTAACAAACCTTGTTACTCCTGGACTTGTTTTAAAACGTAATCTTCAAAATAAAGAAAAAAAAGAACGTATGCAAGAACGTTATACAAAATAAAAAAAGAGGATATGATTATACATCATATCCTCTTATTATATATTTGAAACAAATTATTAATACTTTATATAATGGCTTCTTCTTTATTTTTTTTTTTATGTCTATAAAAATTAAAGTTTTTAAAACAGATGATGAAAATAAACTTAAAGATTTTATTATTAATAATAAAATAAAACGTTCGGATATAGTTTATATTCATTGTGATAAAAATATATATGAAATTAATTATATACGAGGAAAAATAAATGAAAAGGAGTATATTGAAGAAGCTAAATTTAAAAAACTAAAATATGATATGGAAAATAGAAAATAAATGAGGAATGACCGAAGTCATTCCTCATTTTCATTTTGCAAATATAGATTAGCATCAAAGTATGTTTCACATAATTCAAATATTAAAGAAATAGCATCCTTAAAGCTGAGATTATAATGTCCCCAGAATAAATTATCTAAGTCAGATCTATATGACCATACTGTATAGTTATGATCTAAAGAGTTATAAGCTAATACTTTAAAGAAATAATCTCTTTCTTCATCATTAAATACCATTACAACTGAATAGTTACCTAATTTTTGTCTTTTTAAATTTAACAAAATTGAATTTTTAATTACTTCTGATGCTGTTTTAATTTCTCTTATATTTTTATCCATTTTATTTTACCTTACATTAAACTTAACTACATAAAAAGTATTGCGATTATAATCACAATAAACACTATTAGTTTCAATATAATTATAACGCTTAATTCTAATTGGTTTGGTTCCATTTCCATATAATAGGAGTGTTGTTGTTAATTTTATAGGATCAAATCTAATATTCATAAATTTTCCATCTTCAAAATAAGCATAATAATTTAAACTATTTAAAATTTTTTTATTATTTGTATTAGTGCTTCCAAGTGAATTAAGATAATCTTTATCTTTTCTAAAAATATTAACACAACTTTTTTTAATTTTGAAATCAGCCATTTCAGCTAAAATAAATATTGCTTTCTTATATAATACATTCATATCAATTTCACTAGTATCTCTTTTAAATTCAAGATGTCTTTCAATACTGTCTTCACAATAAATAGAAATGGTAATAGTATGATTTCTAAAAGTAGTGTATTTCATAACACACTTATTTTTCATATTACTACCAATTTTATTTACCTCCTCCACTAGTTTATCAAGTTCTTTAATTTCAAACATTTTTATCATTCCTTTCTTGTTTTTTTATTTCCTTTTCTATTCTATTAATTTTATTTTCTTTCGATTTTTTAATTTTTTCTACATAACGGAGATATTCATCATGTTTAAACTCTTCAATATTAAAATTATTTACTGATATAGCAATAGTATCATAAACTAATTCAAAATTATTTGCAGCTATTACAAAATAATAATCCTTTTCTTTATTACTTTTACAAATTTCATTAAAAAGTTCTTTTACTTCTTCTATATTATCAATAGATAATCCACTATCTATTGAATCAATAAGAAACCAAATTTCTTTTTCATCTGGATTGCTTCTAATATATTTACCAATTTTTCTTAAAAAACGCATACCAAGATTATTATAAATCTCTTCGCCTTCTGATGATAGCATATTAGTTGCTAACATCTGCGTATTTCCTTCAAAACTATAAAATGATGAAGCATTACTTCCACCATCTTTATAATTACTATATTTAAAATATTTGATTTTTTCTTTTTTAAGATATTCTTCAATAGATTTTAAAAGAGTAGTTTTTCCTGATCCATTACAGCCAATTAATGTATTTATACCTGTTGAAATTGTAATTTCATCTTTTGAAAAAAGATTTACACCTGTACCATATGGATCTTTATATATTTTAATTTTTCTATTTGACATAACGATTATCTCCTTATCTTTTATTACAATATTATAATATAAATTTTTAATAATTTTTAAAAAATAAAATAAGAAAACAAAATAATAAATTTTTATATTAGGAGGAATATTTTTATGTCTACTTTCAACAATTATAACAACAATGAAAAAGAACAAAATAAACAAAATGTACAAGTTCTAATTGAAGATGGTACTATGGCTTCATTTGGTTTAAATAATACTAGTGAAGTAAAAGTTAAAGATGAAGATAAGAAATCTTAATAAGGTGATAAAAATGAATAAGAAAAAATCTAGAATCCTTTCAAGAATTTTTTTAGGAATCTTTTTATTATTTTTTCTTTTTTTATTTTTTTCATTATTATTTAAATAATTATCTTTTTTATTAAAGGAGATATATTTATGAAATATGATAATATTAACAATATTACTACTAAGACTATAAATGGACATTTTCCAAAAAAAGAAGATTTTCCAAATATAGTAAGAAGAGATAATACAAGTTCTTTAAATAATTTTCTTAGATATGGAGAGACTGGTCCTTTAACTCATCCAAAAAATAAATCTTTAGCAGAAATTTTGTTTCTTACTGATGCTCAATGTTTAGTACTTGTTAATTTTATTGAGTTATATAAAATTAATAAAACTTTAATTGAAAGAGAAAATGTAATAAATACAAAAGATAGTGCATTAACTAGATTATTAATGACTGTTACTTATTCTCCTTCAAGACTACCTGTATTTTTCTTAAAAAATAATGTAGATGAAGAAATTTTTTATTATTTACTTGTAAAAGAAATTCATCGTTTACTTTCTAATTATTTTGAATTTTGTAAAATTAATGGAGTTGAAAGATTAGAAAAAGTAAATATAGAAGATATTGTTTATTTTAATGGAATACTTAGAGAAATCTTTATAAAAGTATCAGATCAATTAACCAAAGTTAGACTTACTCATATTTTAGATGAAGATGAGCTTATGAAAATTGATAGTTCTATTTATCCTTATTTTGAAACTAATATTTATGAAGAAATGATGAAAGATGATTATCCTTCAAGATTCTCCATTCCTACAATTATAAGAAATCTTAAGAGTATCACTATTTCTAATGAAAATATAGAAGAATTATTTTTACAAATTCAAGATAATGATATTATTTATCTTCCAAATATGGAAGATAATTCTATTTATAATACAAATTTTATTATTAATAATAAGAAAAATATTAAAATTGTATCCAATAAAGCTACTATTTCTGGTAGTTTCTACTTAACAAACGTTGAGAATTGCGAATTTGTAAATATTAAATTTGAAAGTGAAGAATCTAACTATCAACCAATTTTAGTAAATGGTTCTAATAATTTTAAATTTTATAAATGTGATTTTATTAATGCAAATTTAATTAATATTATGGATTCAAATACTGACGAAGATGAAAAAACTTCATTTAAAATTTCTCAAACTACATTAAATGTAGATACCTTTATTAATTAAATTAGTAATAATTAGAGAGTTTATAATTTTACATTATAAACTCTCTAAAACCTATTATTAATTAAAAAAAATAAAGGAGATTTATTATGTTAGAGATAAGAGATTATAAATTAATTAATCAAGATGAAAATCTTTGTTTAGCTGCCTGCTTGCAAATGATATTAAAAAGAAGAAAACTATATAGTTTTCGTAAGCAAGAAGATATAGTAAAATATTTTAAAAAAGAAAAAGATGATAAAGGTAATATTAAAAAAGTATTTATTAATAATTTAAATACTGATTTTTTTGATCATTTTACTGGATATAATTTAAAAGAAACTTATTTAAATTTTAAAGATATTGATGAATTAGATTATGATTTTAAAAATTTATATGAAAAATTTATTCATTCAGATTGTGATGTTATTATATTTACTAATTACAAGATATTAATGGATAATATTAACAATCCCGGAATGAGGAGATTTTATGATAATGACGAGTTTATTAGTGAAGCAAATCATTGTTTCTTAGTAAATTCTATTTTTAAAGAATATAGAAAAGATAAAGATGAAATATCTTTAACTGATGTTAGTATTAATGAAAATTATTTCAAAATTCTTACTTGCCCTCCAAATCCTTATGAAATTAATTTTGAATTAATTTGTCCTGAAACAAGATTTAATGGTGGTACATTTAAATTACTTGTCAATGGTAAAACAATTTTTGATTCAATTTATTATAATAAAAATAAATCTGGAATGGGTATTTCTATAATAGAGAATAAATAGAAGGTGAATTATGGCTAAACAGTTATTATGTGATGATTGCATAGAGATTATTGCTGAAAATTTAACTACAGATCAAATTTTATTATTAGAATATCTTAAAAAAGAAAATACTATAAATATGAACCTATCCAAAGATAAAATTTCTATTATACCAAATGTAAAAGGTATGACTGAATTTAAATTTCAATCTTCAGTATCAGCATTAGAACTATGCAATTTTGTTAAAAGAAATTCTACAAAAAGACCAAATAGGTTTTTTATTACTCCTGATGGTAGAAAAGCACTTGAATGCTATAAAAATAATTTAAAAGAACAATTAGATGAGTCTTCTAAAAAATAAATAAGGAAATAAAAATTATGAAATCTTTTTTTATTGAAATATGTAATAAAAAAGAAGACAATGATTTTTATGAAAACTTTGATAATAATTTAATGATTAATTCATACAATAATGATTTAGAAATTATAAAAAAATTATTATCTAAATACAAAATTGAAATGGATTATCGAGATATTTTTAAACTTTGTTTGTATATAAGTTTTAAAAACAAATGTAATTTAAATGAAATTTTATTAAATTCTGATAATTTAATAGAAGAAATTCTTTCTACATTATTATATTTAATAAGGTTTTCTTCAAATAAGTCTACATCAGAATTGAGAGAAAAAGAAATTTTACTTGAATTAGATAATTCTTATTCAACAAAAGATTTACTTGATCATCTTGAAAAAAGTTTATATGAAGATGATTATATTGAAAATTTTCATAATGGAGAGTAAAAAATGGGTAATGTTATTAAAATTGGATTTATAGGTATCGGTCAATGTGGTAGTAATATCGCAGAGATAGCTGAGCTTTATGGTTATAGAACTGCAATATGTAATACTAGCCCAGAAGATTTAGATTCTATTACACTTATTAAAAATAAGATTTTACTTGGTAGTAATGGTGGTGCTGGTAAAGATAGACGAATGGCTAAGCAAGATGCTAAAGAAAACTATGAAAAGATTGTTAATTTAATTAAAGAAAAATTTAATGGAATTAACATGATTTATTTTGTTTTTAGTGCTGGTGGTGGTACTGGTTCTGGTATGTCTCCAATGATGTTAGATGTTGTTCGTCGTCTTGTTCCTGAAAAGAATTTTGGTTGTGTGACAGTACTTCCTGATAAACGTGAAAGTATTGTTTCACAAATGAATGCTTTAGAATGTTTAAAGGAAATTATTAGACTTGAACTTCCATGTTTTATTGCTGATAACCAAAAGTTGATTGATAAAACCATTCGTTCAAGAAAAGATTTATTTGATAAAATGAATAACTATATCATTGATTGTTTTAATCTTATCTTCAATACTAATAGAAAGCCTTCTAAATATGGTAACTTAGATCAACAAGATATAGTTAGACTGCTATCAACTCCTGGTGCAACAATTATTACTACAACAGGTATTGGTAAACAAGAAAAGACTGAGAAAGGTTTTTCTTTCGGTAAGAAATTAATGAAATCATGGGATAATTCATATTTTGCTGAAATTGAATATGGAAAGAAACTTCCCACTTTTGGTTTTATTTATGAACTTGAAGAAAGTACTACTAAACTTGTTGAATATAGCGAGATTGAAAAAGAGCTTGGAAAGTCATTAGAAACTTTTGAAGGTTATTATGAACCTAACGATGGTAATGAGTTAATTACATCAATTCTTGCTGGGTTATCATATCCTATTGAAAGAATTAATGAAATTAGTGAACTTATTAAAAATGGTAGACAAGAAGAAAAAGAAGAAGATTATAATGACTTATTCAATGTCGATACTACTTGGTTAAATAAAAATAGAGATAAAAGTAAATTTAAAACTATTCAAGATGATGAAGAAGAAGATGATAATGAAGATATTGAAGAATTTGAAGAAGATGAAGAAGAATCAAAACCTATCAAGAAGAAAAAATCATCATCTAATACTCCTAAAAAGAAAAAAGAATCTTCATTTAATATTGAAGATATCTTTGCTAAATATGAATAAATAATAGGTAAAGGATTTTAATAATCCTTTACCTATAATAATTATTAAGTATAAGCTATAACTTCTTTCATTTTCATAGCGTTTTCAATTCTATCAATATACTTTTCAATCTTTTGTTTTTCTTCTTTATCTTTACATTTTGCTTGAATCTTCTCTAAATCTTTAATCATTTCTCTAGCCATTGTACGGGCTTCAGCTTCATCACTTTGTGATTTTACTGATGCAATTACTAAACAAACAATCAATACTGGAAGACCAACAAAATTTACAAAAGGAATCATTGAAGCACAACTAGAAATCAATATTGTTAAATTCAATGCTTTTCGTCCAGCTTTCTTAGCTTCACTAAAAGTTACGTACTTGCTGCTATTTAAATCTTCATATTTTTCTTTCAAATAATCATATTCTTGTTCAACTTGACGATGAATAATAGACTGTGAATTAGTCATTGCTTCATTGAATTCTTCTTCATTTAATAATAAAGAAGTCTTAAATTCTTTATTACTAGATTCATTAAATAATTTTTCATTTAAAAACATAATATATATATTTCCTTTCTTTATAATTTATTTTTTTGTTTTAAACAAATATATAATATTTTTAATTTAAGAAAGGATCTATTGAAATGGAAGTTATATATGGTTTATTTTTTAATGCTACCAATTCCAAATCACTTTCAGATAAAAAAGAAGCAATTCGTTTAATGCAAACTCCAATATTATATACAAATACTAATATTAGTTTAAGCGATTTTAATTTACTTCTTTCAAAAGATTTATCTTGTATTAGTGATAATTTTCCAAATAGTACAGATTATGATGATTTTTTCAGTGCTGTTACTCAGATATTTAGTTCAAATCAATTTGTTTCTAATTCATTATATAAAAGTTATGGAATAAAAAATTTAACAATCACACCTTTAAATGAAAATTATCAATTTTTAGAAAATTTAGATAATAATCTTGAATATTCTAATTATATTTCATTTATTTATCAAAATTATAAGTTTGTAATTGCTAATTCTATTGAAGGATTTAGAAAGATTTATATTGTACCAAATGAGTATTATATTATATATGATGAAGACCAAAAAGTAGAAAATAATGAAATGTTACCAATGTTATTGAATATTGTAGATAATGTTGGAAAAAATAATATTTACACTTCTGTCAGAAAATGGGACTATATAGATGAAACAAAAGTTAAAAGCTTTTATATTTTTTATTCTGGTGAATATCCTTCTGATTACGTAACAATGGAACTTATTAGAAGTTTCTTAGTTAATAAGTATGGATATGAAAATGCTAAATTAGAATTTCCTCGTTTATTTATTACTACAGAAAGAAGAATTTTCTGTATGTATGAAAATAAACAATATCCTATTAATTATGAGAATCTAAAAGCTTTCATTGAAGAAAATAATATTATTTCTCCTGAAATAATTCATGTTGTTAATTTTATTTCACCTTGTATTGTTGAATATGGTTTATCAGATATAATCACTGATTACTCCCCAAATGAAAATACTAATGTTTTAAATAATAGATTTATTTTTTATTTAAGTAGTATTTTAAATTCATTTAATGGTAAAGTACTTGATTCTAATTTTATCACTTCTAGTCATTATATTGAATATATTGATGACCATTGTGTTTCATTTGAATGTGGTGGTGTTAAATGGTTTGTTATTAAAGCTGATTACACTAATTCACATTATAAATTAAATAACTAAGAATTAAATATTAGGTAATAGATTATAATCTATTACCTAATATTTTTATATACATATATTATAAATTTGATAATGGTATAAACAAGGAGGAAAATAAATATGAATAAAAAATCTATTGAACGAAATTTATATTTATGTAGAGGTAATGAATATAAAGTTATTGATTTTAAAACTAATCTTATTAGACATCATAAGCCTTATTTGAATAATAAACCACATGAATTTTACTGTGATCCTCTAGTATTAATAAAAACAAGTTATATGTGTCCAATTTGTGATAAAACATCAAAAAATTATATTATAAAAGAAATAAATGATAAATTAGAAGAGCTAAAACAAGAAAAAGATTTCGATATTAAAAGAAATGTAAAAATAAATAATTTATTTTTTGATTTTGTTATTTTTAATAAAAAGGAAAAAATATATATAAAATATTTTTCTCGTTATTATTATACAAATGTAACAAATGAAAGAAATATTGTTAAGGAATATAGTGATTATGTTAAAGCGCATAAAATGAAATTTTATAAGATTACTCATTTAAATTATCTTAAAAAAATTAATAAATTATCAAAATTAGTAAATAAATATTTCTAAAAGGAGTCTTACAAATGGTTAAGGAAATAGTAAAGGATGAAAAGTTTTTATCAACACCACTTTCTTCTGCAACTAAAGATGATTTATTTATTATAGACGATCTTATTGATACTGCTCTTTTTCATAAAGATCAATGTATTGGTTTAGCCGCAAATCAAATAGGATATGACAAAAGAATTATTGTAATAAGAGTAAATGAAAATACCTTTATTCCTTTAATCAATCCAATAATTACAAGAAAAAGTAAAGAAACATATATTACTGAAGAAAGATGTTTGTCATTAGAGGGAGCAAGAAAAGTTAAAAGACATGTGAGAATTGAATGTATTTTTAAAGATCGTGAATTTAAAGTAAAAAAAGTAGTTTTTATAAATAGACTTGCACAAGTTGTTCAACATGAAGTAGATCATTGTAATGGTAAAATTATTTAATATAACAATATTATTATATTCTTTTGGAAGGTATTAATTAAATTGACTATTCCTATTTATATAATACATTGAAATTTTATTAATATAAAAATAAAAAGTAATATTTAATTATGCCAGAAATAAAAGTTTTAATGATTATATTATGTATTATAATGATTATATTATGCTCTTTTGATATAAATTGGATAAGTAATAAAAAATATCGTTTAAAAAATAAAAAAACTA
>Ga0247609_10002079_pt1 | contig 22008 bp, 24 predicted proteins | sample 172DNAGHGlowgp2_FD_193487 | JGI IMG/M metagenome (GOLD analysis project Ga0247609, IMG submission 193487) | Sheep rumen microbial communities from Palmerston North, Manawatu-Wanganui, New Zealand - 1728 DNA GHGlow gp2 | ecosystem: Host-associated > Mammals > Digestive system > Stomach > Rumen ...
GATAGCTAATAATACATATTATGTATATGAATTCTTAAAAATTTAAATTAATATGATAGCTAATAATACATATTATGTATATGAATTCTTAAAAATTTAAATTAATATGATAGCTAATAATACATATTATGTATATGAATTCTTAAAAATTTAAATTAATATGATAGCTAATAATACATATTATGTATATGAATTCTTAAAAATTTAAATTAATATGATAGCTAATAATACATATAATCATAAAGACAGAAATGGCTTAGATCTTGTGTATGGAGATAAAGTATTTCTTAAATCATGGTGGAGCAAAATGTATTTGTTTACTGTGATTGGATTTACAAAAACACAAGTTGTATGTTTATGCGGTAGTACAGTATTTTATCGTAAGCCATCAAATATAGTAAAAGTAAGTAACGCAGAAAAATGGAAGAAAAATTAAAAGTTATAGGAACATTGGATTTTAAAAAATTCTCAGGTGATCATCTTGAGAATTTTATTGATTATATTAATAATTATCTTAAAGAACATAATGACTCAAATATAGAAATAATTATTGGTACTGATTCACAAAATAAAGGTGACAAGACAAAGTATAGTACAGTAATAGTATTATATAATCCAGGTCATGGTGGTCATTGTATCTTCAGAAGATGGCATACAAAACGTGAACGTGTTAAAAATATACGACTTCTTAAAGAAGTTGAAGAAAGTATAAATATAGCAAATCAACTTGTTGAAGCAGGATTACCTAAGCCAAAATATATTGATTTGGATATTAATCCTAACCCAAAATTTAAGTCATATGAAGTTTATCAGACTGCTAAAGGCTGGGTTGAAAGTATGGGATATAATGTTAGATTTAAAACTATTGCTCCATTAGTAACAACAACTGCTGATTGGCTTGTAAGAAAATAATAATATTATGTACGAAAAAGAAAAATTATCAAAACGATTATTAGAAAGATACCAAATCTGTCATAATGGTGGACAAAACATCTTTCCAGATTGTGTTGACTTTAATCCAATAACATCTTGTATTTATTTTGATGACATTAATGATGATGATCCTTATGCTGAGGATTATGATTGCGGAGCATATATACATCAAAATGATTATAATGAATTACAAGACTTATTATATAAATTGCATAAAAAGTAAAATAATATCTAAGAAATGACTATTTTTAATATAAAATATTAGTAATATATTGTGAATGATAGTTTGGTTGCAATTAATTTGTATATAATTGAAAATGATAAAATAACATTATTGAATAAAACAGCAGTTCCTTATTTATATTATTTTGACGGTGAAGGAGATTTAGTAAGTGATATATTAACAAATATTGAATTTAAACGATTTATAGAAGATAAATGTTTTAATATAGATAATTATGCAAAATCTAAAATAGGATATTTTTATTTTCATAATGAACAATACTGTGAAGGTATTATATCTATTCAAGATAAGTATTTATTAAAAGATTTGAATAATGACGATATAGAATTTTTTAAAGATTATTTATGGAAACATTTTAAATTTTTATATGAAAGCGCATATCATGAGTCTTATAATATTGATATGACAATATTTGATTCAGAAAAATCAATTATAGATATATATGATAAGATTCAAATAAAATATCCAAAAAGAGTAATTAAAAGTACAGTTATTAATTATATTCGTTCAGAACTTATTAAGACAGATTTACTAAATAACGAAAACACTGAATTTATTATAATGAAATTAGAAAATTTATTAAACGAAAAAAATTGATTATGGAATACACAATTGATCTACCTGTTTGCTATGAAAATTTTGATGTATTTAAACAAAAAGCATCACTTATATTGAAATCTTTATTTGAATTTGGTCGCATTAATGATTTTATGAGATTTCATAAATATGGATTAATTACGTCATTGAATTATAAAAGGAACACAATAAAAGTAGAAGAATCAGAAAAGTTTGTAAGAGGAAAAACAAATTGCATGATTTATAATTTGACAGTTAATAAATATAATCCTGGTTTATATGATAAGTTAATTATTTATTATAATGATATGTCTAATGATTCAGTATGGTATGGATATATTTTTTATAATAGTAAAACTAATGAATTATTGCATAAGTATTATATTAATTATGCTGATGATAAATTATATCATGAACTATGGCATTCATTTATGTTAATGGGATATAAAAACTTATATGAATATTATTCAGATAAATTTAATTCTATTAAAAATAATGATTTGAAAACCGTCAAGACTATCCATGATTATAAAAAAATGAAACAGGAAATTGAAGAATTTAAACATAAAGAATTTTATATAAAAATATAACGAATTATTATGCCTGATACATACCCAGATGGCGGAGGATCTTCAGTTAACTTATCAAAAGTTGAAGAATATTTAAAAGAAATTTCAGATAATTTAGGAGATGGTGATAGAAAATTATTTGTTGATTGTGCATTAAAATTATTTGTGAATTGTAATTTTGATGAAAGTTTAACTAATAAATCACCATTACAGCAAGCACAACAATGTATTGATAATGCATTAATGTTTGTGGCTATGATTAAAAAAACAAAAGATAAATATTTCCCAAAAGAGGAGGATTAAATTATGAAAAAATATTTTTACATTTTTATTATTAGTTTAGTAATGGCATTTTCATTTAGTTCGTGTGAAGTAGCTTATGGATATGCAACGACACAAGACGATATTTATTATGAAGCACAAGCAGATATGGTAAGATCTGATGTTGATTTTAATATCGTTATTAGATATGGTACTCCATATTATTATGAAGGATCTCTATTATATTATTTTTATGATGGGCTATATTATTATCCATTCTATTATGACAATTATTGGTATGTAAGAGCTTATCGTAGACCATTTACATATCTTGGGTATCGTCCCTATTTCAGGCCTCATAGATATGATTATAGATTTGCACCTGGATATTATAGAGGATTTGATAGACCACATTATGATGGAAGATATCGCGGAAATAGATTTGGACATGGTGGTTATCAACAAAGACCTCATTATGATGCAAGACCAGGAAATGGTAATCATCAACATAGACCTGAAGTAAGGCCAAATGATAGACCAAATTCAAGAAATGGAATGGGCCCAACACAACAGCCAACAAGACCAAATAGAACAATTACACCAAGGCCAAGTACACCAAGTAGAAATATGACACCACGTTCATCATCACCACGAATGTCAACTCCATCTTCAGGTGGGCATAGATCATCAGGTGGAAGATTTGGTGGTAGACGATAAACTTTTAACAATTTCATTTTAAAATATTATGAAAATTCAATTGTACATAAACTTTTAACAATTTCATTTTAAAATATTATGAAAATTCAATTGTACATAAACTTTTAGCAATTTCATTTTAAAATATTATGAAAATTCAATTGTACATAAACTTTTAACAATTTCATTTTAAAATATTATTTTTAAAAGGTTAGATTAAAAATTATGATCTAACGCAATAGTAAAGTTATAAATTTATAAATAAACATTATGAAAAAGACAATTTTTGGTTTTATTTTTGCAGCTATGTTTGCATTTGCAGTTTGTGGTTGTGGAAATAATGCAACAGAAGCAACAACAGAAGCTGAAGACACAACAACTGTTGTTACAGTAGATTCATTAGCAGCAGATACTGTTGCTATCAATACTGTTGCAGTTGATAGTGCAGTTGTTGATACAACTGTTGTAAATGCCGAATAAATTTGAAAATTCGACTAAACTTAACATAATGTTCTGAATATACTTATGTATGTTCAGACATTTTGTTTTTTATTTAAAACTAATTGATTAAATTGGCTATATTTATTTATATAAATATATACTTAAATTAATATGCCAAAAAGTAAATTAACTTTAATTGTTGATGGAAACTGGCTTTTAATGAGTAGATTAGCTGTATTGAATAATAAATATGTCGATGATTATGATTTAAATCAAGAATTGAAATTAATGCTTATTAAATCTATTAATGTAGTATTAAGAACATTTCCATTGATAGATAATATTATATTTGTCGCAGATGGAGGTTCATGGCGAAACTCATTAGAAATACCAGAGTATCTTTATAAATATAAGACAGATAAAACTTCTGTTGAATATAAAGGAAATCGTATAAAATCAGAAGATATTAATTGGGATTTATTATTTGAATCTTATGGAGATTTTATATCAATATTAAAGGCAAATGGAATAACTGCTTGTCAAGAAAATGGAATAGAAGGTGATGATTGGTGTTATCATTGGTCAACATTATTAAATTCACAAGGAACTAATTGTATAATATGGACAAAAGATAATGACTTAAAACAATTAGTGAAAATGAATGCAAATAAATGTTTTACAGCATGGTGGAATATTAATAATGGATTGTTTTTAGAAGAATATGAAGATGATGATTTTAATTTTTTATTTAATGCAGAATTTAATGAAAATGATATCATACTTGATAAGCTAATTACAAAATCTAAAACAATTACAAAAATTAAACCTAAAGAAATAGTAATTGATAAAATTATTAGAGGAGATGGCGGTGATAATATATATCCTATTATATTAAGAAAGGCATTATCTCCAAAAGCAAAAACCAATCGTCAATATAAAGTAACAAAAAAGGATATTGATTATAATTTGGATTATAATGATGACCAAGCAATTGAAAAATATTTACATAATGTATTAAGTAAGAAAAATTATGTTGGTAAAGTAGATGAATCTTATGAAAATATTTTAAATCATTTTAAATATAATAGAACGCTTGTAGCACTTGAAAAATCATCATATCCACAAGATATATTAAATATATTTAAAAAATATAATTCATATAATGTTTCTAAAGATATGTCAATTATTGAAAGTCAAATACAAGCAGAATCAAATAAACTAAAAGGTCTCTTAGATATAATTTAGCCAGGTTTATCCTGGCTTTTTTTGAATTTATTTAAAATCATACTATATTTAAATTGCTAAACATAAATCTTTAAATTATGAATATTAACATTGATGATAACGAACGAATGCAATTAATTGAAGCAATTACGACATCCAATTTGCCTATTAAAAGATCACTAATAAGGGTATATAATTTGTTAAAAAACGTTAAATAAAAATAATGGCAGCTAATGGTTTAAAAATCATCTCTAGCTGCCATTTCCAGATCCTCTAGCATCTTTTAACATAAGATTAATATAATTCTATTATTACGAAATTTTCTTACCAAAAATGATGTCTACAAAATCCCCTCCTAATGTTTCTAATACATAATTACGGGCACAATTTAGATTTTGTGAATTGTTAAATTTTGACCACATATATATTGTGTCATTACTTGAATCATATTCACTATCTACATTATATTTTTCTTTAATATAATTTTGTGCTATAATCATGTTATCATCAAAATTTAGAAGTTTTTCTACAAAGTGTTTTTCATTTATATATTGATCTTTCATTTTATTATAACATAATTTATTTTAAATTTTCATCTAAGAAATCTTTAACTAATAAAGATAAACTTGATGTATTTATATAATTTTTAGTTATATATTTTGAAATTTCATTAATGTCAACATCCAAAAAATTAATTAATGTATTTAACTGTTCTTTTGGAAAATTTTTCCAATCAATATTTATAGAAATTTCTGGTGATGAATCTATTTTTGAAAACATCTTTTTAATAAGTTTGGTTGTTTCATTTTCCTGTGGTGTTTTAGAAACTTGTTGATTAGATGTTTTATTATTATTTTGAATCATTGTAGGTTGTTCAATAGGGCCAAAATTTAATTTTTCTTTTCCTATTACTTTTCCAGATTCATCATAAATTTCATCAGATGCTTGAATATAATTTCTTGAGAATTCATCCATTGTTATTTGACCAGCATCACTGATAATTATAAGATTATCACCATCAATAATTGTATTTCTAACATTAATTGTTTTTCCTGTTAATTTATTAATCCATTTTCCAGTTATCATTTCTCCGCCCATCATACTATCAGGAGGAGTCATTACATTATAATTCATATTATTCATTAGTGTCTATTTTTAAATAAAATAGACAAACAACTTAATTGTTTTTTAATTATTTTCTAATAATATTTTATTTTTTTCTTCCTCATTACTATTTATGTACTTATAAATAGTTTCTTCAATTAAGTTTTCATTTTCTATAAAATAAAGATAATCAAGATTCTCAAGTCGTTCAATAAAGAAATTGACTTCAATCATATCTAAACTAGAAATATTTGAATTATTCTTTGTATCAACCCATACAGTAATGATATCGTGATTATTAAATATTTTATTAGGAATTGTATTATATTCTTTTATGCTCATTATAAATATATCATTATTATAGAAATCATCAATAGTGATTCCTGTTGATATATAATTATCTGTTACTACGCATAATAAAGAATTATTTTTATATGATAATCTTATTGTTTCTACATCCAAATAATATGTATTATATGTTAATTCATCTTTATATTGAATATCAGTAGAAAAACAAGGTGATATAGATAATGCATCATTTAATTTATATAAATTATCGGCAATATTAAATAATGAATCTTTATTTATAGATACCAAAAATATTTTCATATTGTTAATTTCATATTGTTAATTTTTATTTTTTAAATACCATTACTATAAAAGTTATTGTTTATATGAATATATAAATAAATATATTTATTTTCGTTATTAGTTGTTTTATAATAAGTAATATCCATCATTTGACCAAAATTACAAATATTATTACTTAATAAATTATTAAATGGAGCAATATCAATTCTATAAAAATAAAGTAATTCATTATTTCTGTTAATTTTTTTAGTATGTAGATTACTTGTATCTTCATTAATAATTATATCATAATTATCTAATGTTTCATTAAATATATTTGATAATAAGTTATTAATACATACATAATAATTTTCATTATTATCTTCACAGAACAATGATGTATCTCCTAAATTCCATGATGATTGATATACATAATCCTCATCATTTGTAAGTGGGGATGTCATAATGGAATCTAACATAAATATTGATGAAAAATTAAATATAATTCCATTTACAGTTTTCTTTGTAATTATTGGCTTATTTGAAATAGGTGAATTTACTGAATTAAATTCAATGTTATTGAAATCTATTGAAAGTTTATCATGAGTCTTAAATTGCATTTTATCTGATTCTTTCATCAATGTATCACTACCAATATTGATATTGTTTTTTGATGTTCCAATATGCATAGTTGATTTTGATTGCTCATTAAATGAAGAACCTATGTAGCCATTATAAATATTTCCATTATTATCAATTGATAAAATATTTACTCTATTTAATACATCAAAATTTCTAATAAATATTTCTTTTAAATCTAATGAAGGAATATTAGAATTAAATACATATTCATTATAATTTGTGTTTAACTTATTTTCACTTTCAATTTTTACATTATATATAAATGTCTCAGTTGTCTTATCTTTTACTATTGATGCAATTTCTTCATATACTTCATCAATATTTGTAATTGTCTCATTATCTATGACAATCTTTGAAACATTTCGTTGTACTAAATCATCTTTCCATAAATCAACAATTTGTGTACCTGTCATTTCAGCTGAACGAACAGTAACTTCATATTTTGGATATATTGAATTTGTTATATCTAAATTACTTAAATTATCTATATACTTCTTTGATTGATTTGTTTTTATTGTATCATTTTCAATAATTACATTATCATTATATTGAATAATAGCGTTAAGATTATTTGAATATGTAGATCCTGATGTAATATTATTATATTCGCTTCCTATCTTATTTTTGATAACCAACCAATTATTTGAATATAAAGACATATTTTCCTGTGCTAAAGTATTAATGACAGATTTAAGTAATAGTATGTCTTGTGCATTAAGCTTTGCAATATAATCACCATTTGTCTCATTTAATATATTTATTGTTGACCCAAATGGTAAAGCATAATTTGCATTGTTTTTTAATATTGGCATATATTTAATATTATCAATATCGTTTGCTTTTGATAAATGCCATAATGATAATATATTTGATCCAAGATAATTATTAACTATGCCTTCATTTTCTAAACAGTCTAATTCACATATATTGATAATTATACTGTTTTTAAAATAAGAATAATTTATTTCATTAATCTTAGGCATATATGTATAACATTTAATATCAATATTACTTATCTCATCAAATAATGCATTATCTATTAAAAATTCTCTTTTTTCAAATTCACAATTTTCAATAATTTCGTTATTTACTATTGATGTTAATACTTTATAACTATCTAATGTATTATTCTTATCTTTTGAATATATAATTATAATATTTGGGTTGCCTGCATCATCGCCTCTTGCTTTTACTTTTGTATCTGCATTATTAATGGACCAATTTTCATTAGCATTAATATATGGCATTGTATATATATCTCTAATATTAATAGAATTAATTATATCACTATATTTAGAATTATATAATACATTAAATGTATATACTTTTATCTTTTCAATATTATCGTAATCAAAAACTATATTAGTGTTATTTTCCCAAAAATTATATATGTCAGATTTTTCAGATAAATTAGTATAAGTAATATATATATTATTTGAGAAATATATTTGCATCTCATCTGAATTATTACACATGTAATCAATTGTATAATCTAATGGGAAATACATTATATTAGTTTCATTATATTCATAATTAGATGCAAATTCATAAATTTTACATAATATTCTTTGTATGAATTTTGATCTTTCATTAGTATAGAATTTTTCGTTATAATAATTAAACATTACATAATATAACTCAGTAATGTCATAATTTAATAATTTTAATTCTTCAATAATATCTACATTATATTCACTTTTACATTTATTAAATACTATATTTTCTTCATCCGGATTTACTGCAATTAATTCATTATTATTTGTATCAATTGTCAAATCTATATTATATGAACTATACTTATATTTATTTTCAGTATGATTTAATATAATTGCAATAGGTGAATTACTTTCAAAATATGTAAAATTATTATTATATGATTCCAATACATTGATATCTACATTCTCAGGTTTTAAGAATGTAAATGGAATATTATTAGATTCATTATATGAACTAAACTTATATATTTCTTCAAATTGATTTTTATATACTGATAATATTGATGAATTTAATAAATTAACTGACATTTTATAATTATTGTCACCTTCTTTATTAATTCTTATTAATGAATAATAATTTGATATGCCATCAGAATATGCAAAAGAAGTTTTTGCACTATATATTAATTTATTAGTATTGACATCAAATTTATAATATTGTAATATAGAATTATTTGGGTCGTCATCATCGTAACCAATATATTTTTCAACAACCATTATTGTAAATATACCATTCTCATTAATGATGATACTATTTTTTGAATATTTTTCTATATTATTCAATATTACTGATAATGATAAATTATCGGGAAAATATAATGTATTATTAATGCTCTTACTAGTTTCTAAAGATATGTAATTGGATAAATCTTTATTAACAACACCAAACACTGCTGTTAAGTCATTATTACTTCCATTAACATATCGTAAATATCCTATATATTCATTTGTTGAATATTCATATTCATTAGTAAAACTTTCTAAAAAAGAAAAAGATCTATACGTGATGCCATCTCCTTTTAAACCCATTCGTTGACCAAGATTGGCTAATGCTTGTATATAATATTCCTCAGCACCTTTATCAGGAATTTTAAAATTAGGTATATCTATTGGATTTTGTAATAAATTAATACTCTTTGATATTGGCATTTTAAATTAATGTAAATTTATATGTTAATTTATATAGTTTATCAGATTTATTTGCAGTAAGTTTTTCAACACTATATTCTACATCTGATTTATATTTGTTAAATAAAAATAAAATTATATCATCATTTGAAGTTTTTGATATAATATATTTTTTAAAAATGTTAAATATATTTTCATTAGTTTTTAATATTTCTAATTCTTCATTTGTAATTAAATTTTGTTCACTTATAATAATTGATTCTTCTAAATTATATAATTGATTATCATTGAAATGCTTATATTCTAATTGACTAACATATTTATATGTTTCTTTATTTGTTTTCTTATCAAAACTTGTGCATACATATAATGGCTTATATTTATATATATCTAATGCAGATCTATTTAATATGTTATTCTCAATATTATAATGAATATCAGATATTTTAAACTTATGCTCCCAACCATTATTAATATATATTACTTTATTCAAATAAGGCTCAATATAATTAAAATATCTAAGTAATTTAATATTACGATCTTTCTTTAAAATCTTAATATCATTATATGTTATATCATCACTATTTTTCTTTAAATTAACATATTTATATTCCTCGTCCTTTGGTGTTTCTATAGAAGCATATCTTATTTTAATATTATTTTCTGTTGGGAATACTACTAAAGTTATATCATTGGCAAAATTATTAAAGATATTTATTTTTAATGATTGATACATTATTCTAAAATTATTCATAATAGAAAAATCATTAAGATCAAAATCATTAATAGTATCAAATAACATATTCATTCCATAATCATCTTCAATATAAAATGAATTATTTGTGTTATCTATGTTTATTGATATTATATAAAAACCATATCTTACATTATTCTTTTCATATATGTTCAATTTTAATTTTTCATCATATTCATAGTTTTTATCTTCTATATATGAATCTTTAAATTTATCATATGCCAAATCTAATATATCATATGTTGAATATAACTCTATTCCACACAGGTCTTTAACAATATTTATATATAATATGTCCTTATGTGATTCTTTCAAAAACTCTAATTGATATTTAATATTATCATATTCATCTTCTGAAATATTATTATCTATTACATATGTTGAAATAAATTCATCTTTATATGTTCTAAATATATGTTCAAATTCTTCTACATATTTATTAGATATTATTACTTCAATGGATTTTAACAAATCAATTTCTTTAAAACATATTTCATCATAATCTTTAATTATAAAATCTTGTATTTTATTACCTTCAATTATTTTCTCAAGCTTTTTGATATCGTAATCATTTATATATGGTGATGTAAATATTGGCATTAAAAATTCATGTATATCTTTTACATATATTGATGAATCTAATTTTTTCAATTGATTATCATTATATATAAACCAATTATCTAAATTAATTGCTTTACATTCATCTTTTATATATAAATACAAATAAGTTTTATTCTCCAATAACTTATATAAATTTGCATCTAATTTTATGACTTCCTTTTTAAAACATAAATCTAAATCAAATGTTATTACTTTATTATCTTTATTTATACATCTAAATTCAAATTTATTTGACTGATTTCTTGTATCAGATATATGTTTTAATAACCAAGTTAATTTTTCACTATTTGTTGTTTCTTTTAAATCATTATTAATATACCATTTTAACTTCATTAATTTTGACAAAGGAACATACATATCTTTACAATTTATATCATTATCATTTATGTTCCAAATTCTTTCTTTTGCATATATGATATCAAATATTGAATCCATTAATATGGTAGATACACCATTTTCATTTTTCGATAAATCTTTAATATATGCTTTAAGATGCTCTTTATTGATTATATTAATAAAGAATGTTTCTTTATATGTATCATCATTAATTAAACTAATATTTGCATCATTAATAGTATTATATTCTTTAATGTATTTATTAATGTTATAAGTATCTACATATATGTTTTTATTATTTAATTTTTTCTTAATAAAGTAATTTTCAATCTCTATACCATTATCATTAGAATAAGGTATGTATATATAATTAGTTAATGATTTTAAATTTGTAATTAAATATTGAATAGCATCATTGTTTACATTGGCATCAATTAACGATTTAATCAAAACATTGATATCTATCAAATTATCTTTAATATACATCGCAATTTTTCCATAAGATGCTTCATTATCAGATATTGTATCATATACTGATTTAACTAATATCTTTTTTGATGATCTTATTGTAGACATATATAATTTTTTGTCTATCCAACTATATACATGATTAGTTGAATTGGTATTAAATACTTCATCATATAACATTAATCTTGTTCTTTGATTTTTATATATATCTTTATATGTCTCAAAATAATTTGCATTATTTATAGCATCTAATAATATGTAACCACTTAATTGATTTGGCTTTAATATATCAGATATGTATGTTTTTAATATATTATTGTTTTCAAATATGTATTCAATATCATCATATTTATAATAATTGTTTACACGTTCATAATTATTTACTTTTACATATGATCCATAATCATCTTTTTCCATACATACATTATACTTAATATATGCTTTCTTAATTAGATTATAGTTATTATATAATGTTGTACCATATTTATAGAAGAAACTTTTATTAGAAAATACTATAATATCATTATATAATCTATCATAATCATATGTTGAAATACCCGATTCATCAGAATATGAAAGTACAAAATTAGCACGTTTTATATTATTTAAATCATCTACAGTTTTCTTATTTAAGTTTATATCTAATAATACTGTAAATTTATCTATTTTATCTTTTTTAACACTATTGTTAAAATTATATAATACACCATTTAAATATGCATAATTATATCTTACATTAGTCCATATATCTGAATCATTAATAATGTCATCAATAGATACATATGATAATTGCCATTTATTATACCATGATGAACAATAATTACTTATCAATTTATTAAATTTATCTAAATTATCAGTATTAATATACGGGACATCATTTCTTAATTGCTTAACAACATAATAATCAACTTTATTTTTACCTATAGGTAATTTTAAGTCATTATTTGAAATAACTAATTTAGGTGTAATATTTTTAAATGTTGTTGGAAAATATCCATATTTAAGATTTGGATATTGAAGATATGAAAAGCCATAACTTAAATTAGTTATATATGGATCTGTCTCAGAAGACAATAGCATTTTAAATCTACAATATATAGGAGTCATTTTATTAGAAAATCTATATCTTGTATGCATGCCTTCATTTAATGATGGATATGAAACATTTTGAACATTTATTATTCCATTATTGTCTTCTCCATTTGTAAATATGAATTTTCCAAGATTTGAATCGTATTTATTATATTGATGAAAATATTCATAATAGTCAATATTGAAATCATAGAAATCATATTCTATTCCTAATTTATTTACATAATTTCCAGTTATCTTTATTTTATTAAACTTAAAGAATTCACGTTCATAATTATTAAATATATCATTAAGATTAAATGAAAAACTTAATGGTATGATTTGTCTCATAATTAATTTATTTCTTTCAAATCCTTGACATATAGTATAATCAAAATTATTAATCGTATATTGATTATCAAATATTGAACCAATTACATTATCTTTATATATACGAATTCCACCTTCTTTAACATCTATACCATAATATGTTGCTTGTTTAGTCTCAGGTAAAAGAAATATTACTCTATCATCAATTTGATGTAAATACTTTCTTAAATAATGACGTAAATAATTTTCATTGTTTTCTTTATTTATATATATCTTTAATTTCTTAACTAAATGATCATTCAAATGTATATAAATACAAAAATATTCAGGTAGATCATTTTCATTATTTATATAAATAGGTGCATAAAAATTAAATTGATACTTATGCTGACTATATTGAATTCGCTTACAACCAAACTCATAATTTTTATTACGAGAATCATTTATTATATTTGATGTCAAATCTAATACATTATAATCATTTTTTAAATAAGAAAAATTTTCTTTATAAAATACATTGCTATACATATAATAAAATTTAGAGATATCATATTCATATCTCCCATACAGCAAATTAATATTAAAATGCTTTCTAAACATACTATTTTGCAATGGAAAAATATCCGCAGTTTTAATATATGTATGATATTCATTTGATGTATCTTTATATATATTATCAATATTGCAAGCTAATGTAAAATTTCCACTTAATGTAGGTAATGTTCTTAATAAAGACTTAAACATCTAATTAAAATATTATTTTTATTAAAAATATTAATTTTATTTAAAGTTAATGATAGATTTAAATCAATTTATATTTGAACGTTTAACATTAAATAATTTGTTTATGATAAACGAAAGATTATCACTAAATAAACAATCTAAAATTTATGAGGCTATTCCAACAAAGTTTAGTGAAAATATTATTTGTACTGAAAATGAAATTAATATAATACAACAATATGCACAAAAATTAAGAATACGACCAATCATATTAACAAATTATGAATATGATGAGGATAAATCAATATTAAATTATTCGTATAATGGTATAAATTTATTTTATGATAATAATTGGGAAACTAAAAATCAATTAACTTATATATCATTATGGAAATTTGAAGGTTTGTGGAAATGTGCTATATGGATAAATAATAAACCAAATGCTGTAGTTACTAAAACAGGAGGATCTTTTAAATCAGAAAATGTAGAAGATGTTTGTAAAGAATTGCTTATACAAATAGAAAGAACAAAATTTTATGATGAAGTAAAAAAATTAAAATAAATTATGAAGACATTAAATGATTTTGTTATAGAAAAGTTAAATCTCAATTCAGACTCTAAAATACGTAAGTCTATTCCCACTAAGTTTAGTGATGATTTTTTATTTACAGATAAAGAAATTGATATAATACAAAGTTATATGCATCAAATGAAAATAAGACCATGCATATTAACAAATTATATATTAGTTAATGGTGCTTTAAGTGATTATAGTAATAATGTTTTTATATATTTTAATGAAAATTGGCATAAAGAACATCCAAGTAACTATTTGTTTATAACGAAAAATCCAAATAATTCAAAAATGACTGTTACTATTATAAACAATTTTTATATTAATACGATATATGATAATAAAGATCTAAGAACAGCATGCAATATAATATTGAATAATTTAGATAAAAATGATGAATTTTATGATGAAGTAAAAAATAATTGAATTTTTTAAACCTTTTTTCTATTTTATTTTTATTAAAACATTGAAAATGTTTATCTAAACATTAGAAAAATATTTATTATTAATCAAATAAAGTAATCTTCAGAATATGAAAATGAATAATCTACATATTGGTTCTATTTGGAGTTCATCATTTTTTGGTGAACCAAGACCTTGTGGACGAATTCTAAGTTCTGGAGATATGGAAATATGAAAGAATAACATAACATAATAAAACTGTGTACATATAACAATCTCCAGAACATTCGAAAGAAAGTTTTGGAGATATTTTTTTAACAAAATTATAAGGAGAAAATTATTAAAATAAATATTAAAATATTGAATTTTTTGAAAAGATAACTATATTAAAAATATAAATTAAAATGGTTCTTTGAAATATTAATATTAAATGCTGCGTTCGACTAGTGGCTTAGGTCACCACACTTTCAATGTGGTAGCTGATGAAAATCGGCACAGGGGTTCGAATCCCCTACGCAGTACAATATAAAAAGTTGTTCTTTGACATATTGATACAATAAGATATATTCTCTGCAAATTGAGGTAGTTTTCTATTAATGAATTAAGGATCACTGCTCGACATTAAGTTGTGAGTAAGATTGCCGCAGAGTAACCAAACTCTGGTCGCCGGTAAGAAAAGTAAAAATTGTCGATTTACTAAGTATGAAAGCGGGCATAAGGACAGAACACAATCACTGCAGAATGAGACAACAAAAATTAAATTACCTGTACTGGTCAACGATTCTAAGGTACAGAGGGGTACAGGTCGTAAGTCATAAATTCTCAGAACGCTGTTGAAACATAACAGATGCGTCAAGTGCCAGCTACTGAGCAGTCGTAACGGGTTTATGAGATTTATTTTTTAATATAAGTTTCCGAGGGCTGAAGATTAATTCTTCAATGGGAATACTGAATTGACAGTTGGAAGACCTTGTAGTGGCAAACACGTGATTGAGGTCAGCGCGATTGGTAAAGCAACCAGATGGAGACTGTGAAAGGGAAAAGCAGTGAGAATCTGCACCGTATCCTTAAAATTTTTTCAAGGAGTTTGGTTAATTGCTCTATGACAGATGTAGGAAACTTTAAATACATGGGAAAGAAAACCGGCCTATAATTTCGGAATTAGTGAGAACTACTAAAGTGACTATTATTTTTTATAAAGTTAATATCTTAACCAAATGAAAGTGGTGATGGATTGAAAACATCATCAAGTAATTGGTGATCGAATATGAAGTCCATTTGATTAAGATTAAAAAACAGCTATCCGTTATAGTTTTAGCAAAACTAATAAAATAGTTTGAAACTTTTGAGAACGGAAATTTGTATAAGCCTCTGTGGTGAAAAGGTTATCACGAGTGACTGTTAATCACTGATTGTAAGTTCGAGTCTTACCGGAGGCGCAAAAGAATGTCTGGATAGCTCAGTTGAATAGAGCAATTGCCTTCTAAGCAATAGGCCGTGGGTTTGAGCCCCACTCCAGGTACATATTTAATATGGTGTCATTGGCCGAGTGATTTAGGCGCAAGTTTGTGGATCTTGTTTACATTGGTTTGAATCCAATTGTTTACATTGGTTTGAATCCAATATGGCACCCTAAAAATTCGAATTTTTTCAATTATCTAATTATGGCGAAAATGGTAAACGCTCCAAAAGTAGACTTTGGTGTTTTAATACATGAGAGTTCGAATCTCTCTAATTAGATAAATTTTAAAACGGATTATGGCGGAATTGGCAGACGCCCTAGACTTAGGATCTAGTGTCTTCGGACGTGAGAGTTCGAGTCTCTCTAATCCGACAAAATATTAAAAAAATAGTTCGAATTTTTTATTTTTAATAAATAATAAAATCGAACATAATATAATTATGAGTAAAATAAAAACACAATACCATTACTTTTATAAAATAATTAATTTAATTAATAATCATTTTTATTATGGTGTTCATAATACAAATAATTTAAATGATGGTTATATGGGTTCTGGTAAACGATTACATTATGCATATAAAAAATATGGTATTGAAAATTTTGAAAAGAAAATATTAAAATTTTTTAATACATCAAAAGAAGCATTTGAGTATGAAGCAGAAGTTGTTAATGAAGAATTAATTAAAAATAATGAATGTTATAATATTCAATTAGGTGGTAAAGGATGGAACACTTATGGTTTAGTTACTGTTAAAGATAAAGATGGTAATATATTTGATGTTCCAATAGATGATGAAAGATATTTATCAGGAGAATTAGTTGGTGCTACTAAAGGTTATAATACAGTAAAAGATAAAAATGGAAATACATATTTTTGTTCAGTAGATGATCCAAGAAGAAAAACAGGTGAATTGGTTGGCTTTAATAAAGATATGGTAGTTGTTAAAAATAAAGTTTCATTAAAAAATGAATTAATTAATAAAAAAGATTTTAATGATAATTATGAATATTTATCTACAGGATATGTGACAGTTAAGGATAAATCTGGTAATTATTATAGAGTATCAATTAATGATCCAAGATATTTATCAGGTGAATTAAAATTTAATTGGACTGGTAGAAAACATACTCAGAAAACAAAAGAAAAAATGCATCAAACTTTTTTAAAACAAAATCATCAACAAGGTGAAAAAAATTCTCAATATGGTACATGTTGGATTCATAATAATAAAGAAAATAAAAAAATAAAAAAAGAAGATTTACAAAACTATTTAAATTTAGGCTGGATTAAAGGTAGAAAAATAAAATTTGGAGAGTGAAATCGGTGAGACCGGTGACTGTCTTGAAAACAGATCGTTCGCGCAAGCGGATTGGGGGCGGGACCTACGCTCTCCGCTATAAAGATGTTCAGATAAAGCCCACCGAGTGTTGGATAGCTTCCAATGTACTGCTGAATGGGAAACAGACTAATATCCGCGATTATATATAAGAATCACGTGTACTGGCAATGTTAGAAAGATGAATATAGTGGACATTTTTTAAAATATACAAATTCAATAGTCATAGATAAGGTTACTTCGATTTATTAACTCAGTTGGAAAGAGTGCAAAACTGCTAATTTTGATGTCGTGGGTTCGATTCCCTCATAAATTAATTTAGTCCTTTCTAATTTTCTTTGAATTTGATTTTGGGCAGTTGTCAGAACGGTTATGTGTGAGTCTGCAAAACTTATTAAGGGAGTTCAACTCTCCCACTGCCCTCAATATGGATGCGTGTAACGGCTCTCCGGGGAGTGGCAGGATTTGTATTAACAAGACTGCAAAAAAACGTAGATTCGAATCCTACTGCATCTACAAAGTAGTTTTAATAAGGATGTTGTGGCAGATTGGGAGAGATTAGTATAAGGGGTGATGTTGTAGTTGGTAAGTCAAGCTGGTCTGAAAAACCAGAAGCGGTGTTTTCGATAACCCTCGCCCCACATAAATATGTTACTTAAGTTATATATAAAGATATAAATAATGAAAACAATTAAGCAATTTATAGTTGAGCATTTGGTAAATACTGAAATATTTGAAATAGCTCAATCATTAGCAGAATATAAACAAGAAATTAAGGATAAACTTCCAATATTACTTGCTCATATTTTATTAGTAATGAAAGCTAAAGAAGAAAATTCGGAAGAATTTGTTGAACATTGGAAAAAAGAAATTAGAGGATTTATTAGAAGTTTAAGTAAACGTAAATTAAAAGTTAAAGATAATTATCAAGCAAGATTAAAATATATATCTGATGTAATAATTAGACAATATGAAATTAATACTGAGGATGATTATATATGGGATTTATCACATAAATTAAATCTTGAAGGTTATGATTTAGAAAATAATGAAACATATAATGATTTTATTAATTTATGGCATAAATTTCAAGATGAACTACTTGATAAATTAATTGATACAATTGCTTTCAATAATGATTTAAAAATTAATCAATTTACAGATAATTTTAACTGAATAAAATAAGACCGAGAATGAGATTTTTATTCAGAAACTCTAAAGATAACAATCATATAGACGTATATGAAAATGATTATCTAATTGCTCAAGAGTTATCTACTTAATTAAGGCGCCATATAACTACTATTTTTAGTAGAATGTTAATTAAGAAGGATTAGGAGAGATTTTTTTATTTTTATTAAAAATAATGTAGATTATGCAAGATATTAAAGTTTATATTAACGAAAAATTAGGTGAATCAAACACTTGGACTTATTTAATCACGGGTATGGCAGAAGACATATCATTTTTTAGAGATCATGATTGGTCTCCTCATGAAATATGTAATGACATTAAAGATAAATTTGTTATCGTTAATACTGATAAAAACCTTAATACTGATGAACGTCCTATTGAAAGAGCATGGAAAAGAAAATATAATGAAGAAAGACCTAAATGGTTTAGCATTGTATTACATAGTGTTGGTGATAAACAATACGCCAAATATATTCAAAAAATAGGAAAAGCTTTAGATTCTGGAAAAATTACAATGGAAGATCTTTTTAGTGCAATAAAATCATTTAAAGGTCGTACAGAAGATGAAACAGAATATGTATATAACAAATTATTTTAAAAATAAATTATAAAAATATATAAGTTGGAATACACACAAAGAAGAATAGGTTCGACTCCTTGGCGTAATGAAATTTTAAAAATTTTATATTTTCAATAACGGTAGCACGCTTTGTGAATCTTGCAAGATTCCAACTTTTCTTCTAATACTCCAAGAAACTTGAGTATAAACAAGATGTTGGGGTCCTGTGCGGAGTATAAATAACAAAAGGGTCCACCACGGGAATGTAGTGTAAACCGGTAGCATACGTCATTTGGGGTGATGAGGAGCCGTTCAAATCGGACATTCCCGACATTTTGGAGAGTAAAGCTATCAAGGATAGCGACAATCTGCTAAATTGTTCGTTCGAGGTAATCGGATATGGGGCGGTACCATTGCTCTCCGCCATGAAACATATTTTAACAAAGCAAATTTTAATATTGCTTATTAGTTTATTGTCATTTTCAAATATTTATGCACAAATATCTGGAGATGACAATATTGATCCATTTTTTAAAGGATTTACAAATAATGAAATTTGTGTTTATTTAAAAAAATTTACACCAAAATTAGAATTTGTTATTTATAATAATTATGAAGATTCTATTATTTATATTAATGATGCTTATTTATTAGATTCTAATGATAATATAATTTCTAAAAAACATTTAGGAAATAATGATATAATAAATGATTTGATTTTTAATATACAAGAAAATGATAAAGTCAAATTAATTATAACAATAAATAATGGAGACAATTGGGAATATGAATTTAATAAGACTTTTATTCATCGATGGTATGATATGATTAAATGTAATTTTACAGATATCAAATTCATAAAGATAAAAAATCATATTTATCATAATAAGAAATTTTCAATCGATGGAATACAAATTTATCATCATAACATATATATAATAAATGGGATGAAATTTTTGAATTTTTGAAAATAATTACTATATTATTTATGTAAGGAACATAAAAATTCCATTATGTATGGAACATAAAAATTCCATTATGTATGTAATTAAAATATAGTTAAGATGAAAACACGAGATTTGCTTTCAAAAGTGACAAACATGGTAACAGATAATCCTGAAATATTGGATATGGAAGTTGAATTTCCTTGTAATAGTTTTCCATGGTCTCAACTTGTTGAGAATATTTATGTTGAAGACGGAGTATTAATGTTAGATTGCTGAATCTTAAAATCAGCTGGCGGCCTCTCTGAAAAGTTCAGAGTTGTAATTCAAAAAATAAAGATAAGAGTTATGACAAAGAAATTTTGGAATGATTGGCAAAAAAGAATTGGTGAGACAAAACAAATTTATGGATGGTATGAAAATTCAAAAGGTAAATGTGTTGGAGGTTCATTAATAGGTTATTTACCATTTAAGATTATTTTAGCTAAATTTAATGGTAATACTGTTGAATTGGTTCTTGAAACAAAATCTGAAGTATTCGGTAAAAATGGATATCACATTCATGTAGAAAACAAATATTTTACATTGAATCGTAAAGATATTTCAACAATAGAATTTAAAATATATTGATTATGACAACAATTATTTTTGGTGTTTTACTTTTTATCATTATATTCATATTAGTTTATGGAGTTTTTAAAATTGCGAATGATAATGTTTACAAACATCTTGCATTTGAAAAGAAAATGACTAAAATAGAATTTGGTAATTTTAGAAGAAAATATAGATTACATGATGATTTATATTTTACATTTATAGGAAAGCATCCAGCAATTTTTTTACGTGGTAAAGATGAATATGGAGATAAAAAAAGAAAAGATTTGATAGGATATTATCAACCTAATGAACAAATACTTTATTATGGAAATCCATTGAATGAGATTTGTAAAGAATTAGAAATATATTAAAGATATCCGAGGTTCAAGAAAGCTGTGGTAAAGGTAACAATAAATCCACGGAGATACTTGAGATGGAATCAGAAGATTATGTTATAAATCAATGATTAGACGCGGAGATAAGGTCTGGAAAGGGGCAATCATGTAGGATATCTTTTTAATTTGTTCTTTGAAATATTGAAAATATAAGAACTTCAAAGCCCAGGACGATGGGAAAAGTTAGGATTAGAGTTAAGGGTTTTCCGGGATTAGCCTCTTAATACTTCCTGGTGAATGTAATAATCAAGCGCGCAAAAGAAAGATTCACCCATAGGCTTTAGCTTGAATATATAGAGCGAGATGGAATGGAAGTTCTTTTTTAAATAATATATAATTGAATTTTGATATTGG
>Ga0247609_10002080_pt1 | contig 21991 bp, 14 predicted proteins | sample 172DNAGHGlowgp2_FD_193487 | JGI IMG/M metagenome (GOLD analysis project Ga0247609, IMG submission 193487) | Sheep rumen microbial communities from Palmerston North, Manawatu-Wanganui, New Zealand - 1728 DNA GHGlow gp2 | ecosystem: Host-associated > Mammals > Digestive system > Stomach > Rumen ...
CGAAGATACCTGCTTTAAGCGGAATATCATCGGGACCGTAGCCCATCTCTTTGAAACGCTCGCCAAGATATGCGGCATAACTTGGGGTGCAGCAGAGGATAGTAGCACCAAGGTCATTGATGAACATGATTTGTCTGTCTGTGTTTCCTGAGCTGATAGGAACAGTAAGAGATCCTACTTTGTGTGAACCCCCGTGAATTCCGGCACCGCCTGTGAAGAGACCGTAGCCGTATGCAACATGAACAACGTCCTCATTTGTTCCGCCTGCTGCCATGATCGCACGTGCGCAGCAGTCTTCCCAAAGGTCGATATCATGCTGTGTGTAATAAGCAACAACTCTTTTTCCTGTTGTTCCCGATGTAGAGTGAATACGAACACAGTCCTTTAAGGGCTTTCCGAGAAGACCGTAAGGATATGCGTCTCTTAAATCTTTTTTTGATAAAAAAGGAAGTTTATGGAGGTCATCAACTGATTTTATGTCATCAGGTGTAACACCTTTTTCTTCCATTTTTTTGCGGTAGTAGGGGACATTGTCCCATACGTGTTTAACCTGCTTTACAAGCTTTTCTGATTGGATCTTGCGTATTTCTTCATAGGGTGCGCACTCGATGTCTTGCTGATAATAACGCTCCATAATAATTCCTCCGTGTAGATTATACGTGTCAGTAAATATTTTTTAGAATTTCTTCTGTATTACTTCATGTTTTTTCCAAGCTCAAAGGCTTTTTTGTTCATTTCAAGGAACTTGGAAGGTACATTTGCTTCAAGTGATTTCATCCATGCTTCATCGGGAAGATCGAAGTAGTGAGAGAGTCTTCCGAGAAGAACGATGTTAACGGCTTTTGCAGATCCTGCCTGTTCTGCAAGAGAAAGGCAATCGAGAGCGTCAACCTTAGCACCTGTAGCTTTTAATTTTGAAACAAGGTCTTCAGGATACTCTGCAGCACCTGTAATAACAGGCATGGGATCGATCTGCTGAGTGTTTGTAACAATCTGTCCGTCTTTTTTGAGGAAAGGAAGCCATCTTGCAGCTTCAAGGATTTCAAATGAAACGATGTAATCAGCTTCGCCTTTATCGATAACGGGAGAGTAAACCTTATCTCCGTATCTTACGTAAGTAACAACGCTACCACCTCGCTGAGACATTCCGTGTACTTCTGACACTTTAACGTCGTAGCCCTGTGAAAGGAGGAGGTGTCCCAATAATTTGCTGGCAAGAAGAGAGCCCTGTCCGCCAACTCCGACAATCATAATATTCTTTGTTTCCATTATCATGCCTCACTTTCTGCTGTGCTTTCAAATGCACCGACAGGGCACATCTGTGAACATACATTGCAGCCTACACATAATGTGTTATCAATAGTTGCCTTGCCGTTCTTCATTGAGATGGCAGGACATCCGATCTTCATACATGACTTACATCCGACGCACTTATCTGTATTAACCTTAAGAGGAGCGTTGTGCTTTACATATTTAAGAAGAGCACAAGGTCTTCTCGAGATGATAACTGAAGGAGCTTCTACATTAAGTTCTTCCTTAAGAACTTCGTCGCACTGCTTCAAGTTGTAAGGATCAACGACTCTTACGCGTTCAAAGCCCATAGCTTTGCAAAGTGCCTCGAGATCAATCTTGCCTGCAGGATCTCCCTTGATGTTGTAACCTGTTGTAGGATTCTGCTGGTGACCTGTCATTCCTGTGATTGAGTTATCAACGATGACGATAGTTGAGTTTGACTGGTTGTAAGCAACATTTGCAAGTCCTGTCATACCTGAGTGCATGAATGTGGAATCGCCGATAACGGCAACAGTCTTTTTCTCGCTCTCAGCGCCGCGAACTTTGTTAAAGCCGTGAACGGCACCGATTGAAGCACCCATGCAAAGTGTCATCTCGATTGCTCCAAGAGGCGGAACAGCGCCGAGTGTATAGCATCCGATATCACCAAGAACGGTGCAATTATTCTTTTTAAGAGTATAAAAGAGTCCTCTGTGAGGGCAACCTGCACACATTACAGGCGGTCTTGCGGGAATCTGCTCATCGATGGCAAAGCCTTCTTTTACATCTTTTCCGAAAGCCTTAGCGATAAGATTCTGAGAAAATTCGTCAATAATGGGAAGAAGCTCTTTTCCCGTAACTTCGATTCCAAGAGCCTTAACGTGATTTTCGATGATAGGATCAAGTTCTTCAACAACAAAGAGCTTGTCAACTTTTGCAGCAAAGTTCTTTATAAGATCGCAGGGAAGAGGATTGGTCATTCCAAGCTTGAGAACACTTACTGAGTCACCGAAAACTTCTTTTACATACTGATAAGAAGTTGAGCATGTGATGATACCGATCTTGGTGTCACCCATTTCAACTCTGTTAATGGGATTTTCTTCTGCAAATTTGATGAGATCTTTAGTACGCTGTTCAACGATGGGATGACGCTTTTTGGCATTGCCCGGCATCATAACGTACTTAGCGATATTTTTTTCATAAGGCTTATCGGGAACAACACGCTCGCCTGTCTCAACGATAGACTGAGAGTGAGCTACTCTTGTGCACATCTTAAGAAGCACGGGTGTGTCGAATTTCTCAGAAATCTCGTAAGCAAGCTTTGTGTATTCAAGAGCTTCCTTAGAATCCGAAGGCTCGAGCATAGGAACCTTAGCTGCGATAGCGTGATGACGTGAATCCTGCTCGTTCTGGGAAGAATGCATTCCGGCATCATCGGCAACAACTATAACAAGACCGGCATTTACTCCGGTATATGACATTGTATAAAGAGGGTCTGCGGCAACGTTAAGTCCAACGTGCTTCTGAGCACAAAATGCTCTGCGACCTGCGAGAGAAGCACCAAAAGCTGATTCCATAGCAACCTTCTCATTTGGAGCCCATTCGCAATATATTTCATCATATTTGGCAGCTTCTTCGGTAACTTCCGTGCTGGGTGTTCCGGGATAACTGGAAATAAAGCATACTCCGGCCTCATAAAGACCGCGAGCAACAGCCTTGTTGCCCAGCATCAGCTGCCCATTTTTTGTTTGATCCATGGTAAAAAACCTCCTACAGAATTTTAGATGGCTCATAATTACTGTTCAATCAGGCGAAAAGTATGCGAGCGAACAGCAATCAATTTAGCGCGATAAAGTTAATATATCATATTTGACCTTTAAATAGAATACGTTTATACTTTACTTTAGCACTTTAAAGCGGAGGATTTCTTATGCCAATTACGGATTTATTGGAACGAAACAGCAAATTGTATGGGGATGAAGTTGCTCTTGTTGAGATCAATCCGGAGATTAAAGAAGAGCAGAGGGTTACGTGGAGAGAATACGAGCTTATACAGCCGACTTCCACAGCATATTACAGAAGACAGATCACGTGGTCTGTATTTGATGAGAAAGCAAACAGAGTTGCAAATATGCTCATCGAAAGAGGAATCAAAAAAGGGCAGAAATGTGCGATACTTCTTATGAACTGCCTTGAATGGTTGCCTATTTATTTCGGAATATTAAAAGCGGGAGCAATAGCGGTTCCTCTTAATTTCAGATTTGATGCTGAAGAAATTGATTATTGTCTTAACGCATCCGATTCGGATGTTTTATTCTACGGGCCTGAATTTATCGGACGTATCGAGGATATCGCACAGAAGATAAAGAAAGAGACGCTTCTTTTCTTTGTGGGCGATCAGTGTCCTTCTTATGCGGAAGATTACTACAGACAGGTTTCAAACAGTTCATCAGTCGCACCAAGGATTCTTATAGAAGATAAGGATGATGCGGCAATTTATTTTTCATCGGGAACCACCGGATTTCCCAAAGCTATTTTACACATTCATACTGCGCTTATGCAGTCTGCCAAGATGGAGGCTATTCATCACGAAACTACACATGAGGACAATTTCCTTTGCATTCCTCCTTTGTATCACACGGGAGCCAAGATGCACTGGTTTGGATCTCTTTATACCGGAAGCAGAGCCGTACTTCTTAAGGGTAATTCCCCCGAATCGATATTCAGGGCGGTTTCGGAAGAAAGATGTACGATAGTATGGCTTCTTGTTCCGTGGGCGCAGGATATTCTGGCAGCGCTTGATTCGGGAAAACTCAAGATAGAAGACTATCATTTAAAACAGTGGAGACTTATGCATATCGGTGCTCAGCCGATTCCGCCGAGTCTCATAAAGAGATGGCTTAAATATTTCCCGCATCACAAGTATGACACAAACTACGGCCTTTCGGAGTCAACGGGCCCCGGCTGCGTGCATCTGGGACTTGAGAATGTTAAGAAAGTCGGCGCCATCGGAATTCCCGGATACGGCTGGAAGACAAAGATTGTCGATGAAAACGGCAAGACCGTTGATCAGGGCGAAATTGGGGAGCTCTGCGTAAAAGGCCCGGGAGTAATGGTCGAGTATTACAAGAACCCCGAGGCGACGGCCGAAATATTAAAAGACGGCTGGTTATTTACCGGAGATATGGCTCGTCAGGACGAAGATGGATTCATATTTCTTGTAGATAGAAAAAAAGATGTTATAATTTCAGGTGGAGAAAATCTTTATCCGGTTCAGATAGAGAGTTTCTTAATGAAAAATGACAAGATACATGATGCTGCAGTTATAGGACTTCAGGATGACAGACTCGGCGAGATCGCAGCTGCCATTATTCAGGTAAAAGAGGGAATGACTTTAACTGAGGATGATGTCGATCGTTTCTGTATGGATCTTCCGAGATACAAGAGGCCGAGAAAGATTATTTTTGCCGACGTATTAAGGAATCCTACGGGAAAAATTGACAAACCGAAGCTCCGTGAAATATACTGCGGAGAACATCTTGTTGAACGTCAGAATAAATCTTGATGCTCACAAGCTGTCAGGGGGAAAATCCGACAGAAATTGCGGAGTATGAAAAAGGGAATGTTATGGAAAAGTATGTAATTACCGGAATGAGTTGTGCTGCATGCCAGGTGCGTGTGGAGAAAGCAGTTAATTCTCTCAAAGGAGTGACGGAGTGTACTGTTAATCTTCTTACCAATTCAATGACGGTTGAGGGAAATGTTCTTACCTCAGACATTATCAAGGCTGTTGAGGATGCCGGATACGGCGCAACGCTACTTGATGAAGAGAGTCAAAAAAACGAGGAGGAAGAGGCACTTAAAGACAAAGAAACTCCTATTCTTAAACGAAGACTGCTTTATTCGGTCGGATTTCTGCTCGTTCTTATATATTTCTCCATGGGACATAAGATTTTTGGGTTCCCGCTTCCGCCGTTTTTGGACGGAAATGTTATTGCAATCGGAATAATTCAGATGATCTTATGCATTGTCATAATGATCATAAACAGAAATTTCTTTATAAGCGGATTCAGAGGGCTGATGCATAAGTCGCCCAATATGGACACTCTTGTGGCCCTCGGAAGTTCGGCTTCTTTTGTGTACAGTGCGTTTGCGCTGGCTATTATGATGATCTCAAAAGCTAACGGGGCTCCCGAAAAGACAAATCTGTTCTATGATGAGCTTTATTTTGAGTCGGCTGCCATGATACTTACTTTTATAACGGTAGGTAAGATGCTCGAAGCAAGAAGCAAGGGCAAAACAACAACAGCCATTAAGAGTCTTATGAAGCTTGTATCAAAGACGGCGACTGTGATAGATGAAAACGGAGCTGAAAAAGAAGTTCCGATCGAGCAGGTCAAAGTTGAAGATATATTTGTTGTTAAGGCAGGGGAGAGGATCCCTGTCGACGGTGTTATTGTCGAAGGTAGCAGCGCGATTGATGAATCATCTCTTACGGGAGAAAGTATTCCGGTTGATAAGAATGTCGGAGAAGATGTATTTGCTGCAACAATAAATTCATCCGGTTATCTTAAATGTAAGGCTACAAGAGTAGGAAAAGATACAACTCTTTCACAGATCATCACAATGGTAAGTGATGCGGCCGCAACGAAAGCTCCTATTGCAAAGCTTGCGGACAAAGTATCCGGCGTTTTTGTTCCTGTAGTTATGTGTATAGCCCTGGTTACAATAATGTCATGGCTTATAGTGGGTGCAAGTTTTGGTTATGCGCTTGCCAGAGGAGTTGCGGTACTTGTAATAAGCTGCCCGTGTGCACTTGGTCTTGCGACTCCGGTTGCGGTAATGGTCGGAAACGGTGTCGGAGCAAAGAACGGCATTCTTTTTAAAACTGCCGCAACACTTGAAAATGCAGGTAAATGTAATATCGTGATCCTTGATAAAACAGGAACCATCACAAAGGGTGAACCTGTTGTTACCGATGTATTTCTGGCTGAAGCGATCACTGAGAGCGGTTACTCGGCAGAAGAAAATCTTAACGCTGAGCTTGAGTTTGTCAGACTTGCAGGAATACTTGAGTCAAAAAGCAATCACCCTCTTGCAAGGGCGGTGGCAACTCATGCTGTAAATCTCTGTGCGGATATGGATGTTCCCGTGGATGATTTCAGCGAGATCTCGGGTAACGGACTTGAGGGAACTATTGAAGGTGCCGTAATCAGGTGCGGTAATCTTGATTTTATTTCCAAATATGCGAACATTCCCGAGGAAGTTTCAAAGAGAGCATATGGATTGTCCATCAGAGGAAAGACACCGCTGTTTTTTGCAAAAGATAATATTTTTGTTGGAATCATTGCAGTTGCGGATACAATCAAAGATGACTCGGCTCAGGCAATCGAAGAGCTCAAGAATATGGGCATACGAGTTGTCATGATGACGGGTGACAATGAAAATACTGCGCGAGCAATCGCTGCAAAAGCAGGTATCAACGAGGTTTACGCAGGCGTCCTTCCGGGTGGCAAAAAAGATATTGCCGATGAACTTATGAAACAGGGAAAAGTTGTTATGGTCGGTGACGGAATTAACGACGCTCCGGCACTTACGGCTGCGGATGTCGGAATTGCCATCGGCGCGGGAACGGATGTTGCTGTAGATGCGGCAGATATCGTTCTTATGAGAAACAGTCTTCTTGATGTTTCCGGTGCGATAAGATTGTCAAAAGGAACTCTTGCAAATATACGCAGGAATCTTTTCTGGGCATTTATTTACAACGTGATAGGTATACCGATCGCAGCTGGCTGCTTTATCGAACTTTTCGGTCTTAAATTAAGTCCTATGTTCGGAGCTGCCGCAATGAGTTTATCAAGCTTCTTTGTTGTTACGAATGCTCTCGGGCTTAATCTCTTTGATATCCGTGATGCGTCAAAGGATAAGAAGATGTACAACAAGATTAAAAAACATAAAACTGATGATGAGGATGATGATTCTGATAATGAGATAATTGTTTCGTCACTTTCAAAAACGGAGGAAATCAATATGACAAAGACACTTAGTATTGAAGGTATGATGTGCGGTCACTGCGAGAATACTGTTAAGGCGGCTCTTGAAGCTGTTGAAGGTGTTACCGAAGCGGTTGTAAGTCACGAGAAAAACAACGCGGTCGTGACACTTAATCTTGAGGTTTCGGATGATATACTCAAGAAGGCAGTTGAAGAGAAAGATTATAAGGTTATTGAGATAAAATAATAGATATTTGAATGGGTAAAATATGTAGTGTTTGTGCGGGTGCAACGTGATGTTGCACCCTCTTTTTGCTTGCAAAATGCCATAATAGATGTCGTAATAAATGGCGTAATAGAAGATTGGATTGCAAGAGAAAATTGTTAGCTTTTCCAAAACTTGATGATTCAAGATTGGATAATCATGATAAATCAATTATAATAAAATTCGTTGAACAAATTATTGGAGAGGATGATAGATAAGTGGGAAAAAATATTAAGATAAAATACTTTAATGATAAGCTTGAAAAGCTTACATATATCGATGGAAAGTCAGATTGGATCGATCTTAGGAGCGCCGAAGATGTGGACCTTAAGGAAGGCGAGTTCCATCTTGTGCCACTTGGAGTTGCAATGGAGATTCCTGAAGGTTATGAAGCACATATCGTTCCGAGAAGTTCTACATTTAAGAACTTTGGTGTTGTGCAGACCAATCACATGGGTGTTGTCGATCATTCATACTGCGGGGATAACGATCAGTGGTTTATGCCTGTAATTGCAATGAGAGATACACATATTGGATTCAATGACAGAATCTGTCAGTTTAGAATAATGGAGAACCAGCCTGCGATCGTATTTGATGAGTGTGAGCATCTTGAAGGTGCAGACAGAGGCGGATTTGGATCAACAGGTAAGAATTGATATCGGAAACTTGGATATAACATGTTGCGAGCAATATGCAGCTTGGTATTGAAAAAAAGATATTGTATGCTAAAATTATAAATCGTTTGAAAACATAAGATGCATTCTTGAACTTCATGTTCAAGAATGTAAAAACATATATAAAATAATAATCGAGGTAAAAAATGGCAAAGATTCGTACAAGATATGCACCGAGCCCGACAGGCCGTATGCACGTCGGAAACTTAAGAACAGCTCTTTATGCTTATCTTATCACAAAGCATGAGGGCGGCGATTATATTCTAAGAATTGAAGATACAGATCAGGAGCGTTTTGTAGAAGGCGCTACCGAGATTATCTATAAGACACTCAAAGACACAGGACTTATTCACGATGAAGGTCCCGATGTCGGAGGCGATGTAGGCCCTTATGTTCAGAGCGAGAGACAGAAGGCCGGTATCTACATGACTTATGCAAAAGAGCTTGTAGAGAAAGGCGAAGCATATTATTGCTTCTGCGATCAGGAGAGACTTGCTTCACTTGTTCAGGTTGTTGAGGGAAAAGAGATCAGTGTTTATGACAAGCATTGTCTTTCTCTTTCAAAGGAAGAAGTTGAGAAGAATCTTGCTGAAGGAAAGCCTTTTGTTATAAGACAGAACAATCCGACAGAAGGAACAACAACTTTCCATGACGAGCTCTACGGAGATGTAACAGTTGAGAATAAAGAGCTTGATGATATGATCCTTATTAAGTCTGACGGATATCCGACTTACAATTTTGCTAACGTTGTTGACGATCATCTCATGGGAATCACTCATGTTGTAAGAGGTAATGAGTATATTTCATCATCACCCAAGTACAACAGACTTTATGATGCATTTGGATGGGAGATTCCCAAGTACATACATTGTCCTCTTATCACTGATGAGGAGCACAAAAAGCTCTCTAAGAGAAGCGGACATTCTTCATTTGAAGATCTTATCGAGCAGGGATTCCTTCCCGAGGCAGTTGTAAACTTCGTTGCACTACTTGGCTGGTCTCCCGATGATAACAATGAGATAATGAGCCTTCAGGAGCTTATTGAGAAATTTGATTATAAGCGTATCAATAAGTCACCTGCCGTATTTGACTATACCAAGCTTAAATGGATGAACGGCGAGTATCTTAAGAAGATGGATGAGGATGAGTTCTTTGAGACAGCCAAGTCCTATATCGTCGATGCTCTTAAGGAAGAGGGCGACAGCGTGATTTCTTCCGATGATGACAAGCTTAAGAAGATTTCAAATATGGTAAAGACTCGTATTGAAATTTGGCCTGACATTGCCGATATGGTCAAGTTCTTTGCAAAGATTCCCGAGTATGATACGGCTATCTATACTCACAAGAAGATGAAGACCAACGAAGAGACATCACTTAAGGTGTTAAAAGAGGTACTTCCCATTCTTGAAGCACACGATGATTATACAAATGATGCTCTTTACGCACTTCTTTCCGATTACATCAAGGCTAATGAGTACAAGAACGGTTTTGTTCTCTGGCCTGTAAGAATCGCTGTTTCGGGAAAAGAGATGACTCCTTGCGGAGCTACTGAGCTTATGGAAGTCATAGGCAAAGAAGAGACAATCAGCAGAATTAAAAAAGGAATTGAATTACTTGAGAAATAATAACGTTTACCCATCTTTGGTTGACGTTAAAGTAAATGCCGCTCAAGAGGAAGCAATAACTCATAAAGACGGCCCTGCAATGGTACTTGCGGGGCCGGGAAGCGGCAAAACTTTTGTGATAGTTCAAAGGCTTAAGTTTTTAATCGAAGAATACGATGTTCCTCCTTCTTCGATTCTTGTTATAACGTTTACCAAAGCTGCTGCCATTGAGATGCAGCAAAGATTTTTAAAGATCACGGATAGTTCATATCCTGAGGTTTCGTTCGGAACCTTCCATTCACTTTTTTACAACATATTAAGAGAAAACAGTAAAGCGGCCGGCTTCTACAACAAAATTGAGATAGCGGACGAGCTTTTTAAATACAAGCTGGTAAAAGATATTCTCATTAATGCGCTCAAAAACAGCAGGGAGAATATGAATAAGCTTTCAATCCTTGATGAAAATGAGATTGTAAAAGATATTACGTCTGAGATTTCAAGGATAAAAAACGCGGGACTCTCGCCTGATTCCGTCTCGGATTCTGTTCCGTATAAAGATTATTTCAAGGTGATATTTGAAAAATATAATAACAGTCTAAAATCCTTTGGGAAAATCGATTTCGACGATATGTCTCTTATATGTGCGCAGATTTTTGAGAGCAGAAAAGAAATTGCACAACTTTATAAAGAAAGATATAAGTACATCCTTATTGATGAATATCAGGATATCAATGAGATGCAGCAAAAAAATATCGAGTCGATCCTGAACGGGGATCAAAATCTTTTTGTTGTAGGGGATGACGATCAGGCAATATACGGATTTCGAGGCGCAAAACCCGGAATAATGATGGAGTTTGAAAAGCGCATGAAAAGAGAGGTTCATATAGTAAATCTTTCCGTAAATTACAGGTGTGGCAAGTCTATTTTGGATAATGCGAGTTTGGTCATAGCTGAAAATAAGATGCGATTTAAGAAGAAAATCGTATCCGGAACAGGAACAAACGGATATGTCATAGCAAGAAGATACAGGACAAAAGAAGAACAATATGAAGCGATGAGCGTGTTTCTTAGCGGACAGAGTAAATTAAATGACATCGGTATCTTATGCAGGACCAATTCGGAGTGTAAGACGATTGCGTCATTTTTAAAACAAAAAGGCATAAAGAGCAACATCGAAAACACGGATGATATAGCGCTCTATGACGATGAGGGAGTTATTCTGTGTGTCTGTTATCTTTCTTTTGCGTGCATCGAAAGCTCGAGGGCGCTCTTTTATAAGATTATGAACAAGCCTCTTCGCTATATATCAAGAGAAAGCGCTATGAAGGAAATAGTCAGGAAAGAAGATGTCTTAGCTTTTTATCAAGGAAACAGGGACAGAAGTAAGGTTGTAAATAAGCTGTTTCATGAGATTTCGATGATATCAAAGATGCGACCGGCGTTGTCTGTCAGGTTTATCAGGAAAGAGATCGGTTTAGATAAGCTTTATCCAAACAGTAAAAAGAAATTGGATTTGTTTGAAGATATGGCAAAAAAATATGCAGATACTAAGGCGTTTATAAGATTTTTTAATGAAGAAAAAGAAAACTACGCTGTTATAAACAAAAGAAATGGGAAACATAGCAAAACAGGAGACACAATAAATATAATTACACTCCATGGCTCAAAAGGTCTTGAATATAAATACGTATGGATTCCTGATCTAAACGAAGGAATAATCCCATCGCGAAGCGCCGTATCCGAATCAGGGAAAGAGGAAGAACGACGCATGCTCTATGTGGGAATGACCAGAGCTAAAGAGGCTTTGATAATGTCTTATGTATGTGGCACAAAAGAAAATGCCATGCTTCCTTCGAGGTTCCTTCGACCAATTAGAAAACTCTGGGAAAAGGAACCTAAAAAGTGATATTATTTAAGGAGAATATAAATGATAAAAAATGAAAAAATAGATGACGGAAATCATTTAAATAAGCGGCAAAACAGTTATGAAGTAAGTAGGATTATCGATAATCTTACACTTTTTGATGATGACATGATGTCATTGGTGTTTGATAAGAATATACCTGCAACAGAGCTTGTACTAAGGATTATATTAAAACGTGATATTATAGTAAAAAGCGTTGAAGGACAAGAAGAATATAAGAATCCACTTGTCGGTGGAAGAGACATTACTCTTGATATTCATGCAATTGATATTGATGGGGAAGAGATTGACATTGAAGTACAAGGAAATTCTGAAGGAGCACATGTCAGACGGGCCCGATTTCACAGTGCTATGATGGATTCTAGGATGCTTCGGGAAAAAGATGCATTTAATAAAATTAAAGATTCTTATGTGATATTTATTTATAAGCATGATAAATTCAGAAAAGGATTGCCTGTATACAGAGCCGATAGAACTGTTTTGGAAACAGGAGAACCATTAAATGATGGCTCGCATATTATATATGTCAACGGAAAGTACAGAGGAAATGATGATATCGGGAAATTGATGCAAGATTTTAATTCGAGCAACTCTAATGAGATGCATTATAAAGAATTGGCTGATAGCGTTCATCATTTCAAGGAAACAAGGAAAGGTCGTATTATTATGTGTGAAGCAGTGAAGAAATATGCAGAAGAGTGTAAAATCGAAGATAAGGCAATGACAACTCTTAATCTTATGAAGAATATGAAATGGACATTAGAGGAAACATTGGACAATATGGGAGTTTCGGATAAAAAAGAACGTGATGTTATAGCCAAGTTGCTTCAAGAATAAGGATATTTGGGGTATAAAAAACAGCAGATTATGTAAAAATCTGCTGCCTTTAAAAGGGTTAACATTCATATCAATTCTGATACCGATTCTCTTACAGATCTTCAGCATCTTCCTCAGGAATCTCAACAATTTCATCAAATTCAACATCGTCGAGATAGAGGTTGAAAGCCTCGGCAACGGCATCGTACTCGGCGTCGTCTTCGATATAGCCAAGTTCAGGCTCTTCATCCTCACCTTTGTAGATGAATTCGTAGAACCATACGTTTCCGTCGTTGTTCTGACCGTTTTTATCAAGCGGAAGAAGAACAATGTAATCTTTTGAATTAACTGTAAGAACTATGATGATCGCACAGGTAACAACTTTGTTGTCATCAAGTTCGATGTCAACGGTCATCTGCTCGTCATTTTCAATTCTGGTATTCATTTCTGTTGCTACTTTGGAAAATTCCATAAAAACCCTCCTGAAAATCTTTTTCAATGGTTATCATGATTATAGCATACTTCGTGCACATAAAGACATTATGTGTTAAAATATTAGGGCTTATGTTGTTTGATACAATAAACAGTAACTTTGAGCACAAATTTCGGAGAGATTATGACTTCAGCGTACAAGATTACTGATGAAAAGCCTTATCCATTGGGCTGCTATATTGACTATGATAAGAGCCTGGTTGTCAGAGCTGTATTTGACGGTGGTTCTAAGCGTGGTATCACGCTTTACCGAGGCGAAAAAGGCGAGGACGATGGTTTTGTCATTGAGCTCCCTACGGAATGCAAGCGCGGGAATATTTATTCTGCGAGAATTTCCGGAATAAAGGATGTGGACGGATTTACGCAGTACAATCTTTTTGAAGATGAGGATTATTTTTGCGATCCGTATGCAAAGCTTGTCATAGGACTTGATAAATTTGGCGAGGAAGTCGAAGATTCCGCTATCAGAGCCAAACTTGACAATAAATCACTCAGATCCGATTCATCTACTTGCTTTGACTGGGAAGGTAGTTCTTCTCCGCAGACCCCGTATGAGGACAGTTTCGTTTATCTGATGCATGTAAGAGGCTTTACGAAGAGTTCTTCGAGTGGGCTTTCGGCTGATATCAGAGGTACGTTTTCGGGAATAATCGCAAAGCTTGATTATCTTAAATCTCTTGGCGTGACTTGCATTGAGCTTATGCCTATATACGAGATGAATGAACTTCAGGATTCCGAGAAGAGAGGCAAAGTTCGCAGTGCCATTAAGGGTTCGAAAGCACTTAAGGGAAGCGATGTTATTTTTTCCAGAAACGGAAGTATTACAAACAAGGGAAGCCTTGATCATAAGGTTAATTTCTGGGGATACAAACAAGGTTATTACTTTGCTCCCAGGACTTCTTATTGTGTGGATCCCGCAAATGCCGAGGATGAAGTGAAGAACTTTATCAAGACTATGCATGAGAACGGCATTGAAGTAGTTCTTCAGTTTTATTTTGAAGAGGATGAGAGCGAGAGTATAATAATTGATGCGCTCAGGTACTGGAGATGTACGTATAGAGTGGATGGTTTCCATGTCAAAGGAGCCCGTCTTCCTATGCGGAACATCACAAAAGATCCGCTTTTTGCCGATGTAAAGATCTGGCATGAGTGGTTTGACTATGGTGATATATACGGCGGAAAGCCTGTTAAAAAGCGTTTTCTTGCCGAATATAACAATACATTTTTGAATTCTTCGAGAAAATTCTTAAAAAGTGATGACAATACCGCGGGAGATTTCCTTAAGGTAATGATCGCCAACGGATGCGACCACGGTGTGATCAATTATATTTGCAACTACGAAGGATTCAGGCTCGCCGATCTTGTTTCTTTTGAACACAAAAGAAATGAAGAAAACGGCGAAAATAATAAAGACGGTACAGATGAGAACTACAGCTGGAACTGCGGAATCGAGGGAAGAACCAGAAAAAAAGGCATTCTTGATCTTAGAAACAGGCAGATAAAGAATATTTTATCCATGCTCTTTTTGGCACAGGGAACTCCCATGATATTCAGCGGAGATGAGTTTGGTAACTCTCAGGGCGGCAACAACAATCCGTATTGTCAGGACAATGATATCGGATGGGTTGACTGGAAGGCGCTTGATAAGAACGAGGATCTTCTTGAATATGTCAAATTTCTCGTAAATATGAGAAGAGAGCATATTATGTTCAGAGAGCCGGCTCCGTTTAAGCTGATGGATTATATTTCATGCGGTTATCCTGATTTTTCTTGTCACGGGAGAGATGCTTGGAGACCTGATTTTACGGCGCAGAGTCATGTTTTGGGACTTCTTTATTGCGGGCTTTATGATAAAAAATCGGAAGATAAGCCATTTGTATATGTGTGTTACAATATGTGCTGGAATAAATCGGAAATAGCTCTTCCGAAACTTCCGGACGGAAATTCGTGGAAGCTTATATCAGATACCGCATGTGCGGAAGTGAACACTGATTCCGATAACAATTATGTCGTAAAAAATAAAAATGAGTCAGATAAAAAAGCCTTGGATAATGACAAAGTGACGCTTACAGAGCGTTCTGTCAGAATATATCAGAGCTTTAAAGATAAAAAAGATAATAAAAGGAAAAGTAGTAAAAAGAAATGAACAAACCGGACGTTATTGAAAAATTTTTAAGATATGTAAAGGTTGATACCCAGTCAGATCCTGATTCGGGTACGTCTCCTTCTACCATGAAGCAGCATGACCTTGCGAAAATCTTAAGAGATGAACTTATCGAGATCGGAGCTTCCGACGTATATTATGATGAAGATCATTGCTATGTTTATGCGTCTATTCCTTCGAATATCGATGATGGAAAAAAGAGATACAAGATGGGCTTTGTTGCTCACATGGATACTTCCGATGAAGTTAGCGGAAAAGATGTAAAGCCCAGAATAATAGATAATTACGAGGGTACGGACATATGCCTTTCAAAGGACGGGAAGGTTATTCTTTCACCAAAGGATTTCCCCGAGCTTTTAAATCATGTCGGTGAAGATCTTATCGTTACAGACGGAACGACACTTCTCGGAGCAGATGATAAGGCCGGTGTTTCGGAAATTATGACAATGGCGGAAACTCTTTTGTCCAATCCCGAAATTAAGCACGGTGATATTAGGATCGCGTTTACTCCCGATGAAGAGATCGGCGAGGGAACAGCTCATTTTGATCTGAAGAGATTTGGTGCAGACTTTGCATATACCGTTGACGGTGGAAAGCTCGGAGAGCTCGAATACGAGAACTTTAATGCTGCGGAAGGAACTATAAAGGTTCACGGAAGAAGCGTTCATCCGGGTGATGCCAAGAATAAGATGATAAATGCGGCTCTTATCTGCTATGAGTTCCATTCAATGCTTCCCGTATTCCAGAATCCCATGTATACGGAGAAAAGAGAGGGATTTTTCCACCTTACAAACGTAAACGGCGGAACAGAGAGTGCAGAGGCAACATATATCATAAAAGATCACAACGAGAAGCTTTTTAACAGCAAGAAAAAGCTCTTTTACGATGCTGCGGAGTATCTTAACAAGAAGTACGGTATTGGAACGGTTGAAGTTAATATAAGAGACCAGTACTTCAATATGCTCGAGAAGATCCGTCCGCACATGCATCTTGTCGAAAATGCTAAGAAGGTAATGATCGGACTTGCAATCACACCGATCGACTCACCTATAAGAGGCGGTACAGACGGTGCTTCGCTTTCATATAAGGGACTTCCCTGCCCGAACCTTTGCACGGGTGGCTACAACTATCATGGCAAGTATGAGTATGCTTCTATACAGGAGATGCGCAAGGTTGTAGATATCCTTTTGGGAATTGTAAAAGTATACGGAGAAGATTTTTAATGGCTAGTGAAAAAGCAAATAATATCAGTATATTAAACGCCAACAGGCAGGACGTTGCCGATGAGGAGAGCGTCAGACAGCTTGAATATATTGAAAAAGCCAAAGCTCAGGTTTCTTTTATGGAAAAAGAGCTTGGAAGAAAGCTTAAGGCATGTGTTGTTACTTTCGGATGTCAGATGAACGCGAGGGATTCCGAGAAACTTCTTGCGACACTTAAGCTTGTCGGATATGAAGAAACAGAATCGGAAGATGCCGATTTTGTAATCTATAACACATGTACCGTTCGCGATAACGCCGACCAGAGAGTTCTTGGAAGACTCGGTCAGTGCAGTAATTTTAAGAAGAGCAATCCTTATATGAAGATTGCGATCTGCGGATGCATGATGCAGGAGAAAACAGCCGTTGATAAGATTAAAAAGAGCTACAGATTCGTCGATCTTATTTTCGGAACACATAACATTTATAAATTTGCGGAGCTTTTGTACCAATCACTTAACTCCGACAAGATGATAATCGATATCTGGAAAGAGACCGACAAGATTGTTGAGGATCTTCCGGTTCTTCGTAAGTATTCATTTAAGTCGGGCGTAAATATCATGTTTGGCTGCAATAATTTCTGCACTTATTGTATTGTTCCTTATGTCAGAGGACGTGAGAGAAGCAGAAGCCCCAAGGATATTATCAGAGAGTGTGAAAAGCTTGCAAAAGACGGCGTTAAAGAGATCATGCTTCTCGGACAGAATGTCAACTCATACGGAAATGATTTTGAGGACGGAAATCCGGATAAGATTTCTTTTGCGGAGCTGATCGACGAAGTCACTAAGGTTGAAGGAATAGAGAGAGTAAGGTTTATGACACCTCACCCGAAGGACTTTTCCGATGAGCTTATAGATGTTATTGCAAATAACAAGAAAATAGCAAGACATATTCATCTTCCTCTTCAGTCGGGAAATACCGAGATCTTGAGGAGAATGAACAGAAAATATACCAAAGAAGATTTCCTTAATCTTGTAAATAAGATAAGGACTAAGCTTCCTGATGTTGCGATCACAACGGATATTATCGTAGGTTTCCCCGGCGAGACCAAAGAAGACGTTGACGATACTATCGATGTTGTGAAGAAATCAGCTTTTGACAACGCATTTACCTTTATCTATTCAAAAAGGTCGGGAACACCTGCCGCAACTTTTGAAGATCAGGTGCCTGAAGATGTTGTTAAAGAAAATTTCGACAGGCTTCTTAAAGTCGTTCAGGATACGGCAAAAGAGCAGTCTCTCAAATACAAGGGACAGGTTCAGGAAGTGCTTGTTGAAAGCGTAAACGATCATGATGATTCTCTTATGACGGGAAGAATGTCAAATAATACACTTGTACATTTCCCCGGCGGCGAGGATCTTATCGGAAAGATGGTCAAAGTAAAGATTACTGATTGTCACGGCTTTTATTTCTTTGGGGAGAAAGCATAATAACGGAGGAATTATACGTGGAGAGTACCACGACGTATGAGAATGTAGACATAGAAAAAGTATCACCCATGATGCAGCACTATCTTCAGACAAAAAATGAGTATAAAGACTGCGTCTTGTTTTACAGACTTGGGGATTTTTACGAACTGTTTTTTGACGATGCGAAGACTGTTTCAAAAGAGCTTGAGCTTACCCTTACGGGAAAGGCGTGCGGACTTGAAGAGAGAGCGCCTATGTGCGGAGTTCCTTTTCATGCGGTTGATACTTATCTTACAAGACTTGTTTCAAAGGGATACAAGGTTGCTATTTGTGAGCAGACCGAGGATCCAAAGCAGGCAAAAGGCATCGTAAAAAGAGATGTGACAAGAATCGTCACACCGGGAACGAATCTCAATATGCAGGCTCTTGAGGAGACCAAAAACAACTACCTCATGTGTGTATTTTATGATTCGGAATGCATCGGAATTTCTGTTGCGGATGTTACGACGGGTGACTATTACCTCACGGAAGTTTCGAGCATCAAGGAAGCTTGCGACGAGATTGGAAAGTACATGCCTTCCGAGCTTATCTGCAATGAAGCTTTCACCTTTTCTGGTGTTTCAACCGACGATCTTAAGAACAGACTCGGGGTATACATAAATCCTCTCGATGCAAGATATTACGATGAGGAAAATTGTAAAAAGACACTGATCACGCACTTTAAGGTCAAGTCGCTTATCGGTCTCGGACTTGATGATTTCGGAAACGGAATCGTGGCTGCCGGAGCTCTTTTGCAGTATCTCATTGATATGCAGAAGACAGAGATAGCGAATATCACTCATATTTACCCTTATCTTACAAGTAAGTTCATGCTTCTTGATTCATCTACAAGGCGAAATCTTGAACTTGTTGAGACGATGAGGGATAAGCAGAAGAGAGGAACGCTCCTGTGGGTTCTTGATAAGACCAAAACAGCTATGGGTGCGAGAACGCTTCGAAGCTTTATAGAACAACCTCTGATCGAGAAAGATGATATTCTTTTAAGACAGGGTGCGGTCGAAAAGCTTGTAAAGAATGTGGTCACAAGGGAAGAAATACGTGAGTATCTTAATCCCGTATACGATCTTGAAAGACTTATGTCAAAGATCGTGTTTAAGACTGCAAATCCAAGGGATCTTCTTGCTTTCAGGAATTCAATCAGGATGATTCCGGCGATAAAGACATCTCTTATTGATGTTAAGGATGATCCGGAGCTTTCTTCACTTGAGGAGAGACTCGATCCTTTGAGAGATATTTATGACCTTATCGATATGGCTATCGTTGAGGAGCCTCCGCTTACGATAAAAGAAAGCGGAATCATAAAGGATGGTTTCGACAAAGATATCGATACATTCAGAGAAGCCGGAACCAACGGAAAAAGTTGGCTTGCACAGCTTGAGGATGAAGAAAAGGAAAAGACGGGGATAAAAAATCTTAAGATCAAATACAGCAATGTGTTTGGTTATTCCTTTGAGGTTACCAATTCATTCAAAGACAAAGTCCCCGATTATTTCATCAGAAAACAGACTCTTACAAACTGCGAGAGATATACGACTCCCAAGTTGAAAGAGCTTGAAGATACAATTTTAAACGCTCAGGATAAGCTCAATAATCTTGAGTATGAGATGTTCTGCAAGATAAGAGATTCCATTGCTCTTGAGATAGACAGAATACAGGGCACGGCTAAAGCACTTGCGCTTCTTGATGTATATGCTTCGCTTGCTTATGTTGCCGAAAAAAATCATTATGTTAAGCCCTCAATAAACGAAAAGGGCGTATTTAACATAAAGAACGGAAGACATCCGGTTGTTGAGCTTATGCTTGATTCTTCCGATATGTTTATCTCAAACGATACATTTCTGGATAACAAAAAGCACTGCATCTCAATTATCACAGGTCCCAATATGGCGGGTAAATCGACATATATGAGACAGACGGCACTTATTTCACTGATGATGCAGATAGGAAGTTTTGTACCTGCAGAGAAAGCCGATATATGTGTCGTTGACAGGATATTTACAAGAGTCGGTGCTTCCGATGACCTTGGCAGCGGTCAGTCTACATTCATGGTTGAGATGAATGAAGTTGCTAATATATTAAGGAATGCGACTCCAAATTCTCTTTTGATACTGGATGAGATCGGAAGGGGTACATCGACATATGACGGTCTTGCCATAGCCTGGGCTGTTACCGAGCATATCAGTAACAGAAAGATTCTCGGCGCAAAGACTTTGTTTGCTACGCATTATCACGAGCTTACAGAGCTTGAAGGCAAGATGGACAATGTAAATAACTACTGTATTGCCGTAAAAGAAAACGGCGATGATATTGTTTTTCTGAGAAAGATCGTAAAGGGTGGCGCCGATAAGAGCTACGGCATTCAGGTTGCAAAGCTCGCAGGTGTTCCCGATATGGTCATTGACAGGGCCAAGGAGATTGTAGCCGAACTTACGGACAATGATATCACAGGCAAAGTCCAGAGCATCGCAAAGGACAATAAGAGTGATAAAAAGGTCAAGGTTAAGCATTATGACGACGTTGATATGGATCAGATGTCACTGTTTGATACGGTAACCGATGAAGATGTGCTTAAGAGATTGCAGGAAATTGACATTACAACTCTTACGCCTATGGACGCTCTTAACACTTTGTACAAGCTTCAGAGCGATTTGAAAAACAGGTGGAAAAACTAAATGGCATTCATTAACGAACTCGACAAAAATACCATAGACCAGATTGCTGCAGGAGAAGTTGTTGAGAGACCTGCGAGTGTCGTAAAAGAACTTGTTGAAAACGCGATCGATTCAGGTGCTACCGCAATCACTGTTGAGATAAAAGGTGGCGGTATAGATATGATACGTGTCACCGATAACGGTTCCGGAATTGAAAAGACCGAGATAAGGAAAGCGTTTAAAAGACATGCTACAAGTAAGCTTAAGTCTATCGAGGATCTTTTTACGATTCATTCGCTTGGATTCAGAGGAGAGGCTTTATCAAGTATTTCTTCCGTTGCCCAGGTTGATCTGATCACAAAGACAAGAGACGATCTTGTCGGAATCAGATACAGTATAAGCGGCGGTGAGGAAGTATGCTTTGAAGAGATTGGAGCTCCTGACGGAACTTCTCTTATCGTAAGAAATCTCTTTTTCAATACTCCTGCGAGAAAAAAGTTTCTTAAGACTCCTCAGACTGAGGCAAGTTATATAGGTGATGTCATGGAGCATCTTGCTCTTGATAATCCTACAATATCATTCCACTACATAAACAACAGGGATGATAAATTCAATACTTCCGGAAACGGAGATCTTAAAGAGATTATCTACAGGATTTACGGAAGAGATGTTTCACTTAACCTCGTTCCCATTGATATCACGGAAAAGGGCGTGACTATTGAGGGGTATCTTGGTGAGCCTTCCATAAACAGGTCAAACAGGAATTTTGAGATCTTTTTTGTAAACGGAAGATATGTAAAAGATAAGATTATTTCCAAGGCGCTGGAAGAGGGATACAAGCAGTATCTTATGATGCACAAGTTCCCGTTTGCCGTTCTACACATTAGAATGGATCCCGCGATGGTAGATGTAAACGTGCATCCCGCAAAACTTGAAGTCAGATTCGACAATCAGACTGCGCTTTATGAGCTTATCCGTTCAAATGTTGAGAATACGCTCAGAAATCGTGAGATGATTCCCGATGCGGTTCTTGACGATAACAAGAAGAAAAAGCCGGAGACTAATGCAGTCGAGCCCGTGAATATAATTAAGGCCGACAATGAAATTGCTCCCGAGCCAAAGAGCGTTGATGTATTCTTCGATGATGAAGCGGAAGATAAAGTTAAAAAAGCCGCTCCTGCCGTAAAAGAGAATGAGGCTACGAAAAAGAAAACCGCTCCGGAACCGTTTGAAAAGCAGAGATTCGAGGAGAATCTTGTAAAAGAAGAAACTCCTATCTACTCAAAAGATGCAAGCGGAGATACGGTCAGAATAAGTGATAATAATAAATCTGCCGTATGGACAAGGATTTTCGGAGATCTTGAAGGAAAACAGGCTGAAAAAACAGAACATTCTTCACCTATAATTA
>Ga0247609_10002083_pt1 | contig 21985 bp, 19 predicted proteins | sample 172DNAGHGlowgp2_FD_193487 | JGI IMG/M metagenome (GOLD analysis project Ga0247609, IMG submission 193487) | Sheep rumen microbial communities from Palmerston North, Manawatu-Wanganui, New Zealand - 1728 DNA GHGlow gp2 | ecosystem: Host-associated > Mammals > Digestive system > Stomach > Rumen ...
AAACTCTCTTACGCACTTGCAGTTCTCTGCAGACTTAATATCCTTATTCGGAGTAAAGTGATCGGGGACAAGAGCAATCTTATCTTTGTCAAACACGCCATCCTTTGTAAATTTAGCCATCTCATTAATAGCAACGGGACTTGTAATGTCATTGCCAAGAACAAGATCAAGATTAGCCTCGATAAGCTGCCCTGCTTTTACCTCGGGAAGTCCCGCATGGGCTGCCAATATCTTCTGGCTCATAGTCATTCCGCTCATATTGTAATCTCCTTCAATTAATTATAATCAAAAATATACTACTAAATATAACACAACGTTCTTACATAAAGAACATGACAATTTTAATCGTTTTTCTTGATATTTTTTAATGTGTAAACTGAGTAAATTACCAATAAAGCCGCTCCTGCGATTGACATTATAAGACCTATCTTGAATCCTTCAGGTGTGTAGGTAACTCTGATATCATGAACTCCGGCAGGCACAGGAATAGCCATAAGTCCGTAATCTGCCTTCACTATATCCGTATCCTGTCCGTCAACCTTGCAGCTAAAGCCTTCCGTTGCGGGAACAGAGAAGAACAAAAGTCTTCCCTCGGCAAGATTGGCTGTCTTTGCACTAAATCCGTATGTATCGGTCGTAAATGATGTGCAGGCAGTCTGTGCCCTCTTTTTGCACTCATCGGTAAACCTGCTGTATGTCAGGCTTCCTTCCGACAATTCCTCAGACTTAATCTCTTCCATTCCAAGCGCATCCGCATATTTGAGCGCATCCTCAGATGAAAGGATGAGGACTCTGGCAAGTTCATAGTCATAATCCGCAGGATCGAGGTCGCCCCACTCATCTTCTGTTATGTAGTAGTCATAAGCAAATCCGATAGGAATATAATTTGCATTCTCAAATACATCAAATCCATCCTGATTATCGTGGAACGAATATCCTTCGGTGCCCTCACCGTTGTTGAAGATCCTGTCCTTACTTACCTGCGCGTTTTCCATGTAATATCTTGCAGATAAGATTGAACGTATACCCGCTCTGTTGACCGGAATATTAGTCTCAACGGTTCTTGTGATACCTGCAGTACCGTCAAGGAAATCAAAGATCTCGGACGGAACCGTACTTAAGAAGCAATGGATCGAAGGTATTCCCCATACCATATCGTAGTTGGTCGATGTACTGTCAACTTCGCCTCTGCAAAAAGTCGACTGATCAACGGTAACTTTGTTAAAGAGCATCTGATTCTGCCACTTCTCTTTTCCCTTGTCGGAAATAATGGAACTTCCGTTGACAATCGGAACATATGTAGAGATAACGCAGCTTATAATTACAATTCCAAGAACGATATGATCTCTTAAGCTGATACGAAGCCTTATCTTCTTCTCTTCAAGTAAATTCTTCTCAACCTTAAAGCGCTTTGGAATGGCAAATACGGTCATCAAAAGCATAAATGAAAGAATCGAAGACCACAAAAGATCCTTGGTAAAGATGGAAACGTTCTCTGTCATATTAAAGAAGACTATGTCTCCTTTATCATTCTTCGAAGGAAGAAGGTATACAACCACAAAGAACAAGAACATCAAAACCGCAGCAACGGCGCCCCTCTTCATGTGTATTGACTTACCGCGTTCAGCCGCTTCCGCAGTCATAAGGCACATGATAAGGATAGGCATATAGAACCATCTTGCATAATATGAGCTGTTAAACATCGAAAATGCCGCATTAAACACAGGCACTACCGCGATAACGGCGCAAACGGTAATAAGTATCTTCTGCCAGTTCTTTTTCTTCTTGTTCTGTAAAAAATAAGCGATGACGCCAGAAATACCAAACAAAGGAATATAAGCCGCAAGAGATGCGTTCTTAACGGTTCCCGTGTAAAAAAGTGTTCCTTTTCCGATGATATCGGGAAGCATAGAAAGGCTCTTTACAATATCAAAGATAAGCTTCTCACTCGGATAAACGAGCATATCATAGCCGTTTATATAATTATCAAGTCTTGTATTTCCCTGAACTCCGACAAACGCCTGCATCAGGAAAAATCCCGCAAGCAAAACTCCGACAACTCCCGCAGCAAAAGCTCTTCCGAATCTCACTGCAACAGTCTCTTTATCTTCAAGGTCGACATATCTGATAAGGAAATAGAGAACCAGAAAGACAACCTGTCCAAAGAAGAAGTAATAATTTATGACAGACATAAATGTTGTCATAAGCGCAAAAAGCACAAACGGCTTTCCGGCAAGATTAAACTTACCGTCTTTTCTTGCAGGCACATTCATAAGGTTGTCAAATGCCAAAAGGAATAACGGAAAGAATGCAACGGCATCCGTGAAATGATTGAATACAATGTTGCATGCATTAAATCCCGAAAAAGCATAGAGATAGCCACCTATCATGGCATATGTATACTTATGTACATATTTTCTTATATACAGATAAGCGCATGTTGCCGAAACGGCATATTTAAGTGCCATAAGAAACGGCATCATAAACGGGATCGCACTCTCGGGAAAAAGAGTGGTCAACCAAAAGAATGGGCTTCCCCAAAGATAAAATGCAAAATCTCCGAACATTGTTCCGCCAAGATCGATATTCCAGTTCCAAAAGAACTGTCCGCTTCTTACGGCTCTGTGCGCAACAATGTAAAACGGAATCTGCTGTACATTATAATCACCGTAATAGAAAAACGGCATTCCTCTCTTGATAAGAATAGGAAGTACAGCGATCACATACATAAGGTATGCACTAAGAAACACTACCACAGGTACATACCAGCTTTTTTCCGTAATTTTCTTCTTAGTATTTGTAGTATCCAAACCAGTTTCCAAAATAATCTCCTCTATAATAAAAATCACTCAACCTAAAGAAAAAGAGTGTCGCCATTTAAAACAAACGACACTCTTTCTATATTATCCCTATTTTGAAACAATTTCAATTATATGCTAAAGGATTAGTTGTTGATGAGCTTATCTGACTCATTATTCCAGCTGTAAAGCTTTCTGATCTCCTCACCGATCTTCTCAGCGGGATGCTCTGAAGCAAGCTTTCTCATAGCCTTGAAGTGAACCTGTCCGCCTGCTTCTGACATGTCAAGGAGGAATTCCTTAGCGAAGCTTCCGTCCTGGATGTCCTTAAGGATCTGCTTCATAGCCTTCTTTGTCTCAGCTGTGATAACCTTAGGTCCTGTGATGTAGTCACCGTACTCAGCTGTATTTGAGATTGAATATCTCATTCCTGCGAAACCTGACTGATAGATAAGATCTACGATGAGCTTCATCTCGTGGATACACTCAAAGTATGCGTTTCTAGGATCGTATCCTGCCTCAACAAGAGTCTCGAAACCACACTGCATAAGTGCGCAAACACCACCGCAAAGAACAGCCTGCTCACCGAAGAGGTCAGTCTCTGTCTCTGTTCTGAAGTTAGTCTCAAGAAGACCTGCTCTTGCTCCACCGATTCCTGCACCATATGCAAGTGCAAGATCAAGAGCCTTACCTGTAGCATCCTGCTCAACAGCAACAAGACAAGGTGTTCCCTTTCCTGCCTGATACTCTGAACGAACTGTGTGTCCGGGAGCCTTGGGAGCGATCATAGCTACGTCTACATCCTTAGGAGCCTTGATAAGACCGAAGTGTACGTTGAATCCGTGTGCAAACATAAGCATGTTGCCGGGCTGAAGGTTGGGCTCGATGTCCTCTTTGTACATCTTAGCCTGCTTCTCATCATTGATAAGGATCATAATGATGTCAGCCATCTTAGCAGCCTCTGCTGTATTGTAAACCTTAAGTCCCTGAGCCTCAGCCTTAGCCTTGCTCTTTGATCCCTCGTAGAGACCGATGATTACGTTGCATCCTGAATCTTTAAGGTTAAGTGCATGAGCATGTCCCTGTGAACCATAACCGATAATAGCAATAGTCTTACCCTCTAACAATGAAAGGTTACAATCTTCCTGATAAAAAATACGTGCGTCCTGTGACATTTCTTTTTCCTCCGTTTTTCATTTTTAAATCCTATAATTCATATATATTTTGAATGATCAAAATCATATACTATCAATAAAAAGATATTTGCCTATGATATAAAAGCTCAGTCGTCCAAATAGATAACCTTGTCTGTTCCTCTTCCGAGTCCTGCGATTCCCGTTCTTGCAAGCTCAAGGATCTCATATCCTTCCAAAAGTTTAAGGAAAGCATCGATTTTTGACTGATTACCCGTGATCTCAACAATAACCGAATCAATGCTGACATCAACGATATTTCCCCTGAATACATTTGCCGTAGCAAGAATACTCTGTCTCTGCTCCGCAGCGGCCTTAACCTTGACCATCGCAAGCTCTCTGTAAACACTGTCTGAAGGTGTAAGTTCGTGAATATCCCTCACATCCACCAGCTTGGAAACCTGCTTCTCAATCTGATCGAGTATTACGTCATCACCTGCCGCAACTATCGTGATCCTGGTATATCTGGGATCGGCAGTCACGCCTGCCGTGATACTCTCGATATTATATCCTCTTCTTGAAAACAAACCCGAAATTCTCGAAAGAACACCGGGATTATTGTCTACGAGAAGCTGAAATACTTTTTTCTGCATTTTTCTTTCTGCTCCTTTGATTATTTCAGGATAAAAATACACCCTGTTTTTTAACCAATTAAATGAATTGTAGCACTAGAAACTCATACATTCAACAAGTTTTTCTTTTTTGCTTTAAACTTATATCGATGCGACTTGATAAAGTGCTGTATTAACGGTTTTTCCCATGCAAATTATTGTTCTTTACATTTTGTGAGTGCAACCGTTCCTGTGCGAGCGATTTCAACAATGCTGACGCTTCTTAGCATCTCGATAAAGAGCTCTATTCTCTCCGATGTATCACAGATCTGAATAACCATCATGTTCTTTGACATATCAACAATCTGAGCATTCATGATCTGGCAGTTTTCCATGATGTCTCTTCTGTTTTCTTTGTTATATTTCACCTTGATAAGCATAAGCTCTCTGTTTATGCTAAGGCTCTCTTTAAATGTCTTTACCTTGATGACGTCTATCTTCTTATTAAGCTGCTTTTCTATCTGCTCGATCGTGCGCTCATCTCCGGAAGATACGATAGTCATGCAGGATACGCTCTTATCGGCAGTCTCACCTACAACAAGTGAATCAATATTGAAATTTCTTCTTGAGAACAATCCGGATACCTTTGAAAGAACACCGGCTCTGTTTTCTACAAGAACTGAATAAATACGCTTCATAATGGGCTCCTCTTATAATTTCTAATATGACGACGGTTATTACTTCTCTCCGGTAAGTTCCATCGGATCGACGCAAACTTCCATAAGAGCCGACTTATCATCCTTAAGGAATTTCTTAAGTTTGGCTTCTACATCGCTGTTTCCGTCAACCTTCGAATAATCCATTCCATATGCTGCCGCAATAAGAGAAAGATCCGGATCACCCTGAAGTTCAACCATTGAATAATTGTCATTATAAGCATAATGCTGATGCTCTCTTACCATTCCGAGGAAACCGTTCTTCATGACAACAATCTTTACGTTGATTCCGTACTGACGCATTGTCGCAAGCTCCATCATGGACATCTGGAAAGCACCGTCACCCGTAACGGCAACAACCTGTTTTTTCTTATCGACAAGCTTTGCGCCCATAGCTGCAGGGATTGAATATCCCATAGTTCCCATACCACCGGATGTTATGAATCTGCCGTTCTTTACTATATGATAAGAACAGGACCACATCTGGTTCTGACCTACATCCGCTACATAGATTGCATCATCTTCCATGATCTCTGAAAGTTTTACTATAAAATCCTTAGGCTTAACATAGCCTTTCTTTGCGGGTTTAGCCTTAACAGCGGCTTCTTTCTTGTATCCGTTTAAGATCTCAAGCCACTGAGAATGATCGTCCGCTCTATCGTCCTGAGCAAGAAAATCTGCAAAAATATGCTTGATATCACCTACAAGAGGAATTGTTGGACCGACATTTTTGCCAATCTCGGCGGGATCTACGTCGATATGGACCATAACCTTGTTCTCAGTGATAAGATCGGGTCTGTTTACGGCTCTGTCAGCCACTCTCGCACCTACCATAAGTAAGAGATCCGATTCATTCATAGCCCTGTTGGCATAACTCTGTCCGTTATTTCCGACCATACCAAAATATAAAGGATGTTCGGTCGGCATTACACCGATACCCATCATCGTAGAAACAACAGGCACGCTGTTAAGCTCAGCAAACTTTCTGATCTCAGCGGTCGCCTTGCTTAAGTGAACACCGCCTCCGACACAGATAATAGGTCTCTTCGCCTTCTCAACTTCTTTTATTACTTTCTTTATCTGAACCATATTTCCCTTAACTGTGGGCTTATAGGTTCTCATGGAAATCGTCTCGGGATAGCTGAATTTCCCTTCAAGCTGCGCATTCTGCACGTCAAAAGGAATATCTATAAGGACGGGGCCTTTTCGTCCCGTTCCCGCAAGATAAAAAGCTTCTTTAAAAATTCTGGGAATGTCATTAACATCCCTTACAAGATAACTGTATTTTACAAAAGACTCAACAGCGCCAGTGATGTCAGCTTCCTGGAAAACATCACTTCCTATCATGTCGCTGTTTACCTGACCTGTGATAGCAACAAGAGGTATACTGTCAGCATAGGCAGTGGCAATACCTGTAATAAGATTTGTGGCACCGGGGCCCGAAGTCACGGCGCAGACACCTACTTTACCGCTTATCCTTGCATATCCGTTGGCACAATGTGCAGCATTCTGCTCGGTTCTGATAAGCACTCTCTTAATGTCCGTTTCGAGAATCTTGTTCCAAAAAGGATCTATCGCAACTCCCGAATAACCGAATACAACTTCTGTCTTCTCTTTTTCAAGGCATTTTACTATAGCCTCAGCTCCTATCATGTCATTCCTCCAAAATCTATTCTATTAATCTATGCTTAAAATCTGCTTTACCAGCCTCACTGCGTCAGCCGCATCGGTCGAATATCCGTCCGCTCCAATCTCTTCCGCATAATCGGGTGTAACAACGGCGCCACCGATTATTATCTTAGAATCAAGATTTTCTTCGTGAGCAAGATCGACAACGTTTCTCATTTCCTTCATCGTTGTTGTCATAAGTGCGGAAAGAGCTATAATACTCGCATTATTTTCCTTTGCAGCCTTAACTATTTCTTCCTTCGGAACATCCTTTCCAAGGTCGATAACATTAAAGCCATAGTTCTTAAGCATAAGTGCCACAAGATTCTTACCGATATCGTGAATATCACCGTGAACCGTTGCGATAACGATTGCAGGAAGTTCCTTTCCGTCATCGTCTCCGCCCTTAAGCAAAGGCTCGAGATATGCGATCGATAATTTCATCGCCTCCGCGCCCGCAATAAGCTGCGGAAGGAAATACTTTCCTTTGTCAAAAAGATCTCCGACTTCATTTATCGCAGGCATGAGCACGGTATCCAAAATAACTCTCGGCTCAATTCCCATATTCACGGCTTTCTCGGTATTCTTTACAATGCTTCTCTTAGAACCCGTGAGCACATCTTTTTTTATTATATCAAGAATATCCTCATCAGAGTTAGTGGTGATTTTAACCTCTTTTCCAGAAGATGCACCACTCTCATTCTTCATTTCATACCGCTGCATCCTCTGGATATAACGAAGATCCGCGCCTTCTTTCTTCTTCAGAAGGTCCGATGCAAAAGCAGCATTTACAAGCATTTCCTGAGACGGATTGGCAATTGCCATGGAAAGTCCCTTTTCTATTGCCATAGTCAAAAATGCCGTATTTACATTACTTCTCTGAGGAAGTCCGAATGATATATTTGAAAGTCCGCATATTGTAGCGAAATCATTTTTATAACAATAATCTATCGTATCAAGAGTATTTAAAGCAGCCGCAGGATCGGCACCTACTGTCGCAACAAGACCGTCGACAACAATATCCTGTTTGGTCATTCCCATATCTTGGGCCATCCCGCAGAGTTTTTCGATATTTCCGATCTTCTCCTCAGTATTCTTGGGAAGTCCCTCGGGATTAAGAGGAAGCAGGATGAACATTGCTCCGTATTTCTTTGCGATTGGAAGAAACACCTCTGCTTTACCCTTTTCAAGCGATATTGAATTCATAAGCGCTCTTCCCGGATATCTTCTGAGTGCCGCTTCCATAACTTCCGCGCTGCTTGTATCAAGACAAAGAGGAAGATCCGTTATGGATGTAACTTCCTCCATAACAGTAAGCATCATGGCTTTTTCGTCGATTCCGCTCATTCCGACATTTACATCAAGAATTGATGCGCCGTCTTCTTCCTGCTTCTCAGCAAAGTCGATGACCATATCAAGATTGCCCTCTCGAAGCTGCTCCTGAAGTTTCTTCTTACCGGTAGGATTAATTCTCTCGCCTACTATCATGAAAAGATCGTCCATTCCAAATGAAAGACTGCTTCTCTCAGAAGAAAGATATCTCTTTGAAGGATCTTTTCTGCGGATCGGATTTCCGTCATCATCTCTTATTGTGGACGGCTTAAGCTCGCCGTATTTATTTTTAAGCCCTCTTATAAAGTTGGGTGTTGTTCCGCAGCATCCGCCAAGAACCGACGCACCTGCATTTATAAGTTTCTCCATCTCGACAACAAAGGTCTCGCAGTCCATGTCATACTCTGTATTTCCGTTTTCATCAACGGAAGGAAGTCCTGCGTTTGGCTTTGCAATGATCGGAATGCTTGTTACAGAAGCCATGTTACTGATGATCTCAACCATCTTATCGGGACCTGTCGAACAGTTTGCACCTATCGCACACGCTCCGAGAGCTTCAAGTGTGATCGCACTTGCCGCAGCATCGGAACCAAAAAGAGTTCTGCCGTCAGCTTCAAATGTAAGAGTCACCATTACGGCAAGATCAGAAACTTCTTTTGCTGCAATAAGCGCAGCTCTGCACTCCTGAAGGCTCATCATCGTCTCAACGACAAGAAGATCGCAGCCCGCTTTTTCAAGAATGCCGATCTGCTCTTTATAAACATCGACAAGGTCTTCAAAATCAAGGTCGCCTATCGGTTTTAACTGCTTACCCGTCATCGTAAGATCACCTGCAACAAGTGCCCTTCCTCCGACAGCTTCCTTTGAAAGTTTGACCAGCTCAGAATTTATCTCTTCAATTCTTCCTTCAAAGCCATAGTCCGCAAGCTTTATCCTGTTTCCCGTAAAAGTGGGCGCATAAACAATATCGGAACCCGCGTCGGCATAATCGCTCTGAAGCTCCTTCATAACATCTTTATGATTAAGAATCCAGTCCTCAGGGCACACTCCGACCGGCATTCCGGCCTTTATTAGATTTGAGCCGGTTGCTCCGTCAAGAAATATTACCCTGTCACTACTAAATTTCAAAAATTCTTCTCTGGTCATAGATCACTTTCCTTTTATAAAAATCTTTCGCTTAAAAACTGCCGGAACAATATAAAAAATCAAAAGACATAATACCATCACCAAAATCGGCTTAAACCACATCGGTGGATAAGGTATCACCTCGCTATATGATAATCTATCAAGTACCGCAATAACAAGTACATGATAATAGTAAATTACGTCAGAACTGTTTTTTCCGATCTTATATAAATATTTTCCGCAGAAAACTTCGCACTCAGACAAAAGAAACAAGCCGATGACAGCAACAAGTGAACCGAAAAAGACTTCTTTTTTCCCAAAAACAAAAGCCTCTGCGATTGAACAGACAATCCCCGCTGCGACCAAAATAATGAATAACGGCTTTTTCTTTGTCATCACTTCGGCATAAGAATCGCCGTATTCCTTTTTCTTTTCCCTAAAAATATCAGACAAAAGAATTCCCAAAAGCACAAACGGAAGTCCGACAAACAGCCAGTTCCTCATAACATACCACGTTGTAATGCTTATATCAAAAGGTCTTATCGGATAAAATGTCTGAAGCGCTTCTCCAAAATATAACATAAAAAGAAGGCCCGCGATAAGCCATTTATACCATTTTCTGAGAACCCCCGCAAAGATATATATAAGCCCAATCACATAAATAAGTGCAAAAAGAAACCACATATGATCGAAAGTAAATACAGAATCATAAACAAAAGTGCCGGAATTAAAAAGCCCGAACCACAATGCTTCCTTAGGGGAATACTTGGATATAAGCCACTCTTTGACAGAATCTTTGAGATAAATATGTACTAAAAAAGAAAAGACAAAGTAAACGGAATATACAATCCCTGTGATTTTCAAAAGCTTAACAAGATATTTTCCGCTCTTTTCCCTTATCTTCTCAGCATCATCATCGCCTTCCCGCAAAAGGAATCTGCCGGACAAAGCAAAGAAATAAGGCACGGCAATCCTACTTACCGCATCCATCGCTGTTCCAAAGTTTCCCGGAAACCTTGTATGAATGACGATAACCAGCATACATGCTATGAACTTAACCAGATATAAGAATTTGTTTTCTTTCATTATTATTTTGCCATTTCAGAAAAGAAGCACTGATATTACTCAGTGCTTTCTGTATCTTCTGTAATTTCTTCTGTTTCTGTTTCTTCTTCGTCATCACTTATGGTAGCAAACTTGAAAGAATCTTCGGTAGTTACCGAAACGCCTTCTTCCGTAGGATTCTCACCGTGAAGAACCTGCAACATAATGAAGGTTCTCTTATTTGCTCTCTCATAATACTGACTTGCAAGAGACAGGCTTTCTTCATCAAACTCATTGTCATATGCTTTGTGATAGCATTCATTTGCCATCTGCATATAATCTTTTGCCTCAGATGCAATCTCGGCAATGCCCGAAAATTCATTCGGAACTTCCAGATCCCCCATGGCTTTATAAGCCTCATTCATTTCATCAAGGTATCCGAGAAGTTCTTCCTTCGCAGAGTCGGAATCGGGATTTATACTGTTTATCGAACTATCATACTGAGCAAGTTTGTCATAAAACTCAGACATGCTCGCCTTATATGCAGAAAGAGCACTGTCCCCCTTCTTTCCGCACCCCGTCATAATTGTTAATACCATAAAAAATGACATGCAAAAAACAACATCAACAATCTTGAATTTTCTCTTCTTTTCCAAAACAATCTCCATATCAATCAACATATTTTGATGCAGCCTTAAGTCTTGTAAGCGCTCTTGCAAGACCGGCCTGTGATTTCTTGAATTCTTTGATGGACTGCTTTTGCTGCAAATGCTCCATCGCAAATTCATAAGCCTCCCTAGCTCTTTGTTTGTCGATATCCTCGGGTTTCTCCACAGTATTTACAAGTACGATACATCTGTTATTTGCAACCTGCACAGAACCAAGACTAACCACACCATAAAGCCACTCCCCACCGGGCTTTTTAATCTTGATCACACCGTCAGATAACGCAAGGATCATTTCCTCATGATTCGCAAGTACAGCGAGCTCACCGTCTGCGCAAGGTAAAATGATCTCTTCCGCCCTGTCGTCATAAAATATTCCGTTGACGGAAATTACCCTCAGTCCAAAGGTCATTACCTTATTACCATTCATATTTTATGCCTCTATCTGCTTTGCTTTTTCAACTACTTCCTCAATAGTACCTACGTTGAAAAATGCAGCTTCGGGATACTGATCCATCTCGCCGTCAATAATAGCTTTGAAGCCCTTTATTGTATCGGCAAGAGGTACAAACTTTCCTTTTATACCCGTAAACTGTTCAGCAACATGGAAAGGCTGAGACAAGAATCTCTGTATCTTTCTCGCTCTGTAAACAGTAATCTTATCTTCATCACTAAGTTCCTCCATACCGAGGATTGCGATGATATCCTGAAGCTCTTTATACTTCTGAAGTATCTCCTGAACCTTAATCGCTGTCTCGTAGTGTTCCTTACCTACAATATCCTCTTCAAGGATTCTGCTTGAAGATTCAAGAGGATCGACAGCAGGATAAATACCCTGCTCAACAATTTTACGTGAAAGAACCGTTGTCGCATCAAGGTGTGCAAACGTCGTCGCAGGAGCGGGATCCGTCAGATCGTCCGCAGGAACGTATACAGCCTGAACCGATGTGACCGATCCGAGTCTTGTCGAAGTAATTCTCTCCTGAAGCATACCAAGATCTGTTGCAAGCGTCGGCTGATATCCGACCGCCGAAGGCATTCTTCCGAGAAGCGAAGAAACCTCTGAACCTGCCTGTACAAATCTGAATATATTATCTATGAAAAGAAGCACGTCCTGATGCTTTACATCTCTGAAATATTCAGCCATTGTAAGTCCCGTCTCGGCAACACGCATTCTTGCTCCGGGCGGCTCATTCATCTGTCCGAACACAAGCGCCGTCTTGTTTATAACGCCCGATTCGTTCATTTCACTCCAAAGGTCGTTACCTTCACGAGATCTTTCTCCGACACCCGTAAATATGGAATATCCGCCGTGCTCTGTCGCAATATTCTGGATAAGCTCCTGAATAAGAACTGTCTTACCTACACCGGCACCACCGAAAAGTCCGATCTTGCCCCCCTTTGCATAAGGCGCAAGAAGATCGATAACTTTAATTCCCGTCTCAAGAATCTCAACGACGGGACTCTGATCTACAAGTCTGGGTGGTTCTCTGTGAATATCCCATTTCTCCAAGGTTTTAACATCACCTTTTTTATCAATCGTATCTCCGAGAACATTAAACAATCTTCCGAGAACCTCATCTCCGACAGGAACACTTATAGGTCCGCCCGTAAGATAAACTTCCATATCCTTGCTCAGTCCTTCACTCGGAGAAAGCATGATGCATCTCGCAACATTGTCACCGATGTGCTGAGCAACTTCCATAACGCGCTTTTGATCTTCAACCATAACAAAAAGCGCATCACTGATATAAGGAAGATCGCTGTCCTCAAATTTTACGTCTACAACAGGTCCCATGACCTGCAAAATCTTACCGTTTTTCAACTGTAATTCCTCGTTTTCTGCTTATCTTTGTTTCTCTCTTTGGCTTTTTTGGCATTCTTAAGAGCCTTTGCTCCGCTGACAACCTCAGTGATTTCCTGAGTTATCATTGCCTGCCTCTGCCTGTTATAGGTTCTTTGAAGTTCGGCGATCATTGTCTCCGCATTCTTGTTTGCAGAATCCATCGCCATCATTCTGGCACTCTGAACGCTGCAAAAAGCCTCGACCAATGCTCCGTATATAAATCCCGTAACATAATTCGGAACTATATTATCCAAGATTGCCGAAGGACTTGGCTCCATGAGAAACTCTTCAAGAATGGCATCGGCCACCGGCTTTTCTCTCTTGATATCGGTAATGATCTCAAGAGGAAGAAGTTTCTCAAACCTAGTATCAATCTTCGGTCCCTGAACAGTCGTATAAATAATATAGAACTCATCCAGCTTTCTCGAATAATAGTAATCAAGAATTTCCGCAGCTATCTTCCTCGCTCTGTGAAGAGTCGGATTCTGTGACGTGAACATAAATGATTCCTCAATATCCACGCCCTTTGAAAGGAAATGAAAACGGCCGACCTCACCTATGACAAAGAGTTTCCATTCACCTTTGTCGGCAGCGATTTTCTCTTCCGCAAGCTTTATGACATTGTGGTTATATGAACCCGCAAGTCCCTTGTCGTCAGTGAAGATAATGTACCCGCTCCTTCGCTCATCCTCGGGGATCTCAAGCCTCGTCTCCAGGAAAATATTATCCACTCCCTCCGGTAAATGTCTTACCAGACGTGAGATCATAGCCTGGGTGGCAAAAAAGAACGGCTCGGTATCAGTGAGCATCTTCTTTGCCCTTCGAAGCTTTGTAGAAGAGATCAGATACATCGCATTTGTAATTTTTCTGGTATCGTTTACGCTGTTTATACGATCCCTGATTTCTTTAATGGTTGCCACTTTCCAATTCTTCCTTAAGTATCTTGTTCTCGCTGTCGTTAAAAGCATCAACGGCTTCGAGAATTTTCTTCTTTAACTGATCGGACAAATCTCCGCTCTTAGAAAGCTCTTCGCAGATATCGCCCTGTTCCGTTTCAAAATAAGCAAGAAGTCTCTCTTTGTAATCCCTGACTTTTTTGACAGGAATCATATCCAGTCTGCCGGCACCGACAGCAACCAGAATAATTACCTGCTCATGCATTGCAAGCGGATGTTCAAGCGGCTGCTTTAAAAGTTCCATAAGAACGTTTCCGTGCGCAAGCTGATTCTTGGTTGTTTCGTCAAGATCCGAACTAAACTGTGTAAACACAGCCATTTCTCTGTACTGTGCAAGATCTACTCTTATACTTCCCGCAGCTTTTTTCATCGCCTTTGTCTGAGCCGCGCTACCTACACGGGATACAGAAAGTCCAACGTTAACAGCAGGTCTCATTCCCTCGAAGAAAAGATCGCTCTCAAGGAAAATCTGTCCGTCCGTGATAGATATAACATTGGTTGGAATGTACGAAGATACGTCGCCCGCCTGCGTCTCGATTATAGGAAGTGCTGTTATTGAACCTCCGCCCAGTTCCGATGAAAGTTTGCTCGATCTCTCAAGCAGTCTTGAATGCAGATAAAAAACATCTCCGGGATAAGCTTCTCTACCCGGCGATCTCTCAAGAAGAAGCGAGATTGCTCTGTATGCAACGGCATGCTTGGAAAGATCGTCATAAACAATAAGACAGTCCTTACCCTGATGCATGAAATACTCAGCCATTGCAGTTCCGGAATATGGCGCAATATACTGAAGAGGCGCCATATCTGAAGCGGTTGAGCTTACAACTATCGAGTAGTCCATGGCTCCCGTCTTCTTAAGTGTCTGTATGATCTTTGCGACGGTAGATGCCTTCTGGCCTATCGCAACATATATACAAATAACGTTTTTGCCCTTCTGGTTAATAATTGTGTCAAGGGCAATCGATGTCTTACCGGTCTGTCTGTCACCGATAATAAGTTCTCTCTGTCCTCTTCCTATGGGGAACATGGTATCAATAGATAAAATTCCCGTTTCCATAGGCTCGTTTACGGACTGTCTCTCAATAATTCCGGGAGCAGGCTGCTCAACAGGTCTGTATCCCGATTCCTTGATATCTCCGAGACCGTCTATGGGAGTTCCGAGAGCATCTATTACTCTTCCGATAAAAGCTTCTCCGACAGGTATTCCGGCTTCTTTGTAAGTTCTGACAGCCCTTGTTCCCTGTCTGATGCCTGTATCGTTACCAAACAGGATACATCCGATGTGATCTTCACGTATATCCTGAGCCATACCTTTGGTACCGCCCTCAAACTCGATGATCTCGCCATAAAAAGCATGCTCGATACCGTCGATATTGGCGATTCCGTCTCCAACCCAGGTAACCGTTCCGACTTCTCTGTCACCGATCGCAAGATCGAAATTCTCAACCTTGCTGCTGAGCATGCTGATGATCTTGCCGGTTTCTCTGTCACCGGTCTTCCTGCTTAAGTTATTTAATTCTGCACGAAGCTGCCTTGCTCTTCCCGCATCGGACCAGTCGTATTCAAAGTTCTTGCATGATACGATGAATCCGCCTCCGATAGAAGTGTCCTGAACAAGTTCCATGTCAATTTCCGGAACGTCAAACTTCTCAAGGAGTATTCCCTTTATCTTGGAAAGCTGTTCCTCACTGGGAGCAATGCCCGCATAGCGCAGTTTCGCTTTCAATAATTCACTCATTCTTTGCTCCGGCTTCGCTTATAAATTTGTCATATAATTCTTTGTCATCGGCAGCACTATGCTTTGTAGCCGCAATCTTGGATGCGGCATCGATAACCATATCTGTAAGCTGAGCAGCATAGACCTCTTTGGCACGCTCATTCTCAACTTCAGCATTGTGCTTAGCCTCAACAATAATCTTGTCACCTTTTTTCTTGGCTTCACCAATAATACGCTCGTATTCTACATATCCCTGTTTCTTTATATCAGCAAGGATCTGTTCTTTTTCTTCATCAACGTTAGCGATTTTTTCTTCATACTCTTTCTTTGTATTCAAAGCTTCCTGTGTAGCGGCTTCTGCAGCTTTAGTAGCACTGTCAACTTCCTCTCTTCTCTGCGCAAGAATAGCATCGACTCTGCCGAAAAGAAATTTTTTCGCAAATAAATACAAAAGCAGAAGGTTAAATATGGTAAAACCAATGTTTATCAAGCTTACAGTTAACACGTTTTAACCCCTCTCTACATTATTGCTTAAATTATGATAAAAATATGATCATAACTGCTACTACAAGTCCATAAATAGCTGTAGCTTCCGCAAGTGCACATCCTAAAACAAGCATCTTCATTATTTTACCGTCAGCTTCAGGCTGTCTTGCAACTGCATCGGTTGCCTTTGCTGTAGCAAGACCGATTCCGATACCTGCTCCGATTCCGGTAAATGCAGCGATAGCTGCTCCTATTGCTGTTAAACTCATTTTTATTACCTCCTTGTGCCGAATTATTCAACGGCTTCTTTAATGTATAATGATGTCAAAAAGACAAAGACATACGCCTGGATTGCTCCGTCAAATATGTCAAAATACAAGCTAAGTATTGCCGGCAAGATAACAGGAACCATGAATTTTATAAGTTCCATGATAACCGTGGCTCCGAGTATGTTACCAAAAAGTCGCATACAAAGAGACAACGGCCTTATGCCAATCTCCAAAATGTTCATGGGCGCAACAATTGCCATAGGTTCCGCAAAGCCCTTCAGCCATTTCTTGACACCTTTTTTTCTCATACCTGCAATCTCAACAAGCACGATACTCATAAGTGCAAGTGCTATCGTAACATTGAGATCCATTGTCGCAGGTGTGAATCCGAAAAGTCCGACCATATTGGATGCAGCTATGAAGATAAGCACGGTTGCCAGATAATCGGCATAGCTTATGCCCTCTTCACCGAGCATTCCACCGGTGACGCCTCTCAACCAGATTACAAAGGTCTCGACCGCGGCCTGGCGCTTTGATATATTATGCACCTTAAAGCCATGCGTAAGGAACAATATAAGCGCAAATAAAACAAGCATAACTCCCCAGGTCATTACTACGGATTTATAAACATCGATATATCCGTCTCCGAAAGGGATGCGGAAACAGGTCTTTTCTTCCATCAAAAGTTCAGTAAGTAATTCCTTCATATTGTTTACCTTCCCCAAAAATATACATATAATTATAGAAAATCAGCTTTAATAATGCAATGTAAAAAAAAGCCTTAACTTTGCTTAATTTGGTGTTTTTAAGCAAAACTAAGGCTATCCGGAAAATATTTTTTCTCACATTTATATGACTTCTATACTGTCTCTGTCGGCACTTGCCTTGATCGTAAGTTTATCGTATGTTTTCCTGTCATCCTCAATCCTAAGCACCATTCTGTCTATGACAAATACGGTTCCGGAATAGGCAACTTCGGTTATTGTCGCCCTTGCTTCACTTCCTTTGTCAATCTCAGCCTGAACTTTACTTTTTTTGGCTTCAAGGTCTTTTATTTTTCCTTCCTTCATTCCTATCGCTGCATTGACCTTGATCTTCCATTGCATCCTTTGTCTGTCGGCGGATGCATCTTCGGCAAGCCTGTCCCTTTGAACCTTGAGGCTGTTAAGTTCTTCTTCCTCCCTGCTGATTGCTTTATTGATATTACTAAGCTCCGCAAGTATGGTATTATTCACGCCCAGTGTGACAATTGTCTTTGCGCCGGCTTTGTTTCCGACAGATGCAGTCTCAATACCAAACAGACTCTGAACGCTTCCTCCGTATATCGTTCCGACTCTTCCGTATGTCCTAATAAGCCCGCTCGCCACAACATTACAGTTTATGAAATAGTTTGCGGAAATATTCTTCCCGCTTATCGTCACACCCTCAAAGAACTTCGCAGAAACATCTCCCTTTGCTCTGATAGAGCCTCTGATGGGACATGTCGCACCCCCTTTAATGATAACATTCCTTCCGCTGACTATTTCAGAGCTTTCCATATGGCCGCCTATTATCACATCTCCCGACGCATTAATATTGCATCCCGAATGTACGTCACCTGTTATATATACAACCCCGTCGTAGGAAATCTTTTTATCGGTTATCTTTACTTCGGGAAGTATCATGATCTTTTCGATATTTATCGCTCCGTCAACCATGCTGATCGCGCCGGAATATTTGGCAACATATGTCACCCTGTCATTAAGTATCATAAATCCCTCACCCTTTAAGATAGGGATTTCTTTGCCGTTTTTTGCCCTCAAGGCTTCTCCGTATACGTTATATCCGTCCTCTCCTTTTTTCGCCTTGTGATATATCGCAATCTTATCTCCGGCTTTCACCTGCTTGATCGCTTCAATATTGGAAAGATCCGCCGTTCCGTCTTTTAAGATCACAGGTTCCTGTTCCTGCGTCATATCAACCAAAAATTCATAATAACCGTCAACTCCGTTAACGGCAGCTTTTCCGGCAGCAACAACATATTTCTCGTTATGATTTAAGTTGCTTAACATATTGGAGATAGCTTCTTTGTTGATTCCCGCCATTATTCTGCACTGAACAAGAAAACTCATAATAAGATTTTCGGTATATACCGCGCCGTCGGTTCTCGCAGGAAGTTTTATCCAGCATATCATCTCATCGGAAGTAAATGACAGAAATTCATCCCTGTTTTCAAGCATATAATTAAGAAGAACAGCTTCGTTCGGAACACCGTTAGTCCTGTCAAGAACTTGTGCATCATGTGTTTTGTGTCCCACAAACTCATATCCCTCTCCCAATATGCGTTCTCTTATCCTGCGCATATCACGTGCAGTATACATCATCGATGAAAAAGCTCTGATATCGAGTCCGTCTTCTATACCAAGCCTGAGTTCCCTCATCTGATCTGCCTGATAAAGAGGATTCGAATATGGTGTGATATCAATCTGATGCTCAAGACCTGTTCGCATCTCATACATCTGTTGCCAACCATACGCCGCATCGGCATATCTTCCGACATCAATACCATTTTCCAATCCGATCCTTATCTCTTTGATCGCATCACTTCTCATATCGGGATTAATATATTTATCTATCGGGATTTTTTCTTTTAGACAGATCCTTATCTGCTCAATCTGCTCCGCTTCATATCTTTCCGCAACATATCGACTTACATCAACTTTATCGTTGTATGCCGAATGCAGTTCTTCAAGTATGCTCGCATTGTAGTTTTGTATCTGCGCGTCAGTAAAGAAAAGTCCGTCTTCCGCACTTTTTCTTATCGCCCTCATTTTCATATATGGAATGTCTACAGAAGCGTATTTAGAAATATCAATACCCTCTTCGAGACCTTTTCTGATCTCGCGCATTTGGAGGCTGTCAAATGCCGGGTCCTGAAAAAAAATGATAGGAACACCTTCACCTCTGCTAAGCCCGATTCGAATCTCTCTCATCTGATCCGCAAGGTATTCCCTCTTGGCATATACAGAAACATCTATCCCCGCAGCAATACCTTTTCTTATCTGGGCAAGCTGCTGAACATCAAATCCCTGCTCCCTGTATGAGCTCATATCAATGTTCTGAGTCATTTCAAGCCTCAGCTCTTCCATCTCAGTCCATGATTTTCTGGGATCCATATATTTTGCAACATCGACTTTATCATTGATACCTTTTCGTATCTCGGAAAGCTGAAGTGCATTAAAATTAAGAGCCCGAAGCTTATCAGCATCTGCCCCCAATTCTCTGCACATCTCTAGTTCTCTCTCCAACGCACTCTTATTAAGCGAAGAAAGACCGGAGTAAGACATCGTTTCATTTTCAAGATCAAGATCTAAATCAAGTACCTGAGTGTCCATAGATGTCACATCTCCCGATAGGTCTGCAAAAATCGGCCTGCAATAAACTATTGGTTATCTATTTCTAATAACAATTTTATCATTATTACATTTACCACTCAAGAAATATTTATTATCATCACCCGCAAACACAGTCTCAATCAGCATTTATTACGCAAACGATAAATCGGTTAATTTTTTTATAGCATTCCCAAATATTATATGCTAGAATTAACGTGTTTTTATTTTATGTTCTATTTTAGGAGAGAAATTTATGAAAAAGAAATTATTGGTAACAATGATAGCACTTGCATTATCAGCAAGCTCAGTTGCTTGCGGAGCTCAGAAGGTCGAGCCTGCAAAGAACAACAACATTGAAAGCGAAGCACCTGCCGAAGATACATCTTCCGAATCTTCAAGCGAAGCTGCATCTGAAGATGCATCGTCAGAGGAATCGAATGCAAACGCTTCAAGTGATAGCATTTCAGGTGTTGTAAACGGAACCACATACGAAAACAAATATTTTGGAGTAAAATTCGCTTTGGGCGATAATTTCAAATTCGCAAATGATGAAGAACTTCAGACATTAAACAGCACAATAACAGATTTAGATGCCTTCAAAGATAACAAGGCAGCCAAGAAAGCACTCGACAGCGGAAGTATTATGGTAGTAACTTACGCCGTTGACGGAACAACCGGCAAAACGCTGAACGTTGTTCTACAGAGTGTAGGTTCACTTGCCGGAGCTCTTGCAAATGAGCAGTCAATTATGGAATCTCAGAAAGAGCCTTCAATTTCAGCTCTTGAAGCTCAGGGATTAACAGATGTAACTGCCGATATGGAGACAGTTAAATTCCTCGGGGAAGATCATCCTTCACTTGTACTTAAGGCAAAAATAAACGGTACAGTTCTTTACCAGAGATGTATCTGCCTTATCAAAGACGGTTATATCATAACTTTCACAGGTTCAGGACTTGACGCCGACAACTATGACGCAGAATTATTAAGCGCAGAAAAAACAGAATAAAGGGCAAGTCAAGGGGACGGTTCGGCTGACTCAGTAAGTCAAAAGAACCGTCCCTTTGACTCCCCTTTACTACCTTATACTTAGTGTAATTTCCGTCTCCGGTCCACTTAATATCTTTTCAAGTGTTTCTAAACTCGGCTCTTCCACTTTACCAAGTTTCGTATAAGTCCATGAATTAGCACCATAAAAAAATACAATCTGATTCCCGCTGTATAACATTACATCGCCGACCTCAGTTGTAATCTGCGTGTCATTACATGGTAGAGTTTTTCCTAACCGGCAGACTTTCTCAAATCCTCCGTAATTTGACGCTGAAATAGTCAAATCCTCATCTGTAAGCATTTCTCTCAAAGCTTTGGCTGTTTCATTGTCTTCAAGATTCACAATAAAAGAACTGTTTCCTACAGTTACACGAATCTGATTATCAGCCAGAGTGCTTTCATCCGCGTTTTTCATCTCAGTCTGCTCCTTTAGCTCATTTGTATCTGTTTGAACACCGGATTCCATCTGCACAGCATTATCATCTTCTTGAAAATCACCGGAACTATTCGCTTTACACCCTGTTAACAACAACAAAAAGACCACCGGTATTGCAACAATTCTTTTCGACATCATTTTAATTCACCATATAGTTTATCCGAAACCGGTTCACACCACTCTGTTGAACCACCCTCACCGGGAATCTCAAAAGCAAGATGACTCATCCAGGAATCAGCAGCAGCTCCATGCCAATGTTTTACACCTACCGGAATATTCACAACTTTACCCGGAGTAAGCTCCACTGCTTCTTTTCCCTCCTCCTGATACCAGCCTCTGCCACCTATACATATGAGCATCTGCCCTCCACCGGATTTTGCATGATGAATATGCCAGAAGTTACGACAACCAGGCTCAAATGTCACATTAAATGCAGGCACCTGTTCTGAGGATACCTGTGCCAGATAGCTTTGTCCTGTAAAGTACTTTCCGTAAGGATTCTTTTCTCCAATTGGAAGAAATACTTCCTTCTGAAATCTTTCTTTATCATCACAGGCTGGAGCATCATCATTATATCTGGCAAAGTCAGGCGCAAAACTCCCAAGCGCATCTCTTCCTGCTGTTTGAACGATTTTTTCTCTTTCCATAGTGAATTTGCCTCCCGATTTTTACTTTAAATACTCATGAAAGAAACTCTCTAACTTATCAAATGGAATATAATCCTTATCTCCACCATCATAAAGATCTGTGTGCGATGCTTCC
>Ga0247609_10002084_pt1 | contig 21980 bp, 25 predicted proteins | sample 172DNAGHGlowgp2_FD_193487 | JGI IMG/M metagenome (GOLD analysis project Ga0247609, IMG submission 193487) | Sheep rumen microbial communities from Palmerston North, Manawatu-Wanganui, New Zealand - 1728 DNA GHGlow gp2 | ecosystem: Host-associated > Mammals > Digestive system > Stomach > Rumen ...
TTTTTTACCCCATGAGAATCGAATGTTCTGGCAAAACACAGAAAATACAGCCGCCTGAAAAATATCCCATTCTCAGGCGGTTGATTTGCAAAGAGGGTGAGCCATAACTGAATTATGACACACCCTCATTTTTGTTATGTGGCAGAATTGTGCTATCTTTGCGTCAAATCACCATTGGAGAATTCGTATCGGCTGATGGGTAACCTTGGTATAACCTGCATAATGTAGTTCAAGTTTAACCAGTTGACAATAAATAATGAAACACTGGCAGTGAAAGAAGAATTCCTCAACCGCAATGAGGATTTGAACTCGATGTACAAAACTGTTGACGACATCATGGCCCTGCTCTAGATCAAAGATGCCATTGACTGTTTCTTCTCTTTGTGCAACTCGGTGCTCACGGTGAATCTCTAGTAAAATGATATAATATAGTAATATGAAAAAAATTGTTTTCTGTCTTATGGCAATTTTAGGAATGTTGACGCTGTCGGCACAAGACATGTATGAGAATGAGGTGATGAACGCCATCATGGCGCGGAGGTCGGTGCGCCATTATCTGGACAAGCCTGTGGAGCACGAGAAATTGGTGGCCGTCGTGCGTGCCGGAATCAATGCGCCTAGTGGCATGAACCGCCAGCCGTGGATTATCCGCGTGTTGGAAAATCAACAGCTGATTGCCGACGTGACCAAGGTTTACGTTCAGGAGAACCCCGAGCAGGTGAAGCGTGATGCGAATTTCAAGAACATGTTCCGCAATGCACCCAACCTCATCTGCGTATGCACTCCTGCCATGGGCGGCGGTGAGGTGGATGCCGGCCTATTGGGCGAGAACATGATGCTGGCGGCCCAGTCGCTGGGATTGGGCACTTGCTGCCTGGCTGGTCCTGTGCGCTTCCTGCTGGCAAATGAGAATTGCAAGTTCTTCCTCGACAGCCTTGACATCCCCGAGGACTATAAGTTGAACTTCATTATCGCTATCGGATATCCTGACGAGCAGCCCGAGGCCAAGCCTCGTGACGAATCCAAGGTGAAATTCATCAAATAGTACAATCATGAGTGACGATAAAGAACAGATAACCCGCATTCGCAAGATGGAGCGTCGCCTCAACCGCTCAATGGTTGCCGTGAAGCGCCTCTCAACTGCGCTCGACAAGTGGGATGCGATTCAGGACGACATCGCCGCCCTCGATGAGTATTATGGCAGCGGCGAGTGGCGTCAGGACTTTGAAGATGACGAGGCGGGAAAACTTCCCCAGGATCTGAAGCGCGGTGTCCTCAGTGAGGACGGCATCTGGAACCTGCTCGCCGACTGCAAGGAACTGAAAAACAGGATGCGAAAATCAGGAAAGAGTTAATTGCACTAAATCACTAACAAAAAGATGATAGACCAGATTATTGCCTTTAATAAGACTTTTGTAGAGCAAAAGGGCTACGAGAAGTATCTTACTGACAAGTACCCTAATAAAAAATTGGCGGTGCTATCGTGCATGGACACCAGACTGACAGAACTGCTGCCGGCGGCTTTAGGCTTGAAAAATGGTGATGCCAAGGTGATCAAAAATGCTGGGGGATTGGTGATTTCTCCATTTGACTCGGCAATGCGAAGCCTCGTTGTCGCCATTTATGAATTAGGTGTGGAGGAAATTATGGTAGTGGCCCACACCCATTGCGGTGCTTGCCACATGAACTATGACCATTTTCACCATGAGATGATTGCCCGTGGCGTGACCGATGAGACGCTTAACACTATTCGCCAGTGCGGCTTCGACCTTAATCAATGGCTAGAGGGCTTTAAGGATACCCATGAGTCGGTTCGCAAAACTGTCTTGACGATCAAGAACCATCCTCTCGTTCCCAATGACATCGTTGTCCGTGGCTTCATCATTGATTCCGAGACAGGTGCCTTGGAAGAGGTGGAGTCATGATAATGGCATCTGTCGAAATCATTGCATAATGAATCCTGTAGCCATACGCCTCCTTAACCAGCAGCTTACGGTGCCCCGGTTCGATGATCCAGCCCAAGTGGTGAGTCATTTTGGCGCCATGCAGGCGCAGGAATACCGCATGATGCGCTGGGCGGTAGCAATGCGCACGCGGCATCCGTCGGCTCAGGCATTTAAAAAGGCTTTCGACAGTGGCCGCATCATCCGCCTTCACCTGATGCGTGGCACATGGCAGTTGGTGGCAGCCGAGGACTATTGGCCGATGCTCATCCTGTGCGCTCCCAGGTCCATCGCTGTTACCCGCGGCTGGATGAACAGCAACAAAATTCATATATCTGAGAAGGAAATCACGTCTGTCCGTGACATCCTTGCCCAAACTGCAGCCGACAAGGGGAGTGTGACAAAAGAAGATTTTGTCCAGGCCTTAGCTGAGAAGGACATCAGCATGGATGCCCATCGCCTGTCCTATCACATCCGCATGGCTGAGCTGTCTGGTACGTTGTGCAGTGGCGACCTTTTGCCCATGAAGGCTACCTATGCTCTCACGGCCAATAAAGTGAGACCTGCAGGCAATATCTGCACAGACGAGGTTTTGATGAACTTTACCCTCAAGTATTTCCAGAGCCATCAGCCCGCCACGCTTCAGGATTTTGCGTGGTGGTCCGGGCTGAGCATCAACATCTGTCGCAGCGGCATCAGGATGCTGGGAAATGCAATTCACATGGTGAAATGGCGTGGTCGTGAATTCTACCTCACCGACGATTGTCGTACGCGAGGCTTCCGCAAGGGCAGGTATCTGCTGATACCTCCTTATGACGAATACCTTATCGGCTATAAAAGCCGTGATGTCGTCCTCGCACCTGAACACGCACACCGAGCCCACAACAACAGCGGCATCTTCCAGCCCATCATCGCCCACGACGGCGTCATATGCGGTAACTGGAGCCCGTTCAAACCGTCTTGCCAATCCACTTTCTTTGATGACGTGCAAGACGAGATGAACCTGCAAGCTAGTTGGCAAGCCTATCAACGATATTTAGTTCAGTAACATATAAATCAATCAATAATGACATTACAAGAAGCCATTCAAGCCCGTCACAGTGTGAGGGCATATAAAGATCAGCCTGTCACCGATGAGAATGCTCGCCTGTTGCAAGAGCAGATTGATGCAGTGAACCGTGAGGGGCAGCTGCACATCCAGTTAATACGAAACGAGCCGCGGGCTTTTCAGGGCACTTTGGCAAAATACGGCAAATTTCGTGGGGTGACCGACTATCTCGTCATGGCTGGAGTTAAGGCCGACGACCTTGACGAGCGCATCGGCTACTATGGCGAGCAACTGGTGCTGTTTGCCCAGACTATCGGGCTAAACACCTGTTGGGTGGGTCTCAGCTACTCCAAAATACCCGGGACCTACGCTCTCAATGATGGCGAGGTCATTCTGGCCTATATTGCTATTGGCTACGGCGAGACTCAAGGCGTGTCACACAAGATCAAGCGCATTGACCAGGTGAGCAACGTCACCGACCTCACGCCCGGTTGGTTTCGTCGGGGAGTCGAAGCCGCTCTGCTGGCTCCCACTGCTGTTAATCAGCAGAAGTTCTCCTTTGAATACCTGCCCGCTGCCGACGGACTGCCCGCTCGTGTCGTCGCCAAACGCCATTTCTCACTCATCGGCTATACCCATATTGACTTGGGTATCGCCAAGTGCCACTTCGAGGTCGGAGCCGGCACCGACAACTTCCACTGGGCATAATACAACAGTAAAAAAACGGAAAACAATAAATACAATAATAAGTACAAAAGCATCCGCATCCTTGTATTTATTGTACTTGTTGTTTTCCTTTTAGTAAATTGTCGTTGTGGTAGTTACGCGGATTCGTGTTGATGTTGGAGTGATTGGCGCATGCGCAAGACTTCTTGAATATTGCTGACAAATGCAATGATGCCAACGGTCATCAGCAATGAGACGGCAGCGGCAGTGATAAATCGGGAGTTCTCGCCCAGCCATTGCAAGAGGAAAAACTGATTCCTGAAGGTGAATACAGGAACATCCATGGGTGTCGAGAGAATGTAAGTTATCGCGATGGCTCCACTGATGATACCTGCAAGAAACGCTACTACCACAGCCATCTTGTAACGACGAATGGTTGCTTCCTGGTGCTGCTTGATATATTCCACGGCATCAAGGCGCTTGGTGAGTGATGCCATGAAGGCGTCACGATCATCGAAATGCGGTTTCTGGGCGAGGAAGAGATCCTCAAGGGCTTTATCTTTGTTCATAACTGTAATCTTGCTTTAAGTTTGTCACGTCCTCGGGAGAGTTGTTGCTTAACCGCATCCTGCGATGCATCGGTAATTGCAGCAATTTCTTTAATGCTGTAGCCGTTTAGGTAAAACAGCGTGATGGCCGACCGTTCCTTGGGCGGCAGGGTGCGCAGGGCCAGATAGAGCTCCTGGTGTTCAAAGGAAGAATCGGTCTCATTGCCGCCGATGAGGGTCCGGGCCTCGTCGATGCTATCCATCGTGCGGCATCCCGCCTTATGGTTGAGGAAAGTGTTGTGGGCAATCTTGAAGAGCCACGATCGGAACTTGCCCTCGTCACGATAACCCGCCAGCGAGAGGTAGGCCTTGACCAAAGCATCTTGGGCTAGGTCATCGGCATCGTCCTTCTTGCCGCAGCGCAGGGCGAGCAAGAAACCTCGCAGGGCCTCTTGCTCTCGCTCCACATGCGTTATGAAGACTTCGCGCGTCACAGGTTATTCTTGCTCGATTTTTCTTCTCTCTTCGGCTTCAATTTCCTTGGCGAGCATCTTCTTGCCCGTGTAATAAGTGAAGAGGAAGGTGATGCCCACTACAAATGAAACAGCACCGAAGCAGACGGCTGTCAAGGGATCATCTGTGCCGCCAAGATGGCTCTCATTCAGATAGATGCCAAACCCAATCAAACAGAAACCCAACAGCGTGGTTAGACATCCCCACAGCAGTTTAGTAAGCAGTTTTTCCTTCAGCAGCCTGGGCTTTGGGGAAATTTTCTTCATGATTTCTTCGATGTCCATTTCAGGATTCTTCTCGATGGCGGCCAGCACGATTTGGGTGCGTTGGTTGGTTTCATTCATCTTTTTGCGAATGACAAACCACACGAGCATGATGGGAAGTACACAACAGATTGCAATTGGCACTAATATTTCAGAAATTGGTTCCATTTTTTTATTGAATTTTTAATTGTTACACTTTTTGTTTCTTGAACCAGTTTCCTCGCTTGAGCTCGGGTTCTGCGGGCTGCGCCTCAGCAATCACATGCGCGCTTGCATTGCGTTCGGCTTGCACCGCAGTTCACTCATATAACAGGTCAAGAAACCAAAAGGTGACATCCATGGCTGATTTTGTGCAAATATTTTTATTGGATTGGTTCAATAAAAAAGTTGTCCTTGTTGTCAATCATGTTGTTACGGTTGTCTGATTAAAGCAGGGTGTGGATGAAGGCGGTCATCATCGGGTCGTGGCGGCGCACGTCGTGGTACAGCGCGAGTTGGTTGCGGGTGCGGTCGAGGTTGTGGGTGGGGTGCTTGATTTTGTAGTAGGTATCGCCGTTCAGGTAGTCGGTCAGGAAGCGCACGCACTGCATGAAGGGGAACAGGGCCACGGCATAGGGCAGCATCTCGATTTCGATAGGAGTGAGGAAGTCGCGGGCCGACTCGAGATATCCTGTGGTGAAGGCTTTGAAGATGGCTTCGTTAAAACCCACACGGGACAGGTCTGGATCGTCCTCGGCAGTGAAGTTGGCCCCGGTGCGCAGGAAGTCGCCGTAGTCCGAAAAGATGAAAGACGGCATCACCGTGTCCAGGTCGATGACGCACAGCACCTGACCCTGCTGGTCAAAGAGCATGTTATTGACCTTGGTGTCGCAGTGGCAGATGCGTTTGGGCAACTTGCCCTCACGATAGAGCCGTTCGGCCTGGCACATCTCGTCGGCATCGCGTTCCAGTTCGTCAACGATATCGCGCACCTCTTTCAGTCGCCCTGCAGCATCATTGACGACGGCCTCACGCAACTGGCGCATGCGCAGTTCCATATTGTGGAAGTCAGGGATGGTCTCGCCCAACGGCTCGGGCACATTGACCAGCATTTTCTCAAAGTTACCGAAAGCCTTGCCGCAGTCGTAGGCGCTCTCGGGGGTGACGGCCTCGTTGGTGACAGTATCGGGGATATATACCATCACGCGCCAGTAGCGGTCGGCCTCATCGCAGTAATAGGTCTTGCCGTCACGAGCCTTGATGAATTGCAACACCTTGCGGTCGATATCATCTGTACAAGCGGCCTCGAGTTTACGGCGGATGTGCGCCGTCACCACTTCGATATTGTGCTGCAACAAGTCCACGTCCTGGAAGATGGCGTTGTTGATGCGTTGCAGCACATAGTCGGGCGCGTTGCCCTCGGTAACAACGTGATAAGTGTCGTTGATGAGGCCGTTGCCCAGCGGCTTGACCTCCTTGACAGTGCCTGATATCTCAAATTGTGCCAGTATGCTGGCTGTATCGATTGTTTCCATATTTAGTTTTTAGTCCTTAGTCCCTAGTCCCTAGTTTCTAGAGAGTCTAGATAGTCTAGAAAGTCTAGAGAATACAACTTCTAATTCCTAATGCTTTTCCCAATACTTGGCGCCCTTGGCTTTCAGTTGCTTGGTGAATTCCATAGCAGCGGCGCGTGTGGCGGCCTCGTCCTCGGGCTTGGCCCAGGCATGGCGGTAACCACGGAACCTGCTCCACTCGCCTCGGGTGAAATCGGGCACCTGTACGGGTTTGTTGCCGTTGTTCATCGAGAGGCTGCCCAGTTCGGCCAGGCAGCACCATTCGGCCAGGTCATATACGTCAATGTCGAGCGGCAGCCCGTTTTGCAGGCAATAGACCAGGCGCGAGTCCATGATGAAGTCCATGCCGCCGTGTCCGCCCACTTCCTTGGCCTCCTCGCCATAGCGTTTCACGAGCGGCGAGGTGAACTTCTGCAGCAGCGCCTCGGTATCCTCTTTGCTCAGGTAGGAATGGCCCGTGTAGTCCTTGCTGACGTTGACACCGGCCTTTTTCATCACCTCGGTGGCTAGCGCGAATCCCTCGACGGGATATTTATTGACAAAGCCCTTGGTACCGGTGAGCTGGTACATGCGGTTATAGGGTTGCGGCGTCATCACGTTGTGGTGGATCTCGATGACTTTGCCCTTCTCGGTTGAGATGAGTGTAACAGTGTGGTCACCGTTCTTGAAGTCAGGGCAATACTCGCCTGTGCGCGCCTTGAACAGTTCCTGGCCATTAAAGGAGCGGGTATCCATCGCCACAAGCGTTCTCATGCGGTCGCCGCGGTGAAGGTTGAGCACTTGCGCGATGGGCCCCAAACCATGGGTGGGATAGACGTCACCGCGGAACTTGCTGTTATAGTCCAGGCGCCAGCCCAACTGGTCGTCGTCACCGTTTTTCCAATATTCGTCCCAATAGGGTGACAGTTCGTGGCGGTAGGCCCCTTGCACATAAATCACTTCGCCCAGCAAACGCCTCTGAGCCATGTAGAGTGAGTTGAGCTCAAAGAAATCATAGCAGCAGTTCTCGAGCATCATCACGTGCAGGCGCTTGCTCTCGCTCAGGTTGATCAGCGACCATATCTCGGTCAGGTTCATTGCCGAGGGTACCTCGATGGCAACGTGATGCCCGTGTTCCAGTGCCTCGCGCGCCACTAGATAATGGTGAAGCCAGTCGGTGGCGATATATACCAGATCGATGTCGGTGCGGCGGCACAGGTCCTTATAGCCATCCTCACCATAATAGATGTCTGCAGGGGGCATGGAGGCCTTGCGCAGGATGTCTTGGCTCGCCTCGGCACGGTCACGCTCGTGGTCACACAACGCCTTCACCTCGATACCGGGGATGTGAGTCCAGCGCTCCACAGCATCAGGGCCGCGCATACCCAGCCCCACGAAAGCCACCCTCACGACAGGTATCTTCTCAACTGTAAGTCCCAGCGCCGACCGCTGGCCACCAGGCCGCTCAGGCACCTCGGTCACAATCGTCCCGTCCTTGATGGTATAAGGCCAATTAAACTGCGCCAATGCGGTAAACGACATCAGCGAAAATAATCCCAAAACGAGTGCTATGATATATTTCTGTCTCATCATTCATTTATTTAATTTCCAACCATGATCGCCATGATAAATCATTTGGTGGGTCATGCCACCGTCAATGCAGATGTTTTCGCCCGTAATGAAGGTCGCCTTGTCTGAACAGAGGTACAGTACCATGTTGGCGATATCCAAGGGGTTACCGACCCTACCAACGGGCTGTTGAGTGGCATCGGGTCCTTCATAAACGGTATAAGCAGTGTCAATCCAGCCTGGAGAAATGGAGTTGACGCGGACACGGCCAGCAAGACTGACGGCCAGCGCATGGGTTAATGCAGCAATTCCGCCCTTGGCAGCGGTATAGCTCTCGGTCTGAGGTTGGCTCATTCGGTCACGAGAAGAGGAGATGTTCACAATCGCAGACCCCACGGCAAAATGAGGAGAGAAGAGTTTGGAGAGGTAGAACGGTGCAGTGACGCCAACGCTCATCGCATACTGGAACTCCTCGTAGCTGCACTCGTCAATCCCCTTCATCAGTGGCAGGGCATTGTTGATGAGATAGTCCACCCGACCATGTTTCTCGATGACATCGCAGGCAAAACGCTCCAGCACTTGTTTGTCAGCGATATCACCCACGAAGTGATTTCCAGGCTGCTTGTCAATCACGCAGACGTGCGCACCAGCCTTGAGGAACTCCTCGGCAATGCAGCGCCCTATGCCCTGTGCGCCGCCTGTCACAACGGCTATTTTATCTTTGAAATTCATGCTCATTGTGGCATTTGATAATCAATTTTCGGGAACAAATATAGCAATAATTCAGCACTTTAGCCCACTGAACTGAAAATTTTTAGAAGAAAAACTACTGAGATGATAAACACCAACTAAACGCAGCACAGTTGAACGAACTCTTCCTCTTTTTTTCGTTAAGGCCCGTCCCTGTGATGTCTTTATTTTTCTTTCAACTGGTTTTCCTGACTCTCGGTTGATGACAGGCGTGATAGCCAATGAGAGAGAAAACCGAAGGGAATCATCAGGACAATAGCCAACAAGGTCACTCCTGCAAACCAAAGGATGTGTACCATCACCAAAGGATAAGTCTCAATGTCTTGGTAGAATTTTGAAGAAATCAACATCATCACCAAAAAGAGTACAGTCATCATCCCACAAAAATAGAGCACCATCTTCATCGCCAATAACATCCAGTGGCTACTTTTCCATCGGGCAAAAGCCAAACGGATACTCAACCATGCGATTACCGCTGGGATCAATGAAAAGATGATCATGCCGATCGCATTATCATAATCAACTAACTTCATCACATGTTTGTAAAACGCTGCAACACCCACCCCCAGCAGTAGTGAGAAAAGCAACGTGACAATCTGATATTTCCTTTTCTTATCTTGAGATAATTTCATAGAACTAAAAATAGAGACGATTGTATTGGTATTATTGGTTCTGAGTTGATATTGCCACAAAGATACGACTTAATCTCAATAATCGCATTGAAAATGCGGAAAAATAGGAAAAAGCCCAGAAATTCCATTCACTTTGAAAATAAGAAATAATATCGTGTGCGATATATTGTTAAACTATCTTAAAGTTGAGAATAAATCGCTTGCGACGTAACATATTTGCAGTAACTTAGCGCCGTGAATGATAAAAAGTAATTAAAGAGGTAAAAATGGCAAAGATTTATGATTTCAGGGCTCTAACGAGCAGAGGTAAAGAGATTGACTTCAAGGAGTTTGAGGGCAAGGTATTGTTGATTGTGAATACCGCCAGCAAGTGCGGTTTCACGCCCCAATTCGCAGGGTTGGAGGAACTCAACCAGAAGTACAAAGACAAGGGGCTGGTCATCATTGGTTTCCCCTGCAATCAGTTTAAGGAGCAAGATCCCGGCACCGACGGACAGATTGAGGAATTCTGCCAGTTGAACTACGGCGTGACCTTCCAGATCATGAAGAAGATTGATGTGAACGGCCCTGATGCAGAGCCCATCTTCGAGTATCTGAAGGCTCAGGCTCCTACCGAGGAATACCACGGCCTGAAGGCCAAGGGTGCCGCACTGCTCTTCAAGTCCATCAGCAACAGTGTGGAGAAGGACAGCGACATCAAGTGGAATTTCACCAAGTTCCTGATTTCGAAGGACGGCGAGACCATCAAGCGTTATGCTCCCACCACCGAGCCCAAGGACTTTGAGAAAGACGTTGAAGCCATGTTGGCCTAAACAGTGTCATGCACGCTGAGTTACAATTAGATAATCAAGTCTGCTTCCGCCTCTATACGGCAGCAAGGTTGGTCACGCAGGCCTATGCGCCAATGCTGACGGAACTGGGTATCACCTATCCGCAGTATCTGGTGCTGATGGTGCTGTGGGAAAAGGATTGTCAGCCCGTGAACGACATCGCCCATCGGCTGCTGCTGGAGACCAACACCGTCACGCCACTGCTCCAACGCATGGAAAAACTCGGGATTGTCAGCCGCAAAAGGGGGGAGCAAGACAAGCGTCAACACCTCGTCAGCCTGACCGCAAAAGGTCGTGACATGGAACAAAAAGCCTACAGCCTCATTCCTGCCGGCATGAGTGAACAATTCGCTTCATGCCCGCTCGGCTTCGAGGAAAATCGGCACCTGGCCCAAGAACTTGACGCAATTATCAACTCATTAAAGAAATAAGGAAGTCCGGCACATCGGCTTCTGCCCGGGCGGAATGTCCCGCTTTAGCATCGGAGAGACGAACAAAAGGCTCCCGTGCGCATCCTCTTCCTTGACCGCCTCAACATCCCTGAGGGCAGCAAGTCGAACTACATTCCCGCCATCGCCTATGCCGACAAGTGCCCCGATGCTAAACCCCGTGACGTTTCTAAAGTGAAATATATCAAATAATTTAAAGGAGACATTATTATGAAAAGTTTTGGATCAAAGCCGTGGATTCTTCCACAACCCGTATTGATTATTGGCACCTATGACAAGGACGGCAAGCCCAATGCCATGAACGCGGCATGGGGTGGACAGTGGGATAATGGAGAAATCATGATTTCGCTTGGCTCCCACGCCACAACCGATAACCTGAAAGACAATCGTGACTTGACTGTTGCCTTTGCAACAACCCAGACTATGGTGGCTGCAGACTACGTGGGCATTACCAGTGGCCGCACCACACCCGACAAGATGGAGAAGGCTGGCTGGACTGTCGAGAAGGCACCCAACGTGAATGCCCCTGTATTCAAAGAGTTCCCGATGACACTGGAATGCCGCATCAAGGAAAAGCTTGATGAATCAGAATCAGGTTATAACCTTGTTGCTCAAATTGTCAACGTCCTTTGCGATGAGAAATACCTGGCAATTGACGGCGAACCCAGCGTGGAAAAGATGGAGATTATCACGTTCGACCCCATCCACCACACCTACATCCAGTTGGGGAAAACGGTCGGTAATGCATTTGCCGACGGTGCTCAACTAGAGTGAGCAAAGCGAATAAGGAAACCTGGCGGCTCCCAAGTGGATGCCCGAAAAGATTTGATGATGCCCTCCCGTTTACCTAAACAAGGCATCCAACACGTGTGGCACAAGTTGAAGTCCTGGTTGCAGTCACTCTCTTTCAGGACCGGTGTCATCGTGCTGGTGTGTTGCATACCGTTCTATATATTGTCCTTTGCCCAAATGCTGCTGCCCATCAGCGTTTCGGCAAAGGGCATATTGTGGACCATCCTCTTCGGGCTGGCAAAGACTTGCCAATACGGAGGCTTGACAATCCTCGGCGTCGAAGGCTACAAACGCCTCAAAAACAAACTCAAGCGAAAGAAAAATTGACATAAAATTAGTTGTTAATAGCTTATGATGGTAAATCCATTTGATGAGGTTGCAATAAATGATTACGTTGGTTTTCAAGATAAATGTAGAGAAATCGCCATCGATCTCTTTTCTCATTATTGTATCAAGTGCAATGAAAAAGAATACTATTTTGCAGAAATAGAGTTCTATTATTGGGATAAGAATAATTGGAATGAGAAGTGGAACAGGGTAACGTATCCAAGGATTTGTAAGGCAGGAAATCTCTTTTATCACCTAAGTGGTATCGACATCTGCTTTGACAGTTATTACAATGAAGAAAATCTTAATGACGAAGCAAGGTTTGGCGGTATTCTTATCAGAGCCATCAGATGTGAAGACGGCATTGTAGTAGCAGGGCCATGGAATTGTATGCTGAAATTATTGAATGAATGCAAAGACGGCCGCATGCCTCAGTTGGGGCGTTCGAAAAAATCTTGTATTAAAAAAGAAGACATTAAACAAACCTATCGTGCGCTAGGAGAGGATGATAAAAAAGAGGATAAGAATCGCCATCTTGAGCTTTGTTTCTATGATGCCAAGATTAAAGAATGGAGTCAAAAGAAGGTAAGGCTAAACAAAAAGTCTGGTTCTCTGGAAGAGTATCGGAGTAATTATAAAACAGAAAGATTTGATTCGCTGAAATGATTACTGACTCCCAAACCAATGTCGTTTTTTTCTCTGATCTGCTGCCCAGACGGTGTCCTGTCCTATATAAGTGTATTCAAGAAATTCTAAGTGCCAACTGCATAAGTCACGGGTTGTTGACGAACACTAAGGACATCTGGTGCCGTGACTATATGCCCATTCAGGCAGCAAGAAACCATTTTGTCTTTTACGAGTATAATCCTGATTATCTGCAAACGCCTTATTATCGAGGCACTATTACTGATATAAGTCTTATAAAGGAAATCGATAGCCTTCGCCGGGGAAGGGTTACAGATTTGGATTTGGTCTTAGATGGTGGAAATATTGTCAAGTGTGACGATAAGATAATCATGACCAAGAAGGTTTTCGCCGAGAACAAAGACAAGAAACCAAGAGACATCATCAGCCTGCTTGAAGAAGTGTTCCAGTGTGATGTCATCTGTCTTTCTTGGGATACCGAAGAATATTTGGGGCACAGTGATGGCATAGTGCATTATGTCGGCAATAACAGAGTTCTTATGACTAATTATGCCGATTTCGACCCTGATATGACACACCATTTTACAAAGCTTTTGGAAAAGCACTTTGAGGTTATTCCGTTGAAATACACCGTAAAACGCAGGCATCAACGCAGTTGGGCGTATATCAATTTTTTACAAGTGGGCAATTTGGTGCTTGTTCCCCAACTTGGGATTCCCGAGGACGAACAGGCGATGCAACAGATAAACGACCTATTACCTCAATGCAAGGTAGTAGGTGTTCCTGCGCTTGAAGCCGTTAGAAAAGGCGGGGCGTTGAATTGCATTTCCTGGAATGTGAACACACAAGATTGGACCGATGGCTTCATGGGAGTTAGGCACAAATCACGCTATAAACCTAAGTGATTCTTTTTGAAACATTCACTTGCCCACGCAGAAGTGAGAGAAGATTTCGCCGAGAATGTTGTCGGTGGTGATTTCTCCGGTGATGGAACCGAGCCAGTGGAGGCATTCGCGGATATCCTGGTCGAGGAGATCGCCGCTTAGGCCGCTATCCAATCCTTCGATGGCACGAGCGATAGCCTCTCGGGCATGTGTCAGCGCCTCATAGTGGCGGGCGTTGGTCACGATTACGGCATCGGCATCCACGTCGGGCTGTGTGGCCCTCTCTACAATAAGGCTGCGCAAAGCCTCAACATCGCTGGTGCTCTTAGCGCTGATGGCCACGACCGGTGTGCCCTCGGGCAGAAGATCGTTCAGCTCACTCCTCGTGGCGATGTCGTCGTCAAGGTCGGTTTTGTTGAGCACGATGATGAGGGCCTTGCCGGCGCAGTGGGACAAGATGTCGTGCGCCATGCTGGTATCGGCGCTGGTGACGTCAACAACCCATAAGACGACGTTGGCCTTGTCGATGGCTTGCCATGTGCGTTCAATGCCCATCCGTTCGACTGCATCATTCGACTGGCGGATTCCAGCGGTATCGATGAAGCGGAACAGCGTGCCGCCCATGATGACAGTGTCCTCAATCGTATCACGCGTGGTGCCGTGGATGTCACTCACTAGGGCACGGTCGTCACGCAGCAAGGCATTAAGTAAAGTGGATTTGCCCGCATTGGTTTGGCCAACGATGGCGACAGGCAAACCGTTGCGGATGGCGTTACCATCACGGTAGCTGTCAGCAAGGTGACTAATCAGTGTGTGAATTTCTTGTGCAAGGGCGGACACCTCGCTGCGGTCGGCAAACGTCACGTCCTCTTCGCTGAAGTCCAGTTCCAGCTCGATGAGTGCCACAAAGTGCAGCAGTTTGTCGCGCAGGGATTTCAGCTCGTCGCTATAGCGGCCGCGCATCTGGTTCATCGCCACATGATGGGCAGCGCGGGATTGTGCCTCGATGACATCGGCGACGGCCTCGGCCTGTGATAGGTCCATACGCCCGTTAGCAAAGGCGCGGCGCGTGAATTCGCCCGCAGAGGCATGTCGACAGCCGGCGTCGATAAGTGTCTGGATTACCTGTTGCTGAATCCATGTCGATCCGTGGCAAGCCAATTCAACCACATCCTCGCCAGTGAACGAGTTGGGGGCACGATAGACTGTGAGCACTGCCTGGTCCAATATGTTGCCTGTGGCATCGGTCAATTGTCCCAGATGTACGGTGTGCGATGTCATGTCGACAAGGGATTTGCCCTTCCAGCGCAGCTGAACAATTTCGAGCGCGTGAGGACCGCTCACACGGATGACAGCGATGCCGCCACGCCCCGGTGGTGTGGAAACAGCACAAATGGTGTCGCTGCCGACACATGTCAAATCAATAGCATTCATCGGCGAGGGTAGTATTTTGGCCAGTCCTTGATGTTTTCCTTACTCTCGATAACGTTTTCCACGCCGTCTTCGAGTGAGGTTAGGAAGTCATAGCCCGTCAGCTGCTCTACCTTGTCGATGGTGGTAGCATAGTTTGTCCAGCTATTGGGCATAGCCTTGTTTTCCATCACAAAGGCGATGGCTCGGTTTTGTTCGGGTGAATAGATAACTTTGAAGAAGCTGTCGGGCACCGCAATGTCATCATGCTTGCCGATGCGCTCCATATTGTTAGAGAAAATAGGTCCCGTGAACACGATGAGTCGTTTCGCTGTCCTCGACCACTTGTGCACGGCTTCTTCGAGGTGGCGCCACTCGCCGTCGTTCATTTCATCAAGTTGCGGGCAGATATTGGTCATCAGGAAGCACTGCGCCATGGCTGTTTTGTCCCAGCGCATATCCATTGCTGGAGCCATGTGGCCTCGTGTGTAGCCGCTTTCCTTATATTCCCACCAGTCGGGGCAACCCTTCACATTGTGATCGCGCTCAAACTGGTAGTTGGCACGGTTCTCGGCCTCACGTGAGTCGGCCATCGACGTCATGGTGCTCGTCAATTCATAGGCCACGCAGTTGGGCACACGGTAATACTTGTTGAAGTAAACCACAATCGACTTGTAGTGTACAGTTTGGTTGTCCAGCCGCTCGGGCAGTTTCACGTCCAGGAGCGACAGGTCGCCTGTCGATTGATACTCCTTGCCCTCTCCCTGCTTGTCATCGGTTTGTTCTGTGGTGGGAAGTTCATCGTTATAGGCAGTCTTGTAGAATGAGTTTTTCCAGTCTGTTCCTTTGTATCCCAGCAACAGCAGCAAAGCCAACCCAATCAAGTATAATATCTTTTTCTTGTTCATAGCGGCTATCAGTTAAGTTTCTCGCCGACAAAGATACTAAAAATCCTTGTTGTTGAAAACAAGGATTCGAGACTTATTCTTTATTGAAATGACAGGTTACTCCCAGTCCTCGATTTTGCATTGGCGTTTGGGAATGGCGCTAGAGAAGGTAAGGCCGGTGCGGCGCTCAACCTCTGCTACGGTGACGGCATATTTGCTGATGCCGCCAGGGCAGGGCTTGTTGTCGTAGATGAAGGCGATGGAGCGGCCTTGTTCGGGGGCGTACAGGACTTTAAAGAAGGCATCGGGCACAACGATGTTCTGCTTGTTCTTACCGATCTTCTTGGGATTATTGCCCATGATGGGGCCTGTAAAGATGATGATGCGCTTGTCGCGCTTTGCCCAACGGTGCACTTTTTCTTCAAGCACGCGCCAATGGTCATTGTTGAGTTTGGTGTCCTGCGGGCACATGTTGGTCATGTAGAAGCATTGTGCCATTGTGGTCTTGTCCCAGCGCATGTCCATTGCAGGTGCCATGTGGCCTCGACTGTAGCCGCTGCCACGGTATTCCCAATTCTCGGGGCATGAATTGACATTATTATCGCGTGTGAAGTTGTAGTTTTTGCGTGTTTCATGGTCAGGTGCGTCGCACATCGATACCATTGTTGCGGTCAGTTCATATGCCACACAGTTTGGGATTCTGAGCGATGGATTGAAATTAACCCTAATGGCCTTGTAGTTCAGTACCTGATTGGATACTCCTTTAGGAATGTTTACAGCCAGTAAGGCATTGGTATTTTGCTGAGGCACAACCGCATTGCTTCTTGTCTGGCCAATGGAGGGCACTGTCACCAGGGGGGAAGCTGTGGCTCGTGACTTTTGGGGCTCTTTGGATTTCTTGTACTTTTTGTTTTTCTTTTTCTTTTTCTTTTTGTTCTTGGCTTGTGCTGACCACTGGGTGCAGATAACACTATCACCCAGCAGCTGTGGAGGCAAGGCACCGCCCACGGTCATTGCTGCAACCAAAATCCAGATTCTGACTATATGTTTCATCTCACCAACTCTAAAAAAATAATCCATTTACTAATTGAGCCATGCGTCGAGGTGGACGGGTGCTTCCAGTTGTTTCTGCTCCTCGAGTGGCAGGGTGGGGAAGAAGTCCAGGCCTGTACGGCGTTCCACCTCGTCAACACTGACAGCATACTGCTGCAACCGTCCCCCACTGTGCCCGTTGGGATAAATAAAAGCGATTGCTCGAGCGGGTTGTACGCAAGGGGCCATCACCACTTTGTAAAAACTGCTGGGAACAGTTACTCTGCCATTGGCCAAAGTCGAGTCGCCTTTGCTGAAAACAGGTCCTGTGAATATTAGCAATGCACTGTCGCGCATAGCCCACTCACGCACTTTTTCTTCAAGTTTTGCCCAGCCGCCCTCGTTCAATGACTTGTGCATCGGGCACACGTTGGTCATCAGGAACGATTGGCGCATGGCCAGCGCATCCCATTTCAGGTCACCGGCCGGCACCAGGTGACCGCGGTCCAGGCCACTACCGGCATAGTCGCTTGGTGAGGGAGAACCTTTTACATGGTAGTCTTGAACAAAGTCACCCGAGCGCTCCACAGTTCCGTTAAGTTCATTAATGATGAGTTCATAGGCAGCGCAGTTGGCGATTCCATGCGCATTATTGAAATGAACGATGAAAGCACTATACATCAGCAGGGTGTCGCTCATGTTGTTCGGCACTTTGATGGTCATCAGACTATCACGTTTTTCGGCGCTCAGCGGCACCAGATGTGTTGCTCGATCTCTCATTGCCACATGATACAGCAAAAAGCAAACCAAAGCCACCGTCAAGCCCCATCCAAGGAATTTTACGGTTTCTTTCCACCTCTGCCATATCTTCTCAAGATCATTCATTTAAGCACAAAGGTACACTTTTTCTTAACATTAAACAAGAATGTTATTGAGGGCTTTGGGTACATCATTCCAATCTATTACTTTGTGTAGTTTTAAATAAAGTACTAATTTTGCACGCGTTAGAACAAACAACAAGAAGTATAATATGAATCTTTCATTTTTTTCAAAGAGGCTTGTTCTGCTGTCTTTCTTTGTGTTGATAGCAGTTATGCCGATAAAGGCCGCTCCAGGAGTAGTCTATGTGGATGTGAATGGTGATGGACACCTCAGTATCGGTGATGTTTCTGAACTAATCAATTATTTGTTATCTCATGAACCTTATGTGGATGGAACTAGGCCGTTCCTCTCGGCTATAGACTATGGCGCATTGGGTGATGGAATCAGTGATGACACCGAGGCGCTCGAAGCGCTTTTTGCTGATGCTGCTGAGCTGAAGAAAGCAGCCTACATTCCTGCGGGAACCTATATGATTAGGCGCCCGTTGACCATCAAGAGCGGGATGGAAGTCTATGGCGACGGCGAGTCAAGCATTATCAAGAAGTATCGTGCCTATTGGCATAGAACAGTGTCAACAACAACTAAAGGTAAAACCCTGATTTATTTGGATGGAATAGATGGTTTTAACGTTGGTGATCATTGTTTTATCACTTCAACGGCTTCTAGCAACAGCCCTGCTGCCCGCCATTGCTCTTTTGGCGTTATTACAGCGATTGATTCGGTGAACAATACTGTCAGATTCAAGAGCGCTTATAATGCCGGAGCCCCCGATGTGTATGCCGATGGCGTCGTCAAGTCCCATGCTACTGGATGTTACCTGTCCACTTCTTTCCCAATCCTGCGTTCATGGTCATTCCGTGATGAGTGTATCGGGGTATATATCCACGACATTTGCCTTGATGGCAATCGGCAGACCGATGAACCGATGGAATGGACAAACGCCTGCATCCATTTTGACGCCTATGGTAATGTGCAGGAGGGCATCGCCTATAATCATCACACATATGACCACATAGTCGAGCGTTGCAAATTGATCAATTCTTCATATGATGCAGTTAGCGATCAGGGAGAGGGACGGTTGTTTGTAAACAACTGTGTGATCAGCAATAGCGCAATGCACGGCGTGCACATGGGAACTGACTTTGCTAACGCTGTGATATCCAACAATACGATGACCGGTAATGGCACTCGGGGCGCGGGCGTGTTCTACTGCCAAAATGTGACCAATGTGGTGGTTGACAACAACCAGATTACTGGCTTTAACCATGGTTGCAGTGATGAGGAATATGGGACACAGGCGCAATATGTCATCATCCGCAACAACGTTTTTGACAATATTACCAGTTATGTGTTTGACTTCCTTAAGGCCACGACTTCGGCGAGAGGCGGAGGACTGCAGATCAGCAATAACTATATTGATAACCTCAATAGCTTGCTGTTCTCGGGTCGATATCTTGATGATGTGATTATTACAAACAACGAGGTCAGGAGCATGGCTGGTTCTCCCAGCAACATCATCAGTGTATTGGCCAGTAAGAATGTGATTGTTGTGGGCAACCAGTTGCCTTCGGGCGCTAGCATAACAAAACCTGTGGTTTCGACCAATACGACAAATCTCATTGATAACTCAAATTCTTGGGGCTCTTGATTGTCGAATTCATAATTGCATGAAACAATAAATTCTTGAATGCTTCGGCCATTGGGAGCGAGAAAGTTTGTATCTTTGTGGAATCAAATAGGAATAACCATTAACAATTGTATAGCACAATGAAATTAGTTGACCGGTTTTTCATTGATACTAATAAAATGCAATCACGAGGATATTGATGACAAGAAGCGCAAATAACTACGACGGCCGTATTGCCTACATTGATGTATTGCGCATCATCGCGTGTATGCTGGTGTGCCTGCATCATGGCGTGTGTATCCATTTGGGCATAAGCCGTCCTAATGTATTAACGGCGGCGACAGTGACAATGGTTGGTGGTGCCAATATCTTTCTGATGATTTCAGGTGCCTTGCTACTCCCTGTGAAGCGCACATGGCGAGATTTCGTCTCACGTCGTGTCTCTCTAGTGGCTTGGCCGTTACTGGTATGGACTATCGTCTATCTTGCTGACGGTTTTATCCATGGTACCAAGACATGGTATGACTTGGCTATCCTGCCGCTGGTTCCAGCCAACAGCATCCTTTGGTACCTCTACATGATTATCATTGTGTACATTACCATGCCTGCTGTTAGCATTGTTATCAAAGCTGTGGGCCGACGCGGAGTTGAAGCATATCTGGTGTTGTGGATGTTGTCTGCGCTGATGCCCTATGAGCATGGTGTGATTCACTCGTTAACTCCTCCCCAACATCCGTTATCGTTTTTCAACAACTGTTATGGATATGTGATCTTGGGGTATTATTTGCGACACTGGCCCTTGCCGCTGTTCACATGGCGTCATGGTTGGTGGATCACAGCGTTGATGTTCTTTAGTATCGTCTGTATACCATTATTTGAATTTACAATGCAACCTTCACTGTCGTGGAACGACCACGTGGAGGCTGTAAACAATAATGTGAGCATTAACGGCGTGATGATGTCAATCCTGATTTTTACCGTTATACAGAAAATATTCGGAGAGTCATATCCGCCAAAGGCTCGTTGGTCCAATATGTTGGTAACGATGAGCAAGTGCACATTTGGCATATACTTGTCCCATTGGCTATTGTTGGAGCGAGTGTGTGTGCCTGTGTTGTGCGGTCTTATAGTTGGATATGTGGCACCGGGCCTTGGTGCTGATTTAATTATCAGTTTATCACTGGCAATCGTGACATTCCTGTTGAGTCTGCTTCTTTCATGGCTGATCTTGCAGTTGCCATTCAGTCGCCGCATCATAGGCCGATGATTGATTGAGATTCATTTGTAAGTTCTGATCTATTGATAATCAGTATTGTAACAAGCATGTTTGACTATTGAAAGAAATATTCCATTAACATTATTATATCATCATGACAAAATTAGTTGACAGATTTTTGAAGTATGTGACGTTCGACACCCAGAGTGACGAACTCACCAACCTGACGCCTTCAACTCCTGGGCAGATGGTTTTTGCTAAGGAATTGGAAAAAGAACTGCATGAAATGGGCTTGAGTGATATTTCACTCGATGACAACGGATATCTGTTCGCCACCTTGCCCGCTAACACCGATGCTCAGGTGCCCACCATCGGTTTTATTGCCCACATGGACACTGCCCCCGACATGAGTGGCCATGATGTGAAGCCGCGCATTGTCAAGTATGAGGGAGGACCCATCGTTTTGAGCGAGGAGCCTCGCATTGTCTTGGATCCGCAGCAGTTCCCTGAAATGAATGACTACATGAGGCAGGAATTCATTGTCACCAGTGGTGATACTCTGCTTGGCGCAGATGACAAAGCCGGTATTGCGGAGATTCTGAGTGCTATTGAATGGCTTCAGGAACATCCCGAGGTGAAACACGGTAACATTCGCGTGGGGTTCAACCCCGATGAAGAGATTGGCCTTGGTGCACACCACTTTGATGTTGAGAAGTTCGGTTGTGACTGGGCATACACTATGGATGGTGGTGCCGTGGGCGAACTGGAGTACGAAAACTTCAATGCTGCCAGTGCCAAGATTACCTTCAAGGGCTTGAATGTGCACCCGGGTGCTGCCAAGCACAAAATGCTGAACTCGATGCGTGTGGCCATACAGTTCGCATCCATGTTGCCACGCTGGGAAACTCCAGAACACACCGAGGGTTACGAAGGTTTCTATCACCTTATCAGCATGCAGGGTAGTGTAGAGCAGACCACTTTGAGCTACATCATTCGTGACCACGATCGTGCACGTTTTGAGAGCCGCAAGCGTGAGATTGAGCACTTGTGCAATAAGATAAACAGCGAATTCCCCGATTGCGCTACTTGCGAAATCAAGGACCAATACTACAACATGCGCGAGAAGATTGAGCCTGTGATGAACATCATCGACATTGCCAAGCAGGCTATGGAGAATGCAGGAGTCACCCCAAAAGTACAACCCATCCGCGGAGGAACTGACGGTGCACAACTCTCGTTCAAGAACCTGCCTTGTCCTAATATCTTCGCTGGCGGTATGAACATGCATGGCCGTTTTGAGTATGTCCCCATCCCTTCGATGGAGAAGGCCATGATGACCATAGTTGAAATTTGCAAGCTGGTGGTCAAGTAGGGAGAATACCACTAATTGTTGGCAATTAGCGGTATATCGCGAATTCCAGTTTGAAGTGCGAAAATAGTCATATATTTCGATAGAAGACTGATTTTGGTGCTTCAAACTGGAGTTTCTTTCTTGGTCTTCTGTTTATCTTGAACTGCACCTGTTCGATTTCCCT
>Ga0247609_10002085_pt1 | contig 21968 bp, 15 predicted proteins | sample 172DNAGHGlowgp2_FD_193487 | JGI IMG/M metagenome (GOLD analysis project Ga0247609, IMG submission 193487) | Sheep rumen microbial communities from Palmerston North, Manawatu-Wanganui, New Zealand - 1728 DNA GHGlow gp2 | ecosystem: Host-associated > Mammals > Digestive system > Stomach > Rumen ...
ATGTCGACGCCTATACAGCGTGCCAATTGCTTATCGAAGAAGATATCAGAAGAGAGCGAATCCCAGTTGCCATCAAAGGCGAGACCAATCAGTTCGCCCTTGCCGTTGAACATCGGAGAACCAGAGTTTCCTCCAGTGATATCGTTATTGGTAAGGAAACAGAGTTGCAGTTTTCCTGTGGTCTTATCAGTATATTTGCCAAAGTCTTTCGCTGAAAGCAACTCCTTCATGATAGGCTCAGTCTCATAATCGATAACACCCTGCTCGCCTTGCTCCATCTTCTTCACGATGCTGCCAGCCTCGGTATAGTAACCAGAAGGCTTACCTCCCAACAGATATTCGCCTACTTGTCCGTAACTGAGTCGCATGGTAAAGTTGGCATCGCTATAGTTGGGCATATCTTCCTCCATGCGTAACTTAGCAGCACAGAGATAACGCTCCTGAATGGCGATGGAATCGTAAACCTCAGTGGCATTTAAGATAAGTGCATCTAGAACGGTATTGAGGCTTAAGCCAAAAGCGACACCAGGGTCCTTCAGGAAGCCTTTTTTATTGATATAGATTTTCTTGCCCTTCTTCATAAGCATCGACTTTTTATACAGATAGTTGATGTACTTCTGATAGTCGCCATCAAATTTGCTATCTACCACTTGGTAGAAGTCAGGCAGATATTGATCCTCTACCTGCTCACGGTAGAACTTCATAGTTGCGGCCATCACTTCCTTATCGGTAGCCTCGTCCCACTCGTTGCTGTTGTCCTTAAACTCTATGTATTGCTTCTTAGGATTATTCTCATCACCCTTGACGGTGGAACCGTTGTGGGCACGATAGGCTCGTCTGGTCAACTCGTCAGAACTACGACCACCAAAGCTCTCAGTGAAATATGTCAGGGTTCTTATAGCTTTGAACTGCTTGGCATAGAGTCGCTCCAGCAAGTCAAAATCCAGTTTGCCTTTCAGAAATCCGGTAGAATCCTGATAATGACGGATTTTCTGTTCGTACTGGGCTTTCTGCTGAATCAGTCCGATAGAATCGATACATTTGTTCATGCCTATGGAGTTTTTCCAGTAGTTAGAGCTGGAGGCGTATTTCGAATCGTATTTGATGCGGACTGCTTCATCGGCACGCATATGACGAATCATAATGTTCTGTTTTACCTCACGAGTCCTGTAACGAGGCTCATTCTCTGCATCACGACGCTCTTTGATGCCGTAGCTGGAGAGATAACGGCTGGTACTGCCAGGATATCCGATGGTCATAGAGAAAGAACCTGGCACGTAACCCTGTAAAGAGACAGGTGCCCATTTCTTGGGTTTCATGGGGACATTATCCTTAGAATATGTGGCAGGGCCACCCGTCTTTGGATCGACATAGATGCGGAAGACACTGAAATCACAGGTCTGACGAGGCCACATCCAGTTATCTGTTTCGCCACCAAACTTACCCATCGACTTTGGCAGAGCAAACACCAGACGAACATCTCTGTAGTCGCGATAGGTGGTCAGGAAATATTGGTTTCCCTCGTAGAAGGGCTTGATCTCTACACGGAGGGTAGAGTCTTTCTTTTCTATCTCCTTCAACATGACGTTCTCGATAGAATCGACGAAATGACGACGTTTTTCTTCTGCAATCTTGTTCAATCCAAGACTGTCGAGATAGGCAGTGATGTCTTTCTGCTCAATCATAAAGCTGACGAAGAGTTTTTTGTTAGGCAACTCTTCCTCGTAGGAGTTTGATACGAAGCCATTCAACATATAGTCGTGTTCAACGGTAGAATGCGAGCGAATAGCCTCAAAACCACAGTGATGGTTGGTAAACACGAGTCCATCGGGTGAGACCACGACACCAGAGCAGTAGCCACCGAAGTTAACCACACAATTTTTGATGGCATCTTCACCCTGGTACAGAGCACCATAGGGAAGTTCGTAATTTTCCTGCTTCATGGTCTCATAGACTGCATTTGGCAAGTTATACAGTGTCCACATGCCCTCATCAGCTTTGGCAGTAGAGAGTGAACAAGCGAAAAGTAATAAGAGTAATTTCTTCATATCGTTTTTATTTTTTGAATTTCTTTCCAATAACGGGTAGGCTTGATAGCGGAAGGTCGCGATAGATAATCCAACCCACGAAGAGTCCGATAAGTACGGTGTTGAAAGCTAGTTCGCCAGCAATAGGCCAATGACGACTCGTCTGCATCAGACAGAAAAAGCAAATAGTCCATATCACATACACTACCATATCTTTCATAGGATAGGGGATAGGGTTCTTTTTCTGACCTACGATATAACTTAGTACCATCGCAGTGCCATAACCTGCAACGCCACCCCAAGCACAAGCCCAGTAGCTGTATTCTGGTATCAAAAGTATGTTCACAGCAAAGAGTACAATGCAACCTGCCAGAGAGAACCATGCACCATAGATGGTTTTATCGATAAGTTTATACCAGAACGACAGGTTGAAATAGATACCCATCATGATTTCTGCTGCCATAACGATGGGTACTACGCCCAAACCTTCACGATAGTCTGCACCTATTATATATTGTAACACAGGCATCCAACCTACCACGCAAAGGAAAGCCAAGAGTGTAAAGATGAGGAAGTATTTCATTGCTGAGGCATAGTACTCTGTTTTGTCTGCATCCTTACTCTTAGCAAAAACGATAGGTTCGTAGGCATAACGGAAGGCTTGGGTAATCATGGCCATAATCATCGCAATTTTGACGCATGAGCCATAGATACCAAGTTGTACGTTTGCATCTGCTTGATCTGGATAAACCAATGGGAAGATAATCTTATCTGCTACCTGATTCAGAATGCCTGCGATACCCAGAATCAGAATAGGCCATGAGTAACTGAACATCTTAGAAAGCAATTTGCCATCAAATTTCCACTGGATGTGGAAGAGGTCTGGCACAAAGAAGAAGGTGATAAGACCAGTACAGAGCAAATTGATAAAGAAAACGTAGAATACTGAGGTCTTGCCTAGCAGGACAAAGTAGATAACGTTTAGAGCGATGTTCAGCACGATAAACAGCATCTTCAGCGAGGCAAAACGGATAGCCCGTTTCTGATAACGAAGATAGCTGAAAGGCAGAGCCTGGAGTGCATCTAGGGCAACGACTACTGCCATCATCAACAGATAGTCAGGGTGTTCTGTATAGCCTAGGCTATAGCTGATAGGACTAATGAATCCAAAGATGAACAACAGAAAAACAGCTGTTAGTGAGCCTACTGTTGCCATCGCTGTAGAGAAAACAGTATCTGACTTGTATTTCTCATCGTTAGCAAAGCGGAAGAGCGTTGTCTCCATTCCGAATGTCAGCAGGACAAGAATCAGAGCTGTATAAGCGTAAATGTTTGTGCTAATACCATAATCGCCAGAATCCTTTGGCATGTAATGGGTATAGAGCGGTACGAGCAGATAATTCAAGAATCTGCCTACGATGCTTGAGAGACCGTAGATGGCCGTGTCTTTTGCGAGAGATTTCAGATTTGCCATAATTTATCCAAAGAATAAGTATGCGATTGCGATGGCAGCGATGATGCCTGCAAGGTCTGCCAATAAGCCACAGGCTACGGCATGTCTCGTCTTTCTGATGCCTACGCTACCGAAGTAAACAGCGAGGATATAGAAGGTGGTATCTGTTGAGCCTTGGAAAATACAACTTAAGCGTCCGATAAACGAATCAGCACCATAGGTGGTCATGGCGTCAACCATCATACCACGGGCACCACTACCAGAAAGTGGTTTCATCAGAGCAGTAGGCAAGGCACCCACAAAATCGCTATTGCCACCACAGGCTTCTACACCATATTTAATACCATCGATGAGCATATCCATCGCACCAGAAGCACGGAAAACACCAATGGCCACAAGAATGGCTACCAGATAGGGAATGATTCGTACTGCGGTTTCAAAGCCTTGTTTCGCACCCTCGATGAATGCCTCGTAAACATTCACTTTCTTGCGAATGCCTGCAAGGATGAAGGCGATGATAATCAGCATCAGCATGATGTTGGCTGAAGAGGTGCTCACCTTGTTCATCAGTACAGAGTCCATCTGACCAAAGCCCCAGATAATAGCAGCGACTGCAGCGCACACACCTCCTAAGGTAAGCAACATAGTGCGATTCAGCAAATTGATTCTCTGATAGAGGCTGGTAATAATGATACCAGCTAAGGTGGAGAAGAATGTTGCTAGCAGGATGGGGATGAAGATATCTGTAGGCTGAGCTGCACCTAGTTGGGCTCGATATACCAAAATAGAGATCGGAATCAGTGTCAAGCCTGAGGTATTCAGCACGAGGAACATAATCATCGGATTCGTCGCTGTATCTTTCTTGGTGTTCAGCTCTTGTAGCTGTTCCATCGCTTTCAAACCCAATGGTGTTGCTGCATTGTCGAGTCCTAACATATTAGCAGCGATGTTCATAAAGATAGAACCCGTAACAGGATGGCCCTTGGGAATATCGGGAAACAGTTTTGTAAATACAGGACTCAAAATACGAGCCAAAACATTTACGATACCTCCTTTTTCGCCAATCTTCATGATACCCAGCCAGAGCGACAGAACACCTGTTAACCCCAGAGAGATCTCAAAGGCAGTTTTCGATGAAGAAAAAGTAGAATTCATCATTTCTGGGAACACCTCAAAGTCGCCCCAGAAGATTAATTTTACGAGCGCTATTACAAACGCTACAATAAAAAAAGCAATCCAAATCCAATTTAATACCATAATGTGTGCAAAGAAATATTTTCTATTAATCTCCAGGAAGTCTGGTTTCGTCCAACCACCACATTCCAGACAGTTCTCCGTTTAAATAGAGTTTAAAGCGCGAGTCTTTTTTAATACCATATTTATCTTTATAGATGAATTTACTGCTGATATTTTGACGTTCATCACACCATTCGTAAGTATTGTCAACACCAAGCTTGCAAGCAGTGAGAGGTTGATCTTCTGCTACGGGTGTTGCTAAAGGCAATGTTATCCATACTCCATCTATAAGGACACGGATAGGAATCCAGTTGACTATATCATAAAGGTTATCTGATCCAGATTCGTTGTCAATGTAGAAGACGACATCATCTCTTGTTACTCCACCAGCTGCATTCACATTAACATAGGTAACGTCAGATACTTTGAATAATCTGTGAACCTCATATTTAAGTACGGGATTACCATCAAGATCTGATTCTGTCTCTTCCTCTGCCCCGCCAACAGTTAACTTTGAAATTCCACCTGCAGCTTTCAAGGTAATCTTTATTTTATTGTTTTCGCTCATTTCTACATCGAATACGACATCATTGAAATCGAAATCTGCCATATTGTCGGCGTCTGTAGACAAATCTTCTGCAATCACACGAACTGTAGGACCCTCTGATGGCGTGATGCTACCATCACTGCCAGTAAAACCTGGGTTACATTCTGTTTTTTCAATGATTAATTCTGGTAATCCATTGTTAAAACCCTTTGCAAAGATCTTGGCATTATCTTTAATGCTGATATAGGGATCAGTACCAGAATAGCCCTGAGCGAAGTGGCGTTCTTCTGCAACGACATAAAGATTGCCGCTATATGCCACTTCATAAGCTTGTTCAGTTTTACCTGCATCGATCGTTTTAGCTTGGAATACTGCATAACCACCCTCAGAAGGTCCGTAGATGCCATAATCTGCTTTTGTTGCATGCATCGTAGCAGTTTCTGTTACTTTAAATATAGCGTTTTCACCCATGTAAATATTAAATGGGCCACCATTATGATAATTCCATCCTGTTGAATAATGTTTTGCCCAATTGCCACCACCATTGAAATACTTGGTGACAACACCAGCGCCAGCATCCATTTTGAAACTACCAGAATTGTTGCCTAAATTTATGTTGAACTCTTCATCAACTGTCAGCATGCAATTATTAATGATATCATTGCTTCCAGCATTGTAAATGAAGTTGCCTGTACGATATTTCCCGTTGTTTACCCAAGTGTTGTTGCTACTATTGATGAGAGTAGTTCCACTAATAGTTATATTTGAGTTGTTCTCAAATTTACCGCTACTATCAGTATTCAAATCTGCTGCTTTAATGGTTCCATTGTTTTCAATAACAGACTCTTCGTTTTCAATAGAAATCTTGCCGGTAATAGTTACTGTACCAGAGTTAATCAACCAACCATTGCTATCAGTAGAGATTTTACTGGCCTCGATAGTACCATGGTTATATATATGCAAACCATTTTTTAACTTGAGTTCTGCAGTTGTAACAATTTTGGCTTTTCTAGCAATATAGATATTACAACCTGTTTGCAAGTTCTCGACATTCTCTTCATTTAAAGTCAATACGGCACCTTCAACAAGATATAGTTCTGAATTGCCTGCCAAATAGAATTTTCTGTTTGAGAAGTCACATTCTCCCTTGATATAGAGTGTGCCACCTGTATTCTTGGAACCATCCCATCCTCCCCACACATTTACCAAATCAGTCCAAGATTCATCAACATAGGATGTTCCATACGCATAACCATTCGTCTGATTGTTTGCTTGGCATTCTTCAGCATATGATTTGACCCCCTTAGGAATATTTCTTATGAATTTTTTGGAATCAGCATCTTCTGGAAAGATGTAAGTTGGTTGGATAGCTCTTGTAAGTGTTCGGGAATTAGAAATAATAGTTTTGTTACTTCCAAAGCCCCAATCGACGCCAACTGCCGGACGATTGAAAGTGTTGATGAATGCCTTTTCGTATATTTTGAGAGCATCTTTGGAATCTGAGGCGTCAGAATCTGTATCGTGTTTACAACTTATCAGGATGCTGCCAAATATAAGGAATGTAAATGATTTTATAAAAAACGTCTTCATGCTTCAAATACTTTGTGTAAAATTACTAATTATTTCCATATAAATCATTCTTTTTATCGTATTTTTAACCATAATTTACATAAAGGAGAGGTGAGTAGTACAAATAAAAGAAGGAGCACATGCTCACGCATACACCCCTTCCTTAACTTAGATATTTTAAGTACTTTAAAACTGAGTGCAAAGATAGTAATAAAATTCGGTTTAATAAGTTTTTAATAGTTAATGAAAGTTAAATAACGGAATAAATACTCCAAAAATGACTTTTCGTCTAAAAAATACAAGGAAATTGGGGTGCAAAGAGAGAGTGCTTGCGTGAGTAAGCACTCTCCAAATGATTACAATTTATTGAGGTGTTTTATTCTCCAACTCGATAAGAGTGATAATACAGCACTCAGCTGTAATTAAAATCGCTTTATTTACTGCCAATTTATCAGCATCAGATGATGTTAATGTGTATTCTATATATGTGCTAGAAACTGGAACAGAGTATTGTAATATTTTCCCTTCCCAATTAGCATGGTTAATTTCAAAATCATAATAAGATTTATTGTAATAGGGATTATAAGTTAAGTAGATCCTTAAAATTTGACCTTCTGCATAGTTACCCTTTGAAAGATGGAATGTGATAGGGGCATTCGTCCAACCGTCAAATATATAATTACCACTCCAAAGTTTAGTGATGATAGAGCCACTTTCGTTATTTCCGCCACCACCTTGGTTATTGTTTCCTCCACCACCTGGGGTGTTTCCACCTTGTTGCTCATTTTGTTTGGGCTCTCCAAGAAGGGTTTCAACATATTCCCCATCGTCATCGTAAAGTTCATAAATAACTAAATCTTCATTTGCTTCTGTTACTTTGTCTGTCCTCTCTGTTAGAATTTCTAAACATGTGGTTGTAGCATCACCAGTTTCAACATTGAAGTCAAGACCTGCATCAGGGCCAGGGTAGTTGTTATATATATAATCATCTCCCTGTACACTGGTATTAAGGAGGGCTTCATCACTTTCTGCCCAGTTGGCGAATTTAGGATATGCATCACCTAAAAAGCATTGCTCACTAGCCCATCTGGCTTTTGATGACAACATAAACTTCTGAGGAACTTCTCCTTGTTTCGCCGCAATGTTGGCAGCTAAATTATTACTCAACTGAACATAAATAGGAATATCGTTGATAGTTGGATTAGAGAAGTTGCCATTATCACGAACATATTGAGTAATATCAATATGCTCAAGGGTTACAGGCTCCGCAACTTCATGATAGCCAGAACCACCTTCTCTTTCTGTATGTTTATCGAAAGCATTGATGACGATGTCAATACTATAACCTCCTAAAGCTTGATGTACCTCTGTAGCATTATTCCCACCTACTTTAATTGACTTTGTACTTCCACATGCAAGGAAACATATATCGGTATAGTATTTGGTAGAATCATCACCAACCTTCATGTATTCTACCTCTTTAGCCAGAATGTTTCTCTTAGAACTTAAATCTTTATTGTATAAAGTGTCATTATACTGAGCCTCATTTTCTGTGCGTGTTTCAATTTGATAGGCTCTTACCTCGTATGTATTGACAACCGTAATCTTTTTCCATAATTCTTCTTTCCAGAGATAAGCGTCAAAGACAACATCGTTATAATCAAAGTCGTTTTTATATGATGTATAATTACCACTAAGGTCTTCACAGAATACACGGCCGTATTGAAGCAGTGTACGTTTTTTGAAGTATTCGGTAAAAGTTGTGGTGGTTTTCCCTTTCAAATCTGTCTGTTCTTCAATAACGAGGCCTCCTGTTGGTTCGTCGTTAACATCTGCTCTTGTAACAGCAATTTGTGAACCATAATTGAATCCCCATGTCTGATCAGGATTAATATTACTGGTAAAAGCATTTTTGAATCCTTCTTCAAAATCCTTTGTCTTATGATTTCCTGTATTTGTATTTTCAAAAAACTTATCGTGGCAACTGGCTATAATGAGACCCGTCACAAACAAACACACTCCTTTTATAAAATACCGATTCATTGCAACAATAAAACTTGTATAAGTGCTATAACTATATATGATAAAGTAATTCGGTTGCTAAATTACGATATTTTTCGTCAAGTTGCTTAGAATGTGTGTTAAAATCTGTAAAAGGCTCTAAAATAAGTATCTTGTTTCCGGATATTTTTGTAATTTTGACCCAAGTTTGCTTTAATGATAAATAGGTTATGAGAAGGATTTTGTATATTCTCGCAGGAATGATCTCCATCATGGTATTGGCAGGATCAGGTCTCTCTTGTAAGAGTAGGGATTTGTTCAATGAAGAATCTTATGATTCGATGGTTAAACAAAGATCTCCTGTCGATTCTGTGGATCCAAATCATACATGGGAACTGTCTGCTACCCAAAATATCCATATTACCGCTAATGCTGGAGTAGGGACCCAAATGATTCAGATATTGACAGCTGACCCAGATTTTTCTGAGTCGGCTAACATTGTTGCTCAGGTTCCTATCAGCGAAGGAGAAACAACAGAATTGTCTTTTTCTTATCCCCGCATTATAAGTAAACTCTTTGCTGCTGCAATTGATTCAGAGGGAACTTATACGCTAATAGACTTTACTCCTTCTGATAGTGTAGTTGACTTTTCTACTCCCTTGTATAGGCAGCGTTTTGTGTCTTATATCCCATCTCTTCAGTATTATGCCTTTTGTTTTGAAAACGAATTTCCGGATCCTGGAGATTATGATTATAATGATGTTGTGTTGCACATCGCATTTGAACGCGCCACAAAACAATTGATGAAGATACATGTGAGACTTGCGGCAGTGGGTGCTACAGAACAATTGGCTTCCTTGATTCGTTTACCTGATTTTAAGTTCGATGATATTGACTCAATTTATACAGAGGGCAACTTGTCATTTAATAAGGATATTTCCCAACAATATATGACAGTGTTTGACCAAACGGATTTGCTCGTTGAAGGCAGGGATGATGAGGCTCTCGTGAATCTTTTTGTAGATGCTCACTGGGCTACGGGCGATGTGCTTAATGAGGATTATGGTACTTTTAAGCGTAAATATTATAATGTGGCAAGCGCTTCAAATTCTGACAACCAATTGATGGTTCCAAGGGAGATAGTCTATGTAATCCGTGTGAATGATGGAAAAAGGCTGAATTCAATGAATTTAGATAATATTGATCCCTTTCTTATACATCAGTATAATGGCGGCAGAATGGAAATCCATACGTATAAATACCGTCATGCTCAGGCTTTGTATGAGTATTATTACAGTGATTCTGAACATTTGCCTTGGGCTTTAAAAATACCCAAGAGTTGGTTCAACCATCCATTGGAGGGTGAGTGTATTGGCTCCCGTACTACAGAAATGCTTTTCGGTGCATATGCTGTTCAGGGGCATGCTTTCGGAGAATGGGCGATGGATAAGGATAGGTTCTTAGACTGGTTTAATTATCCTAAATCAAAGTATTTTATTTGGAAGCAGGCTACCAAATAAAATAATATGTGCATTACCAGGCTTGTATAATATAGCTGCTAACGGCATTAAAACTTTTATACCAGTCTGCAGCCATTTGTTGATTGGTACTCCATAAAACGAAATTAGGGAATGCCAAGCCGATATTTCCACCTTCTTTAACCCATCTCCATTTTCCATTGGCATCGCCACTGACAACGATATAAAGAGGAGCAGGTTTATAAGATTCTGGAGTGATGTATTCTTCGCCAGATCCATTGGGGATTGTGGTGTGTAAGGAAAATGGGAGTGACGTGATGTCTACATTGGGAGTTTTAAAAGTGAGTTCTCCGAGATAGCGAGGCTCTTGGGTGACTTTTCCAGAAGTGTTCACCGTCTTCTTTTGCTCAATGTCCATACGTGTATGGATTTCTTCACCAATTCGATTCCCATCATATAGTAGATAGGTTTCCACATCAGTTCCAACAGCAGCAATACTGAGGAAACATGTATATGTAGTGTCGTTAATACTATGGATGGCACTGACCTGTAAGATTAGGTCATTGAAATCGTAGTCTCTGGAATTTTTTGAGCCAGGAAACTCAAAGGCATAATAGACACTATTGTAATATGGCATCTCCTTCCTATAGACGTTGTATTCTTCGCTAGTAAACACGATTTCATTCCCTGTTAATGGCTGGCTAACTCCAAAGCCTTCATTGTTAAAGCATACCGCATATAACTGAGTGGCGTCATCAGGTTTTGGAATATATATAGCTTTTGTCTCACCTGATGTGATGGTGCCCATTCCTAAAAATTTTGCTTCGCTGTCTGTTGCGGGATCAGTAAGACAGATATAAACTTGGTATTCTTGCCCTTTTTGGAGATCAACACTCACTTTGATTGGTGTGTGTGTGGCTGTACTCCAAGTGTGATTGGGATCTATTTCTTTTCCTGCTAAAACTAATGCTTTAAAAGCATCAGCACCGTCGTCGGAGGAAGATGACATATCTTTTAAACAACTGGTTACAAAAAAAAGAAAGGAAAGTGCAACCAAACATGATAACCAGAATTGTTTTTTCATTGTCAAAAATGGCTTGATTCAATAAAGTGGACCAGCCAGGGCTTGAACCTGGGACCTCCAGATTATGAGTCTGTTGCTCTAACCAACTGAGCTACAAGTCCGTGATTTGGGTTGCAAAGTTACGGTAAATTCTTTAAATATCCAAATTTTTTTGTAGAAATAAGTAAAATTGCGTAACTTTGCGCCCCAATGGAGATGTTTTATAAGACAGAAAAGAGCAAAATGCTGTCAGAGAGCGTTTGTACCATCGGTGTGTTTGATGGAGTACATGCTGGTCACCAGCACCTTATTCGCATGGTGTTACAACAAGCTCGCCAGCAAGGCCTGGCCTCGATGGTTGTAACTTTCGATCGTATGCCACAGCAGGTATTCGATCGGCATTTTTGTCCCCAATTGCTTACTACGGTAGAAGAAAAAAAGGCGATTCTGGAGAATATGGGCATTGACCATGTGGTGGTGCTTCCTTTTACCAAGGAGCTTGCAGGCTTGTCGGCACGTGAGTTTATGAAAAGCATATTGCATGATCAGTTCCGGGTTAAAGTGCTTGTTATTGGCTATGATAACCGTTTTGGCCACAACCGTGCAGAGGGTTTTGAAGACTATGTCCGCTATGGTCATGAGATGGGCATGCAGGTATTGCGTGGCGATACTGAGATGATGGCTGATGGCAACAAGGCGGTAAGTTCTTCAGAAATACGGTTGCTGCTTAGTGAGAAGGGAAGGGTAGACATGATGCCACAGTGCTTGACTCGTCCTTATATGTTTTCTGGAAAAGTGATGCCTGGTGAGCATATCGGTCATCAATTAGGTTTTCCAACGGCAAATCTGGAACCTCTTTGCAAAGAGAAACTGATACCTGCTCCTGGCGTTTATGCTGTATGGGCAACTTTGGAAGATGGAAAAATACTTGCTGCGATGATGAATATCGGTACAAGACCTACCTTCGAAGGTAAACGTCAAACACTAGAGGTGAATATCCTGGACTTTGATGGAAATCTTTATGGGCAGACGGTGACAATCTCGTTTGTTGCCCGTTTACGTGAAGAAAGAAAGTTTGAATCGCCAGAGGCGCTTGTGGCTCAACTGAAAGAAGATCAAGATAATGTTATCAAGCTATTGAATACGATAAGACAATGAAGAATGCTATAGTTTATACAATTGTTTTTGCTGGTATTGAGATATTGGTAGGCTCGTTAGTACTACTTGCCTATCAGTTGCTTATGGGAACTGGTACCGAGTTAGATGCAATGGGCGTCATCATTTCGTCAGGGTTGGCTGGTGTCGTTACGATTGCGGTTTTTTTATCTGCAAAATGGGCCGTGGTGTCTCGCCATTGGATACGTACCCGTCCTTGGACTGTCTTGTTCTGGTGTGTGGTAGCTACCTTGGGATCTCTCATTCCATCATCATGGCTTCAGGAATTGATGCCAGAACTACCAAATACAGCAGAGAAGGCTTTTGATTTGGTACTAAAAGATCGTTGGGGCTATTTTATAGTAGGTCTTCTGGCTCCTTTATCTGAAGAGTTGGTTTTCCGTGGCGCCATTCTGCGTGAATTGTTGAAATGGAAAGAAAATCCTTGGATAGGAATTTTCATCTCAGCGATGCTTTTTTCGCTCGTCCATATGAATCCTGTTCAGATGCCACATGCTTTTCTGGTGGGTATCTTATTAGGGTGGTTGTATTATCGTACCGATAGTATTATCCCTGGTGTGACTTGGCATTGGGTGAATAATACCATTGCATATGTGATGTATAATCTAACGAACCCCGATGAAACATTATTGGAATACTTTGGTTCTCAGCAGCGTGTGTTAATGGCTGTAGGATTCTCGCTCATGATATTCTTGCCTGCACTTTATCAGCTTAATCAGCGACTAAGAAAATAATATAATAAGGTGGTAAATACAAAGAAATTGGGCTGCTTCGGTGTGCATCGAAAGCAGCCCATTCTTCTACGTTAGTATTTTTCTGAAAAATTTGAGAGGATGAAACTTCACAGTTTCACTTTGGTAAAATGATTATTATAAAGAAAGCATAGAAATTATTCTTATTCGTAAAGGGCAGGTGTCTCCGTAGACATTTTCGATGCCACTTTGGCACTGTCAGAGACCATCTCAGCCTGTATGGTTCCTAGCGAATTCACCGAGTCGATGTTCTGCTGGTGGAACTTGGCATATGCATCCTTTGGGTCTTCCCAACCGTAATTCCAAGGTGCCTGAGCGGCATTGCCAAGGGTTAGGATGATAGCCACAATAGCTGCTGCCTTAAAGAGCGGCATCAAGCGACTTGTCAGCGTCATCGTCTTGGCTTTGGGAGTACCCTCTCCAATCTGCTCTAAGATACGCATGTCAAAGTCGTCACCTAATGTGTCTTCTTTCTGAATCTCATAGGTGAAGAGTGCCTTGTATTGCTGCAATTCTGCAGGAACCTCTTCTTGGCTGAAGAAAGAACGCAGTATTGACTCCTCTTGAAGAGAAGTCTCGCACTGCCAATAGCGCTCTAAAAGTTGTTCTATATATTTATAATCCATATTTCTCTGTTTCAATGTATTTTTGCCTGATGGCTTGGCGGGCACGGAAGATATTGATTTTTACCTGTTCCTCGCTGATGCTCATGATAGCGGCAATTTCTTTATAGCTCTTACCCTCGAAATCCCTTAGCTGCATAACGCTTCGCTGCTTCTCGGGCAATTGATTGATGAGGCGACGTATCAGCTCAATGCGGTCTTGTTGCATGGCTTGTTCCTCAGGATTGGATGAATAGCTGTGGTCTGGCGCATCGTTATCAGCTTCCTCCAAGCTTTGATTCTGGTTTTCCATCTTTCGCATCTTGTCGAGAGAAAGATTGCGGCAGATGGTGAGACAGAAGGCTTCAATGGATTCTATTTGTTCCCACTGTTCTCGTCGATTCCAGACTTTGATCATCGTTTCTTGTACAATATCCTCGGCCTCCGCAGGGTTGAGAGTGATGCGGAGTGCAAGCCTATAGAGCTCATTCTTCAGCGGTAGGATATCACTTCGAAAGCTGATCTTTTTCATCCTCTCTATATTGTATGACGATTGAAAATGAGAAAAGTTACAAAATGATGATATTTTTTATTTAATGATGGTGCCTGATTGTCCATCGATAGCTGTAGCGAGTGTGATAATGACTTGTTTTACACCTGCATCGATAGCCGAAAAGGCATTCTCAATCTTTGGAATCATGCCACCACTAATAGCTCCGTCTGCTTTATAGTTCATGAAGTCTGAACGTGTAATGGTAGATATCACAGACTCGTCGTCATCAGGATTGCGAAGCACGCCTTTCTTCTCAAACGAAAAAATCAGGGTTACATCATAAATAGAGGCGAGAGCTTTCGCTGTTTCGCTGGCAATGGTGTCGGCATTGGTGTTCAGGATATGTCCCTGACCATCGTGTGTGAGTGGTGCCATCACTGGTGTAATGCCCACTTCTATCAATCTGCTCAGCGTCTCACCGTCAGCCTTGTCCACATCACCTACATAGCCGTAGTCGATGCCATTTTTAAGCGGTCTCTTATGACTGTGGATAACGTTCATGTCGGCACCTGTTAGTCCGAGGGCGTTTACACCACATGCTTGCAGACGGGCTACAAGGTTTTTATTGACCAAGCCGCCATAAACCATAGTCACGATGTTGAGCATATCGGCATCAGTAATACGACGCCCATCCACCATTTTTGATTCAATTCCAAGTTGTGAGGCTACTTGTGTCGCTTTACGGCCACCCCCATGTACCAGAACCTTCTTGCCTTGAATGGCGCTGAAGTCTTTAAGGAGCTGTGAGAGTTGGGTTTCATCTTCTACGATGGCTCCTCCTACTTTTACGATGGTCAGTTTCTCTTTCATCCTTTATTCTAGATAAGTATATCCGTAGAGTCCGGAGCGGTAGTTAGAAAGGAATTCTTTTCCCTCTTCAAGTGTAATCTTTCCTTGTTTTACACTCTTGGCTACCCAAACCTCAAGCTGACGAACGAGCTTCTTTGGATCATACTGTACGTAATCAAGTACTTCAGCCACCGTTTCGCCATCGATGATCTGGTCAATGTGATAGCTACCGTCTTTCTCTGAGATATGTACGGCATTCGTATCGCCAAACAGGTTGTGCATATCACCTAAGATTTCCTGATAAGCACCAACAAGGAATACACCTAAATAGTATGGCTCGTTTTTGCGCAGAGGGTGAACTGGCAGAGAATGCGAATTGATGCGATTCGTTACAAACGAAGCAATCTTTCCGTCACTGTCGCATGTGATATCTTGTATGGTGGCGTTACGTGTGGGACGCTCATCCAGTCTCTGAATAGGCATGATAGGGAAGAGCTGGTCAATGGCCCATGAGTCTGGCAAACTCTGGAACAAAGAGAAATTGCAGAAATATTTATCCGCTAAGAGCTTGTCGATATTCATCAGTTCCTCTGGAATGTGCTTCAGACTCTTTGTCAGGATATTGATCTCATGACATACACTCCAATACATGGCTTCGATCTCTGCTCGTGTCTTCAGGTCTACAATACCGTGTGAGAACAAGTCCAGCACCTCGTCACGTATTTGTTCGGCATCATGCCAGTCTTCAAGCACATTGCGTGGTGAAAGATTATCCCAGATCTCATACAGGTCTTTTACCAGCTGGTGGGCATTCTCGTCAGGCTCGTATTCCTCAGGCATTTCTGGTAAGGAAGCAGTTTCCAGTACATCGATTACCAGCACAGAGTGGTGGGCAGCCAAAGAGCGTCCGCTCTCTGTGATGATGTTTGGATGAGGCAAACCGTTCTTGTTTGCTGCTTCTACAAAGGTGTAGATACAGTCGTTTACATACTCCTGGATGGAATAGTTTACTGACGATTCGCTTGATGGTGAACGTGTGCCATCGTAATCGACACCTAATCCACCTCCGCAATCTACGAAGTCTACATTATATCCCATCTTATGGAGTTGGATATAGAACTGCGATGCTTCGCGCAGAGCCGTCTGAATACGACGAATCTTGGTAATCTGCGAGCCGATATGGAAATGAATCAGTCGCAGACAATCGCGCATACCTTTCTTGTCGAGCAACTCAAGTGCTTCAAGTAACTCCGCACTTGTAAGACCGAACTTTGAAGCATCACCACCGCTCTCTTCCCATTTGCCAGAGCCTGATGATGCTAACTTGATACGAATACCGATGTTAGGACGGATATCCATCTTCTTGGCAACACGGGCAATGATGTCAAGCTCGTTAAGTTTCTCTACGACGATAAAGATACGTTTACCCATTTTCTGGGCCAGCAAGGCAAGTTCGATATAGCTCTGGTCTTTGTAGCCATTGCAGACAATGATCGAATCGCTTTGGCACTGAACAGCGATGACGGCATGAAGCTCAGGTTTAGAACCTGCTTCTACACCCAAATTAAACTTCTTTCCGTGAGAGATGATTTCCTCTACTACAGGCTGAATCTGGTTTACCTTGATAGGGTAAACCACGTAGTTCTCACCTTTGTACTCATACTCTTCGGCAGCTTTCTTAAAACAACTCCATGTTTTTTCAATACGGTTGTCAAGAATGTCAGGGAAACGCAAGAGTACAGGTGGTGTGACATCGCGGAGTGCGAGTTCGTCCATCACTTCGCGGATATCAATCTGCGTCTTGTTCTTACACGGAGTGACATAGACATCACCTTTTTCGTTGATGCCAAAATAAGAAGTACCCCAACCATTAATGTTGTAGAGCTCCTTCGAATCGTCAATAGTCCATTTTTTCATCTGTGTAAAGGGTTTATAAGTTTATCAATTCGCGGATTTTCGTCACGCTGACTTTTATTTTCTCGTAATTATCCATCAGACTCACGTCAAGGGTGTATTTGGCTTTGGAGTAGTAGGGTTCACGCTTTTCCAGTTGTTCCTGTATAAAACTGATAAGCTCATCGGGGCTCTTGCCCTTTATCAATGGCCGCTCTACCTTTGCCATCAGCAAATGTTTATACAACACCTCAGGAGTGGCTTTAAGATAGATGACGTGGCCTTGCTGATTCAGGTAATCCATGTTGTCAAAGAAACAGGGTGTTCCGCCTCCGCAACTGATGATGACATTTTCAAACTCAGCCACTTCATGAAGCATGTTATACTCCATCTTGCGGAATCCCTCTTCACCACGTTCGGCAAAAATCTGCGCTACAGTCTTGCGCATCCTGCTTTCAATATACCAGTCTAGGTCGTAGAAAGTAATGCCAAGTTCTTTTGAGAGCGCTTTGCCGATAGTCGTTTTGCCAGCTCCCATGTATCCTATCAGGATAATACGCTTCATCTATTGCCCTTTCTTAACGGGTGTAGCCTTAATGACTTTCATGCATTCATCGAAGGTCAGATCCTTTGCCCTTTCAAGCATTTCCTTAGGCAGACGATAGTTCTTGCCGTCATAGGAAAGGTAAGGACCATAACGGCCATTCATAACCTCCAGTTTAGGGTCTTCCAAGAAGAATTTTATATGCTTCTGACTTTCCTGCTGACGCTTTTCCTGGATGAGCGAAATGGCTTCGTCAAGTGTGACGGCCATAGGATCAGCGCCTTTGGGGAGAGATGTGTACTTTTGGTCGTGATATACATAAGGGCCAAATCTTCCTTTGCCAATGGTAACAGTCTTTCCTTCGTATTCTCCGAGATCACGTGGCAGTTTAAACAGTTCCATAGCATCTTCGAGCGTGATGGTTTCCATGCTCTGATCCTTTGGCAGCTGTGCAAACTGTGGTTTCTCCTTATCCTCTGCTGTTCCAATCTGAACAACAGGACCGAAACGACCAATTTTTACGAATACAGGTTTTCCACTCTTGGGGTCCTTACCCAACTGTCGCTCACCAGCTTTATGCTCCTGTCTGCTGTTCAGCGTTTTCTCAACAGTGGGTTCGAAACTCTTGTAGAATCCCTTCATCATGTCTGTCCACTTCTCGTCGCCCTCAGCGATTTTATCGAAATCTTGCTCTACCTTAGCGGTAAAATTGTAGTCCATGATTTCCTCAAAGTTATCCATCAGGAAATCGTTAACTACGATACCGATATCTGTAGGCAGCAACTTGCCTTTTTCTGAGCCAACAACCTCCTTGCGGCTCTTCTGACTAATCTGCTTTCCCTTAAGTTGGTAGATAGTGTAGGGACGATCCTCGCCTTTCTTATCACCTTTCTGCACGTATTCGCGCTGTTGGATGGTTGAAATCGTAGGGGCATAAGTTGAAGGACGGCCAATGCCGAGTTCCTCCATCTTATGTACAAGACTGGCCTCCGTATAACGTTGAGGACCTTGGCTGAAACGTTCTGTAGCTGTCAGTTCTCTGCGTGTCAGTTCCTGTCCTTTTTTTAATGGGGGGAGGATATGTCCAAACTCATCCTGCTGATCATCGTCATCCGATGACTCACGGTATACTTTAATGAATCCGTCGAATTTTACGACCTCGCCCTGAGCCACAAATACCTCGTCAGTACCATCAACTTTGATGTTAACGGTTGTCTTTTCGATTTCTGCATCAGCCATCTGGCTGGCGATGGTACGCTTCCAAATCAACTCATAAAGACGTTTCATTTGTGCAGAACCCTCTGTTTCCGGCTGATCCAGATAGGTTGGACGGATAGCCTCATGGGCCTCCTGAGCACCCTTACTGCTGGTATGGTATTGGCGTGTCTTGCTGTAATTCTCGCCATAGAGGCTGGTAATTTCATTTTTACAAGCACCCAAGCATAACTTTGAGAGGTTTACAGAGTCAGTACGCATATAAGTAATACGTCCACTCTCATAGAGATGCTGTGCCAACATCATGGTCTGACTTACAGATAAGCCAAGCTTGCGAGCTGCCTCCTGCTGTAATGTAGAAGTGGTAAATGGGGGCGCAGGTGTACGTTTGACGGGCTTTTTCTGAATGGATTCAACGGTGAAGGTGGCATTTTTACATTTCTCAAGGAAGGCTATAACTTCACTTTCTGTCTTGAAACGGCTCGTCAGAGTGGCCTTTACCTCAGAAGCGGAGCCGTCAGGATTCGTAATGGCAAAGATGCCGCTCACGCTGTAATATACCTCACTTTGGAAATTCTGAATTTCGCGCTCGCGCTCTACAATCAGTCTTACTGCTACGCTCTGTACACGTCCGGCAGAGAGTGCTGGCTTTACTTTACGCCAAAGTACGGGCGATAGTTTGAAACCTACCAAACGGTCGAGCACACGACGAGCCTGTTGGGCGTTTACCAGGTTCATATTTACATGTCGGGGATGCTCTATGGCCTCAAGGATAGCTGGTTTGGTAATTTCGTGAAAGACGATACGGTTTGTCTTTTTGCTGTCCAAACCAAGCACCTCACACAAATGCCATGAAATGGCTTCTCCCTCACGGTCTTCATCGGATGCGAGCCATATCTTCTCAGCTTTCTTGGCCTTTCCGCGCAAATCTGCTACGAGTTTAAGCTTATCCTCTGGTATTTCATATTCGGGCTCGAGCGTGTTATCGTCAATGCTCAGCTCTTTCTTTTTCAAGTCGCGGATATGTCCGTAACTAGACATCACCTTGAAGTCTTCTCCCAAAAACTTCTCGATTGTCTTTGCCTTGGCAGGAGACTCCACGATTACTAAGTTCTTTTGCATACTTTGTCTCGTTTTATTTCTTACGGGCTGCAAAAGTAAGCAAAAAAGTTGCTCCCACCTTATTTATATAGAGTAATTTTAGTTTTATTAACGCTTTTCGACTAAGAATCGGTGTACGGCTTGGCGGATAGAACGCAGGCCAAAGCGCTCTACATAAACCTCTCTTAAAGGTACCCAGGCCAGTTCTGCCGCATCGTCGGCTGCCTTCACGATAGCGCTTTCCTCGTCTACTTCACAACGGAAAAACAGGTCGAGCGTATGGATATCCATGCCAGAATAGTGATAGATATTAGGGATAGAGAAAAGATAATCTATCTTGTCAACACCTATCTTTAACCCAGTTTCCTCAAGTATTTCACGAACCATGCCTTCCTCGGCAGTCTCCTCATTGTCTACGAATCCTCCAGGAAGGTCAAGCGTTCCTTTTGCAGGTTCTTTTGCCCTACGTGCAACCAGCAGTTCGCCTTTACTGTTTATGATACAAGCAGCTGTTGAGGCACGTGGATTCTGATAGTAGGTAAATCCGCAGTTTGTACAATGTCTGCTGAGGGTATTATGTATCTCGAACTCAGAACTGCCACATTTAGGACAGAAATGAAAAACTTCTAATGGATGATTCATAAGTTTACCAATTATCTGTGCGGAAGGGGAAGAGTGGCAGATTACCTGCATTCTTCACGTTGCCTATTTGGAAATTCTTAAAACAATAACGTACGGCTACGGGTTTCTTAACCTCTGGTGAGGTAATCATAATCGCTTCGTCCCAATAGCCGCCACCAGGTTGCCAGAAGTGCTTAGCTGTTGCCGGATGGAAAACCTTGTCCTCACCAGCCACCTCAAATCCCTGAATAGTTTCAAAGGGCGCATTTGTATGATAGTTGTCTTCCAAGTGGATAAAGATGGCGTCATCCTTGATGAGCATGTCCTTATAGGATGAGCTTTTATACATGATGCCATCAAAGCCATAGTCGCGGTTCAGAGCCGTAAAAGCCAATCGCTCACCTACTTTTTGCTTCTGAGTAGGATGAATTTGCGAGAATTCGTAGGGATAAACGAGATCATTAATGCATACGAGCGAGCTGTTAGGAATCATCTTTGAGGCTTTGTATTGCTGTTCGCGCAAAAGTGCACCATTGACAGCATCAAGCCCACCATAGTCGTATGGTGCAATTTGTACGAAATAGAAAGGAATCTCGCCCAAATCGAATTGTGAGCGCCATTGTTCTACCAGCAGTTTCAGGCGCAGTGAATACTGATCGCCAGGATCGCCTACATTAGAGCAACCTTGGTAATAAAGAATACCCTTTACAGTGTAGTTCAATATGGGGTTAAACGTACCGTTACCCCAGAGCAGAGAACGGTGGTAGTCTTGATTCCATTTCTTGCTGATTTCTACAGAGTCAGTAGGGTCTTGCGTGTATTTCTCCAGATTCTCTTTTGTAAGCCAACTCTCTACGCGCGTACCTCCTTTATTAGCCTCAATGATGCCAATGGGAATATCGAGAGCTTGGTGCATGGTGCGTGCAAAAAAATAGCCAGTTGCCGAAAAATCGCCTACGGTTTGTGGTGTACACTCGCGCCATTCGCACTGAGCATCGTCTTGTGGCTCTATACGCATCACACTGGGAATCTTAATAGAACGAACGCCCCGATGGTTGGTGGCATCGATCACCGTCTCATTGTAATTCTCTACAGGACACATCCAGAAACCCTTTCCGGGCATTTCCATATTCGATTGTCCTGCGCAGACCCAGACTTCGCCAGCTACCACATTATTGATAGTAAGAGGCTCGCCATCGTTGAAGGTGATGGATAAGGGCTCGTAGCTGGCCTTTGGCGTTTTTACCTTTACCAACCATTTGCCTTGTTTATCGGCTTTGGTACTGATGGCGTCATGACTCCACGAGGTGGTTACTTTTATCGTTTTTCCAGGCTGAGCCCATCCCCA
>Ga0247609_10002087_pt1 | contig 21954 bp, 16 predicted proteins | sample 172DNAGHGlowgp2_FD_193487 | JGI IMG/M metagenome (GOLD analysis project Ga0247609, IMG submission 193487) | Sheep rumen microbial communities from Palmerston North, Manawatu-Wanganui, New Zealand - 1728 DNA GHGlow gp2 | ecosystem: Host-associated > Mammals > Digestive system > Stomach > Rumen ...
GATTAGCACTAATTTCACCAATTAATAATGTTTTTGTTAAATCTGAATTACTATACTTACCTATGAGTCCACCATATGCGCTTGCAGCACCTGATGCATGTTCAGAAGAAATTGTAACTGCTGTATCTATGGTAAAATCATGTGATGTTTCTAAATGTCCATAAACACCACCTACAAATCCATCACCATTTACCTGTCCACCTATTGTGTATTTGCTAAGGTCAACTGTTGTCTCATCATCTTTTGGTTTGAAATATCCATACACACTTCCTGTTCCAGTTTTTCCAGCTATATATTGATTTATAACATATGGATTTTGAGACAAATTAACTGTGGCCATATCTATCTTTCCAACAATTCCACCTGCATATCCATTAGCCGATGTAGATATACTCTTATTAGCAGGCTGAATATTATTTCCAGTATAATTAAATGTTGAACCTGACTTCATCTCACCTACTAAGCCACCAACATTACCTTTTGTCGTTGTAATATTTTCAACATTTCTAAGAGTACCAGATGACGAAGCGCCTATTGTAAAATTCAAAGTTGAATCAGACTTCATGGTACCACATGCCAATCCAAGATTTGACTCAGACTTCATATTAATAGGATCTGTATCACCTGACTGCTGATCCATAATTATATTAAGTGTTAAACTTGATGAAGAATCCATGGTTCCAATCATTCCACCAAAGTCCTCCAGTTTACCAGTAGACTGTTCATCATCAGTGGATGATGGTTTAACAACAGAAATATTCCAAGTTGCCTTTGTTCCTTCACCAGCTACAACATTCTCTGCTATTAACGGAGTTGTATCTTTCTTTGATTCACCACTTGGAATCTTAAATCCATAAAGTCTTGAAATATTCAAATTATGTCCATCATTAAGATTAACTGTATCTTTAACATAACTAAAAAGAGGCGCATCAAGATTAAGAGTCACATTAAAATAAGACTCTATAACTATCGAACCAGCAAATGGCTTTCCAGCTGTTCCCAAACCTACAAATCCTCTTTCAAAATATGATGTATTACCATTAGACGTAATTATAGTTATCTTATCATTCTGATGATATCCTGGATATTCCTGATACCTACGTGAATAATCATAGAATTCCTTCACTGATAATGTTATTTCATTATTATCATTATGGCGGAATTCATAACTAGCTGGTGGTTCAGCGTTCTCGTTCCCTGCTGCATGAACCATAACCGATGTACCATCACCTCGATTTGTATTTGCTATAGGATCAAGTGTAAAAAGCATAGCACAAACCATAATCCAACTAATCATAGGTTTTATATATACTCTATTAAATTTTCTTATACTTTGCTTCCTATTTAACCTTTTCATAATCTTTATTCCCCCAAAACAAAACAACTTATTACTCTGTTGAATCTGTAGGAACATTTACAGTAATAAATATTCCATTTTCTTGTGATGAACCGATAAAATTCCAATCATTTCCCAAGTTTACGCTTTCCTTATAAATTTGAATATCATATCGGTTACGATATTCCTTTGCAGCTGAATAAGAATCTGCCTCTATAATCAATTGATCCCAGCCGTTTTCTCCTCCACCTTGATGATATGTAACCTCACCTGATGCAAATGAAAACGCTCCATTAGATTCATAAAAATCTTTATTTAACTTTACTTTATTTGTATTCCATTCTATTATAATTTGTTCACTACCAGTACCACTCAAAACCAAGTTATACGCATCATAATCATCTAATGTTGCTGTAGAACTGATACGCTTCTCGTTTATATAATATTTCCAGCCTGTAGATTCAGAAGAACTCTCCTCTCTTAAACCTATAGCTGCTGCCAATGTCTTAAGATCCGTAAACTCCGAAGTAGGAATAGCTTTAATCATAACACGCTTATTAACATCCTTTGATAAACTCCAATTCTTACTAAATCTTATAGTATATTTATTTTGATTTCTTCCATTAGTATTCAATATTTCAGGAGTTGAAGAAACATATGTTGTTGATGAACCAGAAAAAGTTGCCAAATAAGTATTAGCATCATTTTTCATAATTCTAACAACTTTGCCCGATTCAAGAGTTGTATTATTTCCCTGTGCATCCACTATAGAAATCTCAAGATCATAGGTTATCTGTTTTTTATAATAATCTCCTGAACCATTTATATCATAATTCCAAACATATACGTCCACATCATAATATTCAGCTACATCATTTTCAGTTAATTGCTTAACATATATTGGCTGATATGATACTTTATTATTCTCCGTAAGATTAAGAAGGTTAGATGAAAACATCATATCTGCTGAATCATCAGATGTAACAACTCGTTTTATGTAATTATTCACTCCTGGATACTCAGCATAGACTATAACACCAAACAATGCGACTGATACTGTAAAAAGCCATACTAAGAGCCACTGTTTTTTTAAAAAAGATATAATTTTTTCCTTCATAAAGTAACTCCTTTCCAACTTTTCCAAGTTTTATTAATCGCTTATCTTGATGCAGTTATATAAACCATATCTGTTTCTTTACTTTCAAATGTTTGTCCCGATCTCTTTTCCCATGTAACTTCTATAATATAATAATGACAGAATTTTTTGTTTGAATCCCATGTTACTGGTATAGTTTCAGACAACCAGTAAGATGCAATATCATCTTTTTGAACATTAGTTAAACTTCCATAGTTTTCTTCATAATGAGTACCTGAACTTTCAGCTTCCATCGGAATATCTGTCTTACTATTTTTATATTCACCAGACAATTGAGATGTTGCTTTAACATAATATTTCGATCCATTCTCACTATATTCGTCATTTTCAACTTGAATAGTATTTTCGTTATGACTATTTGCGTGCATATTATATAAAACAATATCATCCTCATCTGTTCCGCCAGGAATTGAACTTTCATCATCGTACTGACTAGCTGGATAAATCTTATATGTAAATTGATTATTATTTGTATGTGCAAGCTGTATCCTATAATTTTTTATACTAGAACCAGAAACAGCAAATACATACTTCTGACTAGTTACTGGAATTAACTTTCCTTCTGAGTCGTGAACAGGACTATCCGTAACCGGATCTATTTTATACTGAGAAATAGCATTCATATTAAAATACATTCTATCTTCTCTTTGAGCAGCATTAAGATATAAAGAGTTCGGAAATTCAACCTTATACATTTCCGCAGCTTTTCTTTGTCTATAAAACCATGCAACTACAAAAACAGAAACACATAGAACCGCTGTAAGAATAATTGTTATTGAAAGAACAACTCTTTTTTTCAATGTCAGATTATTAAATTTTTCAATTAATTTTTTTATTCTTTCAATCAATACCTTCATCACTGCCACTCTCCTAATTTATCACTCCACAGGACTAACTGTAATATCAATCATAAAATAACTAACATTCAAACCAATCTGATAATCAGCATCATTATATCCTTCACTAAGCTTATTAAAATTTGCTTTAATATTTGCATTGTCGATTTCAGTATCTGTAACAGACGCTGAATTTTCAAAAATAATACTCTTATTATCTTTAAGATATTTTATTAATTTTCCTTTATCTGTATTTGATATGTCTGCTCCATTATCTGCAACATCCTGAACTATTGGATAATCACTTCTAAAACCTGAGCTATTATCTTTTAATGCAATTTGACCTAAAGTATTTGCCCACATCCAATATATAGTAACTTTTTGAGGTTCATCTTTCCTTGCATTTGTAAAAGTTTTACTTATTGTTTTGGTAACTATAGGTTTTTTGAAATGATATCTACTACTCTCTATAGTCGTTTCTGCTATATCTCCAGGTTCTTCAAAGAACAACACATGTCCACCAAGGAACTCATCAGCTTGTTTATACTGATCAATAACACTTTGCTCCAACCCCGAATTAGCAGTTGTTAATTCAGATATTTTTTTAATAGTAGTCTGGCCTTCGCCCAACTCTCTATAACCAACGGTCTGCAAATCTATCTGTACACTTAAATCTCCATCACGATTTGGAATAACATAAAATTCTATTTCTCCACCACTTCCAGGGCCAAAAACTGTTTCATCATTAGCTCCCGGTGTATATCTAATTTTTACCTGTGAACTACCACCATAAGTAGTATAATAACCTGAAACTCGAGTGGTATCTCCATCCAAATAGGTATCATCAGCTTTAGCAAATTCTGTATTATTACGAACTGTACTGCCCTTTACACCAATTTCAAATGGAAATTCTTCTACGCTTACACTCATTCCATTCGTTCTAACACTATCCATTTTTGTAAACCATGCTATAACTGCCATAATTAAAATTGCTAATGCAATAATACCCATAGCACACTTTTTATAATGTATTATTAATTTCTTTTTTATTTCTTCTTTTTTATCAACCGTACTCTCTTCAACCTGCTTTTCCACATTCTCCTGAAGCAGATTATCTTTATTTAATTTTTCATCCATCTGCCTCACCTCCAATCATGGTAAAACAACTTATAAAACTCATTTGAACCAAATCGTAACCAAAAAACCTTTTATATATCGCAAAACAGAGTGTAAGTCCTCACAATGATTATACTATAGGTTAACGTAAATTACAAGTATTTTTGACGGTTTTTGAGCGTTTTGTCCGTATATTTTTGGTAATTTTCCACAAACATTAATACATAAAGAATGATATAAAAGCATCGATTTTACTTTTTTATTTCGTTTCCATTCTTTAAATAATCAAATCAAAAAAGCAGCTATAGTTTAAAAACTATAACTGCTTTTCAGAGACCTATACTTTTATAATTATTTAACTGTTACCTTCACTTTTTTATACACACCATTCTGTGCATATACATAAACAGTACAGCTACCTTTTCCAACAGCTTTAATCTTGCCTTTGCCTGAAACTGTAGCAACCTTAGGATTTGAAGTTTCATATGAAAGTTTTCTATGTTTCTTAACCTTAAGTTTCTTACTTTTGGCTTTTGCATAAGCCTTAATTTTTGCGGTTTTTCCTTTTTTAAGTTTATATTTTAACTTCTTAACCTTTACCGACTTATCATTTCCAACTTTACCGCCCTTAGTGGCTATATGAAGAGTCTTAGATGTAGCAAGAACTTTTCCTTTACCCACAGCTACAACTATGTACTTATAGTATGTACCTTTCTTAAGTTTCTTCTGAGCAAATGACGTTCCTTTAACTTCCTTTAACTTAACATATTTATTATTCTTACCACATTTATTTCCATAAACCACATAAGAATCAGCACCGTTAACCTTCTTCCATGAAATCTTAATGCTATTTTTCTTAACCTTTGCCTGTTTAGCCTTAAGAAGTGAGAATGTTGAGCCCGAAGCATCTTTTTCATCTGTTATAGAAGTTATCTCTTTATCTTTTTCCGCAAGAGTAACCATCTCATTCTCATAAGCATCTTTTTCAATCGCCTTTTCATTTGCTACTACATTTTTATTTTCACTAGTTTTAGTACCTCCTGTTGTACCAGCAAATGTCTCTGCAATAACAATCTTTACCTGATCTTTTGGAACAACTCCTACATAACCTGTACCCTGTTCCTCTGTTGCATCAGGATCTCCTTCAGCACCGAAGTTTCCGCCTACTCTCTGAGCATAAGTTGCTCCAACATCAATATCCATCAAATTCACAAGACCATTATATAACTGGTTATAAGTGATTCTTCCATGAGGATAACAGTATTCTGCATCCTTCTTAATATCAACTATTTTCCACTGAATTGCCCATGTTAATGGTGCCCATGTATAGAAGTCCATCTCAAGTGAATCTTTAAACCAATCAGATCTACCATAATCTAATGCTGTACCAAGTTTAAACAAATCAGCAAATCTATGAGCCATCAATGCGAAATCCTGTCTATTAATAAGCTCTTCACCACTGAATTTATTATCGCAAAGTACTGGGTAACCAAAACAAATATTATTAGCTTCGCCCCATTTAACTGCATCGTAATAAGAAGCATCCTTTGGTACATCAGTAAATCTTGTTTTTAAGTTACTAACATCTGGTTTTTTACCAAGAATTTCTCCAGCAAGCATATATAATGTCTGAATAGCACAACCTCTTGTGATAAATCTTTCGTTATTTGGAAGACCATCATTAGTATCAAGTCTGCAGTCTGGAACATTTACGCCATCAAACTTTGAATTTACTAATGATGCATCGATTCTATCATCAAGAGCAATAAGATGTCTCAATTCATCAAATGGATCACTACTTCCACCGTAATCAAGTTTCATCTCATATGCCAAGCCTATTTTTTCTCGGTCTTCATGCATATATGTACCATCATTAAAGGCTTTACAAAGTCGATAGTTCTTACTTATGTCTATGTTCTCAATACTACTTAATCCAAACGCTAAGAGATAATAGAGTTTAGGATTATGTGATAAATCAAGTTCTTTTAAATTAACATCGCATTCAACTGCAAGATATGCAAGTTCCGGATTATGTGATAAATCAAGTGATGTTATTTCCTCATTATAGTTACAAACAAATTCCATCAAATGCTTATTGTTACTAATATCTGGATTCTTAGCTGCAGTATTTCCAATATTGTAATACTGCATTTCCTTCAAATTAGAAACATCTACATCTCCGAGTTCCTCATTATCCCAAATATCAAGTCTTTTAAGAAGAGGATTATGAGATACATCAAGTGTTTTAAGTTTATTACCAAAAGCATCCAACTCACAAAGAAGTTCATTATGAGTAACATCAAGTGTTTCAAGTGAGCAATTGCTACAAAACAAGTTTTCTAATTCTAGATTGTGAGTAACATCAAGTTCCTTAAGATTCTCATTTTTATTACATTCAAGATATGCAAGTTTTGGATTATCTTTAAAATTAAGTTCCTCAAGTTGACAGTTAAAACAATATACCCATGCAAGATCAGGACATGGTGAAAAATCTAATTTTTTTATAGGATTAAATGAACACCATACACCGAAAAGCTTAGGATTTTTTGACAAATCCAATTCGGTAATATTATTGCCCTTACACCACAATCCCTGTAAATCAGGAAAATACTCTATACCCTTTACAGTGTTAACACCACTATTCTCGCAATACAAATTCCAGGTATACTTAATTTCATAGTTATCAAGCCAACCATCACCATCAGTATCCGAATTGATTGCAACGCATTTTCTGAAATTTTCATCAGGGAAATGTGCCTCATCAATTTTAAATTGTTCTTCTACTGGTTCTACTTCTTCTGCTTCTTCATCCGCTCTTACGGGTTGAATACCAAAACTCGTAAAAGCAACTGCCGTACACATAAATGCGGCAATTAATTTTTTCATGCTTTTCATTTTTTCTTGTTTCCTCCTTTTGAATAAACCAATTCACGATAATAAGCATTAAAACCAACTTTAACGCTCGTTAACTATTGTAATCAACATAAATTAATATGTCAATATGGCAAAAAAATCTCTGCCTTCAATTAGTCAATTTTCCACAAACCTATAACCTATTATGAACGCTCAAAAATATTTAATCAATCAGCTTTAGAGTTAATTTTTTAACGCCTTTTTTGATTGTTAATATTCATTAATTATGGTATCATTAAATATATATATGTGGTCTTTTAGAGAAGGAAAAGATTACATTTCGGGAAAGGTGGTTTTTACTATGGGTGAGGTTAAAAAAAGACTCGTTACCAGGAGCGATTTTGACGGACTCGTTTGCGCCATGCTCCTTAAAGAATTAGATTTAATTGATGAGATTAAGTTCGTTCATCCAAAAGACGTTCAAGATGGTAAAATTGATTTATCTGAAAACGATATTACAACTAACTTACCCTTTGATCCTAGGGTTGGACTTGCATTTGATCATCACGAAAGCGAACTTATTAGAAATAACGTTGCAGCGTATAAAGAAAAATACGTAATCGATGGTAACGCTAAATCTGCTGCTAGAGTAGTTTATGATTACTATGGTGGAGCTGAAACATTTGTTAATGTTTCAGAAGAGATTATGCTTGCAGTTGATAAAGGTGATAGCGCTGATTTTACTGTAGATGAAATCTTAAATCCTACAGATTGGGTATTAATGAATTTCCTTATGGACGCTCGTACTGGTCTAGGTCGTTTTCATGATTTTAGAATAAGTAACTATAATCTTATGATGGAGCTTATCACTTTCTGTGTTGATCATTCCATCAAAGAAGTACTTGAACTTCCTGATGTTAAGGAACGAGTTGATTTATATTTTGAACAACAGGAGCTCTTTAAAGAACAACTACGAAACATCACTAAGATTATAGGTAAAGTTGCAGTAATTGACTTACGAGAACAAGAGACAATCTATGCTGGTAATCGTTTTATGGTCTATGCTATGTGGCCTGAAACTGAACTTTCAGTTCATGTTGCATGGGGATTTAAAAAACAAAATACAGCTGTTATGATTGGCAAGTCTATCGTTAACAGAAGTTCCGATTTCGATATCGGCGCTCTTTGTCTATCATACGGAGGCGGCGGTCATAAAAATGCAGGAACATGTCAGCTTGATAATGATAAAGTTGATGCTGAACTTCCTATAATATTTGCTAAGCTTAATGGCGAAATTCCAGTTTAAAAATTTCAAACTATAATTCTAATAAATTTGTTTTTTGTATGGGGAAGTGATTATTATATGAATCAAAATATAAAACAAAAATACACAGAGAGGGTTATAAATCGACTGTCAGAGCAGCATAAGAAACCTATGATTTTCTTCGTTATCATAGTGTTCTTATATATGACATCAACAATACTCACGAGTGTTACAGCTTCTCAAAGCGTAACGATAAATCTTTTCGGACTTACAATTCCAGTATATACATTTGCTGGAGTCCTCTCTGCTATATCAGAAATATGTATTATCTTTATGGCATTTTATTACGGGAAGTTGGGATATTTTACCGCAATAGTATTACAGATTATTCAATTCCAATCAATTATTATTGGAATAGTTTACAAGCATAACATGACAAGCATTCCTGGTCTTTTCTCATCATTACTTACAATTATAGCTGTTACTATTATTTACTTTAATAATAAGAGAATAGAAACTTACCAAAAAGAGATTCAAAAACAAGCTGTATCAGATGGACTAACAGGATTACCTAATAGATATGCTTGCTCTAAACTGATTGACACTCTATATGCTAAGAAGGAAAAATATATTATTACTTCAATTGATCTAAATGGTTTTAAAGGTATTAATGATACACTAGGTTTTGATATAGGCAACAGCGTATTAAAAGAAATAGCAAATCGATGGATGACCTTAGCGGATAACAATGATAAAAACTCTTCAGATTTTATTGCACGAGTAAGTGGTGATGAATTTGTTATAATAATTAGAAACTACGCTTCGCAAGATCAAGCGCTTAATAAAATCAAAGAATACGAGAAAAAACTTACTGAACGTATAACAATTGATGATTGTGATATATATGTTAATGCTAGTTTTGGTTATGCAGAATATCCTTTAGATTCAGATGAAAAAGATTTTGTTTATACTTGCGCAGAAACAGCAATGCATGAAGTTAAGCGAAGAAATATTAGTAATCATATATTGCATTTCACACCTGATATGCTTACCGATGAACACTTACTTGAAATTGAAGGAAAGATAAAAAAAGCATTAGAAGAACAGACATTTTTCTTCCATCTGCAACCGCAATTTAATATGGATCATAAACTCCGTGGTTTTGAAGCATTGGCTCGTATGAAGGATTCTGACGGAGCATTTATAAGTCCTGGTGAATTCATACCAGTTGCTGAAAAGATTGGATTAATCGATAAGGTTGATGAAATGATATTTAGAAAATCAGCATTATTCTTTGGAAAGCTATTAAAAGAAAGCGGCGCAGATATTACTCTTAGCATAAACGTATCTGTAAAGCATTTAATGAAGAATGATTTTCTTGATGAAATACAACGAATTCTTGATGAAAGCGGCGTTCCTGCCACTAATTTAGAAATAGAAATTACAGAATCCATTATGATTGATTCTGTTGATAAAGCACTAGAGTGTATTGACAAAATAAGAGCTATGGGAATACAGATAGCAATTGATGATTTTGGTACTGGCTACTCTTCACTTAGTTATCTAAATAAATTCCCAGCTAACCTTTTAAAAATCGATAAATCTTTTATCGATACTATGAATACTAGCAAATCATCAAAACAATATGTATCTGCTATTATTTCAATGGGACATATAATGGGATTTGATGTTATCTCAGAAGGTGTAGAAGAAGATGCACAAGTTGAAACATTAAAAGAAATCGGATGTGACTTTATACAAGGTTATATCTGGGGCAGACCATTACCACAGGAAGAAGCAGAAAAACTTGTTTTGAGTATGTTTTAAAAAAATAAGGTTTATACATAAAACATAAAAAGGATACAGAGTAGATTTGAGTTTTGAGGGGGCACCTCATTTATCTCATCACTTCTCAGTATCCTTTTTATTTTACAAAAATAAATCTAGTTATTAAATTTTTGTCTATTATTTATACTTAACTATTTATTACTCTTAGTTTTCTTGCTTTTAGCCTTCTTACCTTTAACTTTCTTACTCACGATCTTGCTCCAGTTGCCATAATACTTTGTATTATCAATAGTCTTATATGCACGAACACGAACAAAATATTTCTTCTTGCTCTTTAACTTCTTAATTGTCTTTTTAGAAATATTAGCCTTCTTAATATCGATAGTCTTAAGTGATTTAGTAAACTTCTTATTACGAGCTATCTGAATCTCATATCCAGTTACTTCTCCATTAGCCTTCTTCCATGTAACCTTTACACGCTTTACCTTAGGAGACTTTACTTTAACACCTGTAACCTTAGCTGGTGTAATAATAAAGTTCTCGCTAACAGTTTCAATATACTTGCCCTTACCATTAACAGTAACTGTAGCTTTACCACACTTTTTATTATCAGCGTAGCTTAATTCATAATCTGTACCAGCCTTAAGGACATCACCTGCTGAGTTTTTAACTACAACATCTGCATTAACACCATTATCATTATATACATAAACTATTTTATTTAAGCTAACACTACCCTTAGATAATCTTATATCAATGAATTTAAATTTATTATCTTCAGCATATTTCTGTGCTACAGGAGTTGTACCACATATAGCAAATTTTTCGATTTTTTCATATACTTTTGAATTAGTAGCATGGATATAACCAAATGCATTCTTACCAATTTTTGTTACTGAGTCAGGTATAACCACATCAAGTAAACCTGTACAATTTTCAAATGCTCCATCACCAATAGTTGTTACACTATTTGGAATAGATAATTTTTCTAAATGATTACATCTATCAAAAGCTTCATCACTTATAGTCTTAAGACTGTTAGGCATTATAATTTGAGTTAAAGCAGTACATGATGAAAATGCACGCCATCCAACGCTTTTAACCTTATTTGGTATTCTAATACTCTTAAGACTAGTACACCAAGCAAATGTATCATCACTTATTTCTGTCAATTCTTTAGATAATGTTACGCTCTCAAGTGATGAACAATTTTCAAAACAATATCCACCAATACTTGTAACAGTATCAGGTATTACTATATTTTTAAGGGCGCTACAACCATAAAAAACATAATCATCAATTTTATTTAATCCAGCGTTTAAACTTACATTTTTAAGACTCGTACACTTATAAAATGCATAACTGTCAATTCTTGTAGTACCTAAAAATTTTACATCAGTAAGATATGCTGATTCTCTAAACGAATCATTGCCAATATTTTTTACAGTTGCTGGTATAGTAACTGTCTTTACATTACTCATATAAAAAGCCGCATCTCCTATTCTAGAAACATACTTTCTAGCAAGCATTTCTGGAATAGTAACATTCTCTGATGAACCCGTATAACGTATTATCTCAACTGTTCCATCCGAAAGTGTGTTGTACACAAACCCATCAGCTACTGCAGCTTCTACAGTTACTCCAGTACCTATACTTGATAAAAAACTGCTTGGAAGTGCTTCTGCACTGCATAGCACCATTGAGGCTGTAAGTAGTCCAGCCACGATTTTCTTTTTCATTTAAAATCCTCCTTAAAAAACCATTTATACTGCTGTCAAAAAAACCGAAGCGACAACAGTACAATTATACTCTTATCACTGGAAACTATCAATTATAAAACTGGTTTTTTAAGAACCTATTACGCACAAAAAAGAAGAGGCATAAAGCCTCTTCTTTTAAATAATTTAACGTTTATAACCAATCTATTAATTTGAAACTTCAACACCATTATCTGTAACTGTACCTGAATTATCAACTAATGCAAATCTAAATGATACTGTAAGATTGTCAAGTGTATTTGTAACATTTGATGTCTTAAGATCTGGGTCTTCACCTTCAAAATAGAGGAAAACATCTACTTCTGTACCAGCATCTGTTACAGCTGGGATACTTGTAATGTTTATATACTGTTCACCTGTAAGTGTTGTAGTTGCTGTAGTATCTGCATTTACGTAATATGTCTGTGCATTATCCTGAAGTGGTGCAAAAATATAAGCTTTACCACCTGCTACTACTGCTACTCTTAATGCCTTATCAAGACTAGCTGAATTAGTATTACCTGTTACCTGTAAATCTTTAAGTCGGATAGACTGTGCAGATGCTGTACCGCATGTAATAGCATCTCCATTTGATTTAAGATAATATTTATATTTTACGTAGTAACCTTCACCATTTTGATAACCCTGTGTTCCTTTGTCTATGTATGTAATATTCTGCTCTGCACTTGTACCAGCAACTGCTGCAACTGTTTGTTCTGCTGTAGTATAACCTTCACTTGTATTGAGGGTTTTATAACTACCTGCTAAATCACCAGATGGCTGGCCTGATGATGCAAAAGCAGCACTATTAGCCTTTGTACTATAAGCTGCGTACCAAGTAGTTGTATTAGCTGTTGATGTAGCATGGAGTTGAATAGCTGATTCAGTTGTTGTCTGACCAGCTGTTGCTTCATTATCCCAATTTGCATCATTTGCAGTTGCTACTTCATTAATCAAAAGACCTTGATCTGTCTTTGCTTTAACCTGCATATTTGTTACACTAACTTCTCTATTCATTGTAAACCATGCATATGTTGCCATTCCGAGCATCGCTGTTGATAATAAAAGCATCGATGCTGCACTTGCTATTTTTTTACTATTCTTATTCTGTCTCTTCATAATCGTCACCCTCCTTTTCTGATATTTTTATTCTTTATTATTATTTAAAAAAATCATCAACTTGTTAATTAGTTACAATTGTTACGCTTTTATGCTTTTGGTTACAATGCGTTAAATTTATATGATAATTATACAAAATACTTTTTAATAAAACAAGTTTTTTGTATAAAATTATCGAAAATATCTGTTATTAACAAAAGGTGTTGTGCAAATTGCACAACACCTTTTTATTTTTTTAGACATTTACTCACGAAATCGACATAGTACGTCCTTATTGGAAACTATTTAAAAATTTTTTGTACTATAAAGATTCTAATTCTTTCTTTAATTCCATCATATGGTTACGACAAGCCGTAATTTCTCCAGTATATTTATTGAACCACTCTACATCATCTTCATTAGGTTCTTCCTGAAGAAGGATTGCCTGAACCAAGGCAGACTGCGATCTAGCACGTCTTCTTTCTATTTCAACTATAGTTTTTTGACAGGTTTTAATTTCTCTTTTTAATTTACTTTTTCTACTCATATGAATACCCCTCCACTATTAACAATCTTCTAATCAATAACCCTTCCTAATCTTTTACGATCATTAATATCCTTTCAAATTTATAGTATCGACAAATTTGTCTATTCCTTCATATGAATCTTTATTGTTCACATTCAGTATTTTTTCAAGAATTTCTTTAACTTCATCTATTCTCTGCTGCATTTGCTGAGGATACTTAAGAAAACATGTATAAAGCCCATTTATACTCTTCTGTTCCTTCTCAAAATCATCCAGAAGAAAAGCAAATGCATTCACATTCGACATATCTGCAAGAATCATTCTATACCTAAGTTCATAGTCAGCCTCTGCATTTTTATAATCATCCAAATCAAAAACTACAGTTTCTAGTGACTTAGTATACTTAGTACGATACGTCTCCTGCACTCTTCCTGCCTGATCCATGTAAAGAGCAATAAATACAATCAACGCAATTGCTAACATTATCGCAATGAATATGGCTCTAATCATCTTTCGTTTCATAATATACTCTTGGCCATAATCGCGAGCCGTATAATGAAGCATTGTATCCGCTGAATTATTTTTCTTTACTTTATTAGCCTTTTTATTTTTGTTATTCTCTGTTGATTCTTTTTTTCTAGCCATAATTAAACCTTCATAAACTCTAGTCTGCGTTTTCATCATCTTTAATCTCTTCATCTGTTTTAGCCTCAGATTGAGATTTTAGATATTCTTCCACAGCCGCCTTTTTTAATCTTTCCACCGCTTCCTCATAAGATTCATTCTCTTTCATCTTATCTTCATCAGACTTGTTATCATCACGAACTTTCTTTGTCAACTTCCAAATACTCTTTACTTCATATATAGAAGCAAGAAACATCGGAATAATAACAAATAACATCAATATCTTTCTAAAGTCCATAAAAGATGAGATGAAATTTAATAATCCAACTCTTCCACGATACTTACCAATAACTTGCTCTCCTCTAACAGGGAGTACATCAGATGTTTCATTAGCATCACCCTTTGTTTTAAATCTACCATCAGGTAAAACATCCACTATTCTATGGATTACCGGCAACCCTTTAACATCCGATTCTTCACTATAATATGCTATAATATCTTCTTTTTTAAGTTCTTTTATATCTGTTTCTTTAACAAATACATACTCATCAGTTGAAATCGTCGGCTCCATGCTTCCGGTTACAACATGAAGTACATTATAACCAAATAAATTAACTGCTTTTCCTTGTAATGTATTAAAGAAAATATAAACAAGTATTATTGCTCCTACCACTAAGATAGTCCATTCAATATACGATAACGCTTTCCTTAACACCTTAAATGCTTTTTTCATTATGCAGCCTCATCCGTATTTTTCTCCGTAAGTTCTCTTATTTTTCTTCTCATCCTCTCACGTACCGATACATGATATTCTTTATAGAGTGCACGCATCTCCAATTCGATTGCTCTTGTCTCTTCTTCAGTACGTACTGGAGGATTCCATACAGGTTTTGGTTTATTCTTAGCTTCTTTTCTTCTCTTACGTTTAAACTTCTGGTCTTTAAAGAATCGTACAAAACTGTATGGGAAGTTCGTTGCATACTTTTTGTAGTACACAATAACTTTTTCTCTTTCGAGTTTTTCGTATTCTCTCTTTCTTGCATCTTCTTCTCTTTGACGTAAAATCTTCTTCTGATCTGGATTATCAGTATCTTTTGGAATCACACCAAAGAGTACATATAATAACCATCTAAACAAACGTGGAAGAGAGTAGATTGGATTATAAGTATACATCTTATAAATCTCTCTAAACGGCTTCTTCTCATAAGCCTCACGTTCTGCTTTAAGTCTAGCCGCTCTTTCTTTTTCAATACGCTCTTTCTCACGTTTTTGTTGTTCAAGTTTCATTCTTGCAGCTACTTCCCTTGGATCTTCCATTAGATTCTCCTCAGGTTTTGCTTCTATTTCACCATTAGCAATCTTTTCTTTCTTTTCTTGCATCATGTTAGTAACTTCTTCAATATCATTCTGAGTTACTGTTCCATATGCATTAACCTTTTCGTGGCTTTCCTTCTTTCTATCAAATACTGTTGTATCGACACCTTCTGCCTCTCCAAAGTCCTCTCTGATTGCTTTCTTTTCACGTTCGAGTTTTTCTCGTTCAGCCTTTTCTCTAGCTTCCTGTTCTGCTCGTTTTCTTTCTTCCTCTATACGAGCCTGACGTTCTGCTTCAAGACGAGCACGTTCTTTTTCTTCAGCTTCAATCTCTGCCCTTCTACGCTCAAGCATTTCCTGAATACGTCTCTGTTCTTCTTCGCGTTCTCTCCTGATACGTTCTCGTTCTTCTCTTCTAGCTTCCTCGATACGTTGTTTTTCTTTAAGACGTTCTTCACGTTCAAGTCTTCTTCTTTCAGCTTCTTCAGCTCTCTGCTGCGCTTCTAAGATTCTCCTATCAACTTCAGCATAGTAATTTCTCTCGATGGTAATAGCCTTACCAATCTGATCAAATACGGCCGTTGAATTCTCTGGAAGATCAGAATTCTTATATCCCTGAACGCCTTGAACTTGTATATATCCGACAGCACCTTCTGTATGAACATCATACTGTCCTGATAGAAGTTCTGATTTATATCTTTTTACAACTCTTGGTTTTATAGGCTTATAATTTCTTTTACCTATTGGCTTATAAACATCTTTGACATTACTCTTATCCGTATAACTTTTAAATAGGACAAGATTACATGCCATAGTCTTTCCAAGGTCTTCCACATATTCCTTATTAGGATTAAGTGCCGTATCCTCTACGTTAATCTCATAACCGACCTTATCATAACTTAATATGTATTGCCAAAGTGCAAGACACGCCTTTAAATCAACGTTCTTCATAAGAGCGTTAGTTCGCATAATAGGTGGTTGCACAAAGTTATTCCCAAGACTTGTACAAAGTTCCGAACCTTTGTAGCCTTCTATTGTTTTTTTAAGCTTTTCAACACGTTGCCATACCGTATATCCGCTATCATTTGTTGCTTCAAGACTTCTCTTTGTATCAATGGCGATTTTAACATTAAATGAATTACCATTCTCATCATTTATCTTACTTTCCGCCTCCATTGCATACACTTCTTCGTCTTTTTCAATCTCAGACAGTTTCTGATATCTGGTCATTATAAAAATATACAGTCTGTCAATAAGCGTATTAACGAAACGGTTCTCATATGTACTAAGACTTTCCTCTTTATGCACATTAAGAACCTTTGAAGGAGTAATAGTCCCCTTCTTTTCGTCTACGCTCTGTATCAGATCTGTATGTTGTGCTAAATGCTTTATTGATTCAACTGTAATTTTTTTGGACAGGGCTATCGGAACTATCTCTTCAACGTCCACGATAGTCCTACCAGGATTTCTTATAACATTATCAACATGGATAATGCCATCCTCTATGGCTTCAACCCAAGATACATCAATACTTTTCTCCATGAGTTTTCTATTCATGGAAATATTGAAACGTCCTAAGCCCATAAGTCTGTTCATATCAACATAGACATCATTTTCATCCATGGTGTCAAATGCACTTTGAAAATCCTGGTACCATTCTCCATATTTCTCGTTCAATAAAAACCTCCGGATTCCCTAGAACAGTTTCTGTAGTCTTTCTAGATATGCAATTGATTCATTCATCTTGCCTTTACCAAATGATTTGTTAATATATACTACCAATTCCTTAAGTTCATCTCTAAGCATTGCAAGGTTTAAAGATTCAAACTTACGGAATATTTTCGTTGCAAGTATGTAATCAATACCATCAAGTTCATCGCCCCCACATGCGACATATACAGGAACAAAAAGTCCCATCTGCTTGATAATACGGTTACCAAATGCTACTCTCAACTTGTCGATTACCCAAAGGTCAAGCTGATGTATTTTCTTAAGATTCTCTTCTGAAATAGGATATTTTTCAAATGCATCCTGGAATAGATCGTTCAAATGTGAGAAACTAATAGTTAACTGATCTGCCTCAGGTGCTTCGAAAGCAACACCCTTTGCATCAAGGTTTATAGGCTGAGCACGGTCATAAACCTTATCTGAAATAGCATATGTGGAATCATCGTTGTTAGCTGTTCCAATATACCAGATATTCTGTGGAATGCGTAAACGTCCATGATCAAGATTCTCTGGATCTGAACTCCATACATTAGGAACAAGATCAAGTTCCCATTCATCTGCGTTAGGCATTTCAAGTATGGATAACATTTCAGCAAAATAGTACTCAATACGAGCAATGTTCATTTCGTCCAAAAGAATTAAATTAACATTGTCATTATAACTTGCTTCATATATTCTCTTAAGAACTTCGGTTTCATTGAAGTTCTTTGTAAATTCATTAAAATATCCAAAAAGTTCTGTTCTATCACGCCATGATGGCTGAACTGATGCAATAGTTGTATCTATACCTAAAAACTTACCAAATGAATATGGTAAAGATGTTTTACCAGTACCAGATATACCCTGAAGGATAATAAGCTTTGTAGAAGCCATACCTGCTAAGAATAATCTTATAGTTTTTATGTCATAATACAAATGCATCTTTGAACATGCAAAGTTACGATATCTTTCACATACACCTGGAAGATCGATTTCATTATCATAGTTAGGTGTTTCATAATTCTTATAAAACATATCAACTTCATAAAGTTTAGAGAAACGTCTAGTCTGAGTAATAAATATACCTTCGTCTCCTGCTGCCTGCTGGATGTTCTCTGCATCTTCTGTTTCATATTCCTCTGAAGTAAGACTAAGAGCTGGTCCACCTCCGCCACCTATCTGGGCAACTTTCATGGCCATGATTCTGTCTTTCTCTTTCGCCATCTTCATAACATCTCTCTGAAGAACAGATATTTCCTCAAGAAGATCTTCGTTACTTACTATGGAATGTCTAAATCTTATATACTTTCTTATAATCATAAGTATAAGTACAAGTATAAGGACGTAAATAGCCACGACAACTACAATCGTAAGTATCGCAAGAATCCACTCCGGTGTGCTAAAATCCTTTGAATAAGTCTTAAATATCTTTATGTAATTTTTAATGTTGAATATCTTTATCATGCCTCGGCCAATCCCCTGAAACATTATTTGAAAGCCTTTTAGCATTTCAGATATAAATTCGAAAAACCATTTTAAAAATTTGTCCACTACTTATACCCTCTCATCCTTATCAAATCTAGTCTTCTGCTACTGTTTCTTCAACCTCTTTATCTATACTTTCTGCATTTGCTGAAATTATTTCTTCTACACTTTCAGCATTCTCCGTACTTTCAACTTTATCTGTATCGGTATCAGTTTCTGCTAATTTTTCTTCCTTATCCTTATTCGCTAAATACTCTTCTACTGCTTTTCTCTTGATTTCTTCTTCGTCCTCTTCTGAAAGAACAACCTGTTTAGCTTCAATTAAAACAGTGATAAACTTATAAAGTTCAAATATGAAGAATATAGCTATTGGAATAAGTACACAGATAAAGAAACCTTTCTTCGTTGTTACAAAGTCTATGAATTTACCTAAACCATTAATCTTTGTGCCTGTCCACTTACCTATAATATCTGATGCACTAACTGGAGTTTCATCATCAATCTGGTTATTATCACCCTTTGTGATAAATCTCTTTGTGTTATCTTCTTCAGATATTTCAACAATTCTATGAGTATTAATTACTCTCTGTCCATCAATAATAGTATAGAAAGTAATTACATCATCTTTCTTTAATGAATACAAATCGTCAACTTTCTTAACCATAATAAGGTCACCCTGTTTAAATGTAGGCTTCATGGAATCCGATTGTACACTCATAGGACTATATCCAAGTAGCGTTGGCACTCCGTTATTTTTTTCCGATCCAAACACCATTACGGTTATTAAAAATGCAAATATAAGTAATATCCATGCTAAGATGTCAACTACTACGCTAAGTACTTTTTTCATATTTTATTCTGCCTTTCAAATCTTTCTTAAGTAATAAGCTAATGATGATTCACTTCCAGTGAATCTCTGACTCCGCGGGGAGCCGCGGAGGGCTCTTCTGATTTTCAATCAGAAGTAGAACTACGTTGATTCTATAATCTTAAAATCCATTTGGAATTTAATTGTTCCGCCTATGATGGCATCCACACAGTCTGGGTCATTACCTTCTAACCATATAACAACTGTGTATTTATCTCTATCCTTTGGAGCAAATCCTTTCTTTTGAGCTCTCATTACAACTTCAGATGAAAGGAATTCCTCATCACAATCGCTTTCTTTACCGCCACCATTACTCTTTGTTTTACCATAAAGTTTTTTCTCGCCATTCTGATAAACGGCAACTCGTATGGCATCGTCAACATTCTTAGTTGCATTTTCAATATACAGCTCACCTTCATATGAAAGTGTATCGCTTCCTCCATTTATAACATAGAATGTATATGCAATATAGTTTTGACCATTATGACTACCGTTTACCATATCAATGTTATCTGGGATGTCTTCCCCACTGATATTGGTCATATCATAAACTATCTTTGCATTCAGTTCAGAGACGGTATGATCATATTCCGGTGTTTCTGACAGTGTCAATCCCTGTCTAGCCATATCATATTTATTTACTTTTACCGTGAAACTTCCAAACTTATCATAGAAGTATGAAATTATATAGACAATGGCAATTATTGCCACTAATAACCCTATAAGGAGTGCAATCACACGAGTTACTACAACATGTCTCTTAACTTCCTTGGCAGTTCGACGGAGTTCCACAACATCTCGCATATTATCTGCCAAATCACTCCCCCCCTTCAGTATTATTATCCTTAATTATCCTCTTTTTTATCTTCTTTTTTGTTCTTTAAATGTCTTGATGCTACGTATTTACCCACTAACGGTCCAGAACCATATCTACACTGTGCCTTAAAAAGTAACTCAGCCTGTTCAGCGCTCATCACTCCATCGGCAATGGTTTCCGCACCTAATCCACTAGCAAATTCTACTATGGATTCAACAGCTGCAAGAGATCTAGAATCATCTACCAAATACCCTATCATCTCTTCGCTAAGCTGTACAAAATCCACTGGATAGTACGCTAATCTTATAAGTGGTGAATTCATACCACCGAAATTTGTAAGCATAAAGTGAAAACCTCTATTTCGCAAATGCTCTATATTCGTACCATGTATAGACTTTCCTTCAAAAAGAATATCAGGACTAAGTTCAAAACATATCTTATTAGTATCCACTCTCGACTCATCCATCTTATCCATAAGATACTTTTGAACATCCTTACTTTCAAGAAATCTTAATGGCATATACATAGAAACCCATCTAAAATAGAATTCACTTTCTTGCATCATTTTTATATTTTCAATCAATTGTCTTAATTCCAACTCAAATAAGGAAACGCACTGGTTGCTAAGTTCCGAAACCTTTCTGAAAGTTTCAGGAACCAATGTTCCTAATTCCGGTGTATTAAGCCTTGTTCTAGATTGAAGGAACTGCAATTCTCCGAACTCAAATTCACGAATTGGTCTGAATTTCATATCTACTGCTCTTAGTCCCCCAACCTTTGTAGTAGTTTCAAAATTTCCCATAAATTATCTCTCTATATTAAAACTGAATTCAAATATTATACTTTTAATAAAGTATAGTTGTTCTATTTAAGTATAAATAAAATTATGAAATATGTCAAGTAAATTGGCACTTTGCGAGATTTTTTTGTGCAAAATTACACAAATTTTTGAAATTAAAAAAATCTCAGTTTTGAACCGAGATTTTTTTCTATAAATCATTCTAAAAAACTATATTAATTTACCAACTACAGCCCTGAATTTTTCATCATATTTTTTCATTATACTCATCCTCCAGTTTTCAAAATCCAACTGTTTTATTATATATACTTTTTGTCATATCTTCAACTCTTATATAAATAAAGCACCTGCTAATTAATAGCAAGTGCTTTGTTATCATTCTTCAAACCAATATGGTTCATCAATCAAATATGTTTCTTCACTTAGAACTTCTTCAATACCTTCATTTATATATTTGTCCTTATCAAGATATGTTTTAGTTTCATATAATGTTACTTCATCTATAGGAACTTTTAATATCCATTCCCCTCTTGCTACCATAATTACATCATATTTCGAATCATAACTATTTCTATCCTTTTCATAAATACTTAATTCTACAATCCCTTCA